>Ga0255756_1001368_pt1 | contig 27682 bp, 17 predicted proteins | sample 011ome_20_FD_179956 | JGI IMG/M metagenome (GOLD analysis project Ga0255756, IMG submission 179956) | Coastal salt marsh microbial communities from the Groves Creek Marsh, Skidaway Island, Georgia - 011509CT metaG (version 2) | ecosystem: Environmental > Aquatic > Marine > Intertidal zone > Salt...
GTCCTCCTTCGTTGCCTCCTTTTCCTCGAGATCAGGTGGTTCTGTGAGGAGGAGCAACATGAATAGTAGCAGTTTTAGTAGTCATCATCGCGTACAAAGAAGATCCTACGGCGCCACCACGCCGAAAGGATCATCGTCGTACTTTTCCGAAGGCACGCAAACGAAAAGAAACGGACTTCTCTTCGGGGAAACCCCACCTTTAAAAGGGCAAAAACGAATCAGAGAGAGCTGGGAACTGCCGTATTTTGTGACCTTCTTCAGCGCGGGTGTGATTTTATGCGTCGGTTTGAACGGGAAACCGGACACCAGTTTAGTCGGATGGGCGAAAGAAGAAGCGAGGAAAAGGTTAGAAAAAGAAGAAGAAGAAGACGAGAGATGAGTGTGCCACGCGCACTGAAAAGATGCGATGCTTTTAACGACGACGACGAGAGAAGACGCGGACTACTTTTTACTATGTATACTTTATTCTACTAAGAAGACTATTTTACTATTAACGTCTATATCTCGGGCGTTTGAAGTTTACGTATAAATGAAATATCCCTCGTTCAAACGTACACTTGAACCCGCGTTTGTGCGAGTACTCCCACTCTTTGTTTACGATGCGAAACGCGACGTCTTCGTACGGAGGACCGCTGGATATTTTCAGTATGCACGTGTCGTCGTTTACGGCGGATACATCGCGCTCGCACTTATACGTAGGCGCTTTGGACGAATCGATCAAATCCGGGTAGAAGACGTTAAACTTATACCCTTGGACGGTTTTCGGCGGCGGGTTATCGTGGTCGTAATGCGTGGAGTTGTACTTGTTCCACTCGTACCCGGTGTGCACTCGGTTGAAGTATCGAGGTTTCCGAGGTTTGTACTTGTTGTGCCACCAGTAAAGTTCTCGATCGCCGAGATCTTTTTGTTCGACTTCGCCGGTGAACGCGATGTCCCCATCCTCGAGTTTGCCCATCTGTTTCTCCGCGTATCGCTTCGCTTTGAGTTCTTCCTCGAGATCATCGGCTTCATGTTGGATTTCTTCTGGCGTTTTCTTTTCTTCTTGGTCTTTGTCTTCTTCTTCTTCGTCGTCGTCGTCGCTCGGATTGATTTTTCTTCCTTTTTGCCTCTTCATTCTTTCTTGTTGATATCGTCGTTGCTTTTCCAACTTCTTTTCGAGCTGTTCTTTCGCAAACTTCTCACAAGCGGCGGCGCGCAACCGGCGAAGATTTTCGGCGTCTTCGTCTTCGTCGATGAGGACAATCACTTCTTGAACATTCAATAAATCTTCGCCTTCTCCTCGCAGCCGCTGCTGCTGCTCTTCGTAGAGTTTTAAAAGTTTCGCGGACTCTTCTTTGGACAGCGGTTTCGGTTCGTCGCCATACGTCACGTCGATGTTCGCCAAGAGCGCTTCCTCGTCTTCTTCTTCTTCTTCTTCTTCTTCTTCATCTTCTTCTTCTTTACCGTCGTCGTCGTCTTTATCGTCGTCTCGAACTCGTTTCGCAAAGTCGTCGCCGCCGAGCAAGTCTTCGTCGTCTTCGTCGTTGTCGTAGTTCTCTTTCTCTTCTTTTCCATCTTTTTTTTCGACGACGACAAACTTGATGTTCTTCTTCGATTCCTCGTACACTTTCGCCAACGTTTCTCTGCATTGCCTGTTTAATTTCGCCAGCGTCACTCGCTTCATCGCTTTCCTCCAAAACGAGATTTCCGTGTCGTCGTCTAAATCCTCGTTTATGGATCGATTGATTTCCTGTTCCAGATCGGTCAACTCTTCGAGCGAGCCAGATAAGTCGACCGATTCCATCATCTCTTCGTCCATTTCCGTCAGTTTATCTTCTTCTTCTTCTTCTCCTAATTCTGTTTCCGTCAAGCGATAGACGCACGTCCAAAAAAGTTTATATTCCTTCTCCTTCTCGGACGTTTCGTCGATGAGTTTCAACACGTTCACGCACTCGTCTTTCAACTCCTGCAAATCTTTCTCCGTCATGTATTTGAACAACGAGTTTTTCGAGTCGAATTCTTTGTTGAACGCTTTCATGGCGGCGAGTTCCTTTTCGCTTTTGAGTGCGCTCGTAAACGCCGAGCCGTACAACGCTCTCAGCAAAGTATCGATCGGTTTCGCTCGACCGTTTTTGTATCGAATATCCGCCCGTAATAACAACTGGTTGAAGTGAAACTTCTCCTCTTTCTCTTCCAACTCTTCCGCGCCTTCCATCGCTTTCTCTCTCATTTTCTGGTCTCTCTCTTCCTCTCGCTCCGCTCTCGCCTTTTCGTATTCGATTCGTCTCAGTTCGATTTTTTTAATCTCCTCCTCGCGTTCGAGTTGCGCGTCTTTATCGGTCAAGTTTTGGACCGCTTTTTTACCCTCTTTCTCGATCTTCTTGCTCCAGACGAACTTTTCGGTCAAGTTTTCGTCGTTGAACGGGTTCTTTTCGTCCGTGTACAAACCTCCGGCGACGGAATCGGTTTTCATTTGCGCCACCAACTTCTTCGTCGCTTTCGCGAGGAGTTTGTTTTTCAATTCATCGTTTTCATCTTCTTCTGATGATGAAGATGAAGAAGAATCATCATCATCATCGCCGTTCGAGCGCTTCTTCTTCTTTCTTCGGCTATCTTTCTTCTTGCCCCCCATTCTTTCTTTCTTCTTTCTCTCTTACTCTCACGAATCCGTTTTTCTTCTTCTTCTTCTTCTTCTTCTTCTTCTCTTTTGTGAATTATGAGCGAAAAAGAAACTTCTTTCCTTTTTTAGAGGGGGTGTCCCATTCTAAAAATATTAAAACTTTCAAATAGTTTATAAAATTGTACAATTCCCTTTCATAATACATCCCCATGAGTTCATAATTTTATTTAAAGTTCTTTTTTGTAATTCCAGAGCATAAATCATCACAGACGTGTTAATTTGGGATATTTTGCAAAAAATAAAAACAAGGAGAGTTTGTTAAATCCTTTTATTCTTCCCCTTTAATCTATAATTAGATATTTATCATGGATATAAATATTAAGCCGATCACTTTGAACTAATATAGTATGAAGTTCATGTAATTAAACTTAATTATATTAAGTAAAAATTTTAAGTCCGAAAAAAAATATTAATAATTAATTTCAAGAATTATCCCGAATGTAATTCGAATTTGTAATTCATTTGTATGCATGTACATTAAATTTTAGAATACTTGTGTAAAAGAAACGTGTTAATTATGTTTCCCGGATATTTAAAACGAATATTTTAATGAATTTAATTTCTCTTTCTCTTACTATTGGTACTACTAAATACGTTTCTAAATCTATCCTGTTCCCAAACAAACAGCGCTATCAGAAGAGCTACGGCTACACTACCTCCCGTAACAACGGTGTGTTTAAAGTTCGGCGTCATTTCTGCAGTCTTTCTTCCATTTGTATCGTCCTTTATTGCCGTCAACGCGAAAGTGCACGCGGCGACGGTGACGAGCGTCCCTGGTTTCGGCAACGTTTCTCTAAAAATAGTACTGCTCAGCTTCCCTGTTCTGATCAAGAATCTCGACGTCAAGTATATTCGCATCATTAAGGATATAAAGTTGCCATAAACCAATCCGGCAGCACCGATTCGCGAATATTTGAGAAGCGAAAATCCCAAGGCGCAGTTGACGAACGAACAGGAAACCAACCACGCGTTTCCGTGCTTTTTAATCTCTCGCTCGTTCATGACTGCGTGCGCGAAGCCTTCGACTATTCCATTTATACTCAACGGTAATATTAATCTCGCGTACGCTTGCAGAGTTTCTGTCCCGTCTTCCATCCATTTTTTACCGTAAAGAAAGTACATGACGTCCTTCGCGAAGAACGGTCCTACGAAGAAAGCAATCGTACCGACTAACACGCCGATGGAAAGAATATCGCCCAACTTCTCCTTCTTCTTGTCTTTCGTCGCGCTCGCCGCAAAAGTCACGAACGCAATCTCTTCGAACGGCTGCAACACTAACCGAACAAACAACGACCCTAAGTTCGAAACGAGACCGAAAACACCCATGACGGTATCTTCCGAGTTGGCGACTATCAGCGCGAATTTTTCGCCCTCCGCCAACGCCAACTTCAAGTAAGACTGATACAAGAACGAATCAATCAGTAGACGCTGTTTCTTCTCGTCGTCGTCACTCCTTTCTTTTTTTCCATCGGTGGTCGTTTTTGTACCTTTTCTCCGCTTCTTCTGTTTCTTTCTCACATCATCGTCGCGTTTTCGATACAGATAATAACTCGCAGCGTACACCGCGCTCGTCGCGCAACTCTGTCCGACTTGCGCGAACGCAAACGCGTACAACACGTTCGTCTTCCTCTTCTCTTTACTTAGTATTGTCGAATAATCTATATGTGAGGACGACAGGTGGTAAAACAGAACCGCGGTCCTTGCAAATGTCCCAACAGTTTCCGCCATCACTCGCGATCCAAAGAGTTGCTTCTTTTGTAACCAAACGTAGTGCGGTTCGCTCGTTAACTCGATCAAGGCGGCGCAGACGCAAGAGACGAGAGATATTCGGTATGAAGCCTTCATATTCGCGGAAGAAGAAGAAGAAGAAGGAAAAAACAGTAGCAGGAGTAGCAGCGGTACCATTAAAAGAACCAAAACGAATACGACGTATCGCTTTACGTATCTCGTGGCCACTCGAAACGCACGTTCGTTTTCATCATCATCTTCTGATTCTCCTTCCTCTCTAAAAGTTCTTCGTAATAAACTCCTTCGTAACCCATCTCTGATTGATAAAACGAACGCATACACCAGCGGAAACATCACTAAAGTATCTCCAACGCCATCCGCGGATGAAATTGTCCTGTACACGAACACTGAGTTGAACAGAAACGGTAGAAGTTTCGAGAGCACTTGCGCTAAAAAGAGCAACGAGAATCCGCTTCTGAAATTTGTCATTTTATTATTATTACGAGAGTAGTATTACGTAGTAGAGTAGTATTGCATCGACCACAAAATCACAACAAAATCATCGTTTACAAAGTCCTCCTCAAAAGGAGGCGTTTGGTTATTTGAGGATTTAAGTCGTTTTTTGTCGTCGTTTACTACTAGTCTTTTATTAGTGTTTTGTACAACAGATGAGTTGATGTTGATTTTGTGAAAAAAGATGAACGTGACGAGAAAGAAGTGCTGAGAGTCTCGTGTGAGAAGAACAAAAAAAAGTGAAAAATGAAAAAGAAGACAAAAAAATGTCCTCTCTATGGAAAAGCTTCAAAAAGTGACAAAAAACAGTTCTGTCTGAACAACAAACACACACAACTGAAGAAGAAAGAACAACTTCGTTTCACAACAACAACAACAACAAGTTTGTGTAAGAACAACGGATTAACACCAAAACCACTAAGATGTCGTCGTCCTTTACAACAACAACAACAAAGGAAAAAGAAGAAGAAGAAGAAAAGAAAGAATGCATCGATGCGTTATTCTCCTCCGCGCGATACGGAGACGTGGAAGATATCAAAACTATTCTCAATCATGGTATCGTCTCGAATTTTGGAAGAAAAGTTGACGACGACGAGGAAAAGAATACTCAAGTAAATAATTTCGTAAACTTTCAAGACGAGAACGGCAGAACGGCCTTGTTTTATGCCTGCGCGAACGGACACACAGACGCAGTAGAAGTCCTCGTGAACGAATTTAACGCAAATATAATGAAAACGACGAACACGGACGAGTCCACGTGCTTACACTGGGCGTGTTTGAACGGACACCAAGAGGTTGTGAAATTTCTCTTGCAAAAAGGAGGGAAAACGCTGGCGTTCAAAGTGAACAAGAACGGACGAACGCCGATGGACGAAGCCATGCACAACGATCGACAGGAGTGCGTGAAAGTAATCATGGACTTAACGTGCGACGACGACGACGAAAATGACGGTGGAGAAGAGGACATTTTAATAGAAGAAGAAGAGGAAGATGGAAAAGGAGAAGACCGGGACGACGGGAACGACGACGCGATGATGATGGAATGATTTGAGGAGAGAACTCAATAAAACTATAATAATAGCCAGAAATAGAAGAGATAGCAATAATACGAGTAGCTCATAATAAAGAAGAACAACAACCTAAGAAGAACACAACAAAAACGAAGTAATACTATGTTATTAGTACATTACATCAAAGCTTTGACCAAATTCTCTTCGACTTGTTTCCAGTTTACGATTTCCCAGACTTTGTTCACGTAATCCGGACGCAAGTTTTTGTATTGCAAGTAATACGCGTGTTCCCAAACGTCCACGCCGAAAACAGGCACCAAACCAGTCGTTATGCACGGATCTTGGTTTGCGGTTGTCACCACGTGCAACGTTTTCGTCTCTTTATTGAGACCGAGCCAGCCCCATCCGCTGCCTTGCACCGCCACCGTTTGGGACGCGAATTTTTGCTTCATGTTCTCGAACGAGCCAAAGTCTCTTTCGATCATTCGTTTCAACTCGCCAGACGGGTCGGAATACTCCTTCTTCGGTTGTAAGACTTTCCAAAACAAGGAGTGATTTTCGTGTCCGCCTCCGTTAAATTTCAAGTTTGGTTGCAACGCGATCATGGCGGCGACGTCGTTCTTCGCTTCAGCCTCGGCGAGTTTCTCCAAAGTCACGTTCAGATTGGTCACGTACGTGTTGTGATGTTTCGAGTGATGAATCTCCATGATTTGTGCGTCGATGATGGGTTCTAACGCGGAGAAATCGTACGGTAAATCTGGTAAAGTCACTTTCGTGGAGAATTGTCGTCTTTTTTCTCCTCTGCTCCTGTTGTTGTTGTTGTTGTTGTTGTTGTTGTTGTAATTCCGATGATGATGATTCAAGAGGGAAGAAGGAGAAAAGTTCGTTGTTGTTGTTCCCCCGAGCACACCTTTTCTTAAACCTCCTCCTCCGATATTTCTCGTCGTCGAATAATGATTTTGTGACGACGACGAATATTTGCAACTACCCAAAGAAGAAGAAGAAGAAGTTAAAGAAGAAGAAGAACCAAAAGTAGTGTCGGCCCCGACGAGAAAAAGAGTAACGCTTCTTAATGCGTGACTGAATTTCCCAATATCACCACCACCACTCTTCAAAGCAGCGCGTCTCGTGCTCTTGCTGAGCATTGTTTTAAGTTGTTTTAAGTTGTTGTTGTTCTTGTTGTTGTTGTTGTTGTTGTGTGAAATAATTGTTTTCAGTTGTTGTTGTTGTTGTTCTTTTTTTCTTTTTTGTTGTTTTTTTCTCGTCGAAAGAAAAAGGTTGATGAGATTTTTCATTTTTCAACTCTTCTCCTCTTTTTTTCCAGTTTTTTCTTCAAAACTCCTTCCTCTTCTTGTAAACTCATCCATCATCGTCCTTCTTGTGCTCCTCTCATCATCATCATCATCATCATCACTACTGTTGTTGTTGTTGTTGTTGTTGTTGTTGTTGTTAAGAGTACGATGATGAATGACCTTGGGGACGATTATCCAGACGACGACGACGACGACGATATCAACACTACGAATACTACATCGAATACATCTAAAATAACCGTAGACGAAGCGTTCGCGTCGTACGTCGGACAAATTGGACGAGGACAACTGAAACAGTTTTTATTGAGTTCCTCGGCGTGGTTACCGGCGGCGTTTTTGACCCTGGTCTCGGTGTTCACCCAAAGAACGCCCGAGTGGGAGTGCGTGAACGATGACGATGAAAACGACGATATCTTTTACTCGTACTGCACAGAGCAGAAAGCGAAAAGAATAGAGGACGACTTGTCCGTGTTGTGTTCGTTGAATGAATATTACGAGGAGAACAAGAAGAACAACACAGAAGAAATAATAGTATGGAAATGGACGAACAAGAAACAATCGATCGTTTCGGAGTTCAACTTAATATGTAAAGAGGAGTATAAAGTACAACTGGCGTCGTCCATGTTCTTCGTCGGTTTTTTCTTCGGCGCCGGTTTACTCGGACAACTCTCGGACGTGAAAGGAAGACGAACGGGAGTGTACGCCGCGGTGTTGATTTCATCTCTAGGTGCCGGGTTAGCCTCCATATCGTATTCGTATTCTCAATATTTCGTGGCTGTATTCATAGGTGGATTCGGTGTCGGAGGTATTGGCGTCGCGTCGTTCGTGTTGTGCACGGAACCGTTGGGGATTTCCTGGAAAGGCATCATGGGCATCGGGACGCAATACTGGTGGGCGCTCGGGATTTGTTCGATGTCGTTTTTCGGATACTTGATGCGAGAGAGTTGGCGAATGTATTCGTTTTTCTGCGCGTTATTAGGGTGCGGGTACGTCTTTTTCACGTTTTCCTTTCTTAAAGAAAGTCCCCGATGGTTGTTAGCGAACGGGAAACCGAACGAGGCGAAAGAGGTCTTGGAGTTTTTGGCGAAGAAAAACGGACGCTTGACGTTTGAACGACTCCCAGATTTGAAGGAACCGGAAAAGACGGAAAATGTGAACGTGTCCGCGATTTTCCCGCACAAGAAGTTAAAGTTAAGATTGATGTGCATGGCGTTTGTGTTCGCGTGCAACGGTTTAATCTATTACGGGATATCCTTAAACGTTGGAAATTTAGCCGGATCGATTTACATGAACAATTTCTTGAGCGGGTTGGTGGAGATCCCATCGCACATCGCGGCGCAGTTCGCGGTGGATATCATCGGAAGACGCACGACGTTGATGTCGTTGATGAGTTTAAGCGGGTTCGGTGCCTTTATCAGCGGTTTCTTGAAAGGAAAACAGAGGATATTCTTCGCTTTAGTTGGTCGATTCGGCATTAGCGGTTCCTTCAACGTCGTGTATTTATACACCACGGAGTTGTTCCCGACTATCGTTCGATCGGCGGCGTTGGGGTCGTGTTCGATGATTGGACGCATCGGTTCAATCAGTGCGCCGCAAGTGTTGTTCTTGCGCGTGATTTCTCCGGAACTTCCTTCGATCGTCTTGGCGCTCTTCGCCTTGTTAGCGGTGTTGACGTGTACTTTAGTTCCGGAAACGCACGGTTTGGTTTTGGAAGAATCTTTAGATGGCGCGGAACTGCAAGCGTGCGGAGAAGAAATGACACAAAACTTAGCCATTGGCTCTCAATTTAGCAACAACTTTACGCAGTTGATTGTTGAAGAAGAAGACGATGAATACAACGATAACGACGACGGGGCGAGAATGTTAGGGACGACGGCGATAGATTCGTCTTCTTCGATGGCGATTCGAGAATGATGATTGAAAAATGTATCATCGAGTTATTAGGAGCGGCGGCGCGCATATACGTTAGGAGTAGGAGTAGGAGTAGCAGTTAGTCATAGAATACGTAGATAGTAGTATACACATGATCAAAACCTTCGTCGTTGTCTAATCTCTCCCGTTCTCGCCCCATAAGATGGAATCCACGTCTTGTCCTTTCCTCGTGTACGTCCCTCCGCTTTCGATGAGGCCTGGACACGGCCTGTACGCTTTAATAGGCCACCAAGAGAACAACGGAATGGCAGCTAATCCGCCTTGAATTCTCCCGGTTCCATCGCATTGCATTTTCTCTCTCGCTACTCCGCACGAATCGCACGATCCCCCAGTGCACTGTTTTTCCTCGTTGTTGTTTGAGTTGTTGTCGTTGTTGCTTTCCGCTGCTTCAGCTAAAACGACGACGACGTTTCTTCTTTGTTTTTGTTTTTGTTTTTGGGACGACGACGACGAAATCTTTGTCTTCTTCGTATACATAATACTAGTATTGGTCTTCCTCAAAGAAGACCGAGAAGAAGACAAAGAAGAAGACAAAGCGGGAGAGGAAGTGGCAAACATAATCATATGTGTGTTAAAGTAGTTTTGATGATGGAACTTCTTTATGAAGAGAAGACACTTACTTATGAAGAAGAGGTGAGGAGATTTTTTTTTGGAGAATCATACGAAACGTCTAATCTTTTATATCTATTTTAGTATTATTCACAGAAGAAAATCTCTCTAACTAAATACCTACACGCTATTCTTCTATTCTTCTTCTTTGTCTACTACTTCTTAATATTCTGAGTGGCAAAGAACCCTCTTTTATCGTTGAAAACCGAGTCGGTGCCGCTTTGACTGTCTCGGCTTTCCTTTTCCGCGTTTGGATTGACCAACTCGATGCCTTGGATAGGCGTAAACGCCAAGGAAGAACTCATGCCAGATAAAGCGTCGGAAGTAGCTAACCCACTGCCCATGCCACCTTTGTATCCTTTCTGCGCGTATTTACCGATCTTTGTCTTCTTCTCTTGGAATCTGAGCTTACCGTTCGCCGCGGCGGCGCCGGCGCTTTTGCCGAGCAAGCCTAAACCTTCGCCTTCGTAACCGATTTCGTCTTCGGCGACGTTAAAGCCAACGCGGTTGGCTTGTTTTCGCATGTCAGACATTCCGTATCGTTCTTTCATCGCGCGCATGCGTTTACCGCCTCTGCGTTTCTTTTGAATCATCCCCGGCGCCGGGAGCGGTTTCTCCGTGCGCGCCGGCGGAGGTTCTTGCCATTTTTCAATTTTCTGTTCGATATCTGCGTACATTTTCTTCCCGGTTTCGCCCGTCGGGTCTTGGCCGAACGCGTCAACTCTGGCCATTAAAGTGCACTTACCGGCAATCAATCGCACTGCTTTTACTCTCAACGGCGGCGGCGTTTTCTTTTGAATCAAATCGCATTGAAAAATGAAGCCGACGTTTACGTCGCCGGATTTCTGAAGCACTTGTAAAGACGAACCGGCGGTATTTTTCTTCTTCCCGTTTCCTATGTTTTGCACGACGTTCGAGGGCATTTTCGAAAGAAGCTCTAACCCTCCGGCTAATCCCATGACTCGAGCCGCGACGTCTGTTCCCAAAACTTGCGATAAATTCGGCGCCGTCTTCTCCATGTTTTTCTCGACAAACTTGAACAGTTTCGTCTTGTCGTCGTCCAACTTCAACAACCGTTCGCACGCTTCTAATGTCAAATCCAAGTCCGCATCGCTCAACTCCTTCCCGTCCGTGGTCGAACCGGTCACGGTGACGACCATAATCGTCGCCGACGGTAATACCGATTCCAAATCTACTCGCATGATATCCATCTCGTTTGCTATTTTTTGTACGACTCTGGCGTAATCGATCGGATGCGGCACCAACGATTCCAACTCCGGGAACTTCTTCTTGTACTTATCTTTGATGTAATTATGAACGAAGACGATCGTGTCGTCGATGTCTACGGTTAACGCGTTGCAATCTAAAATCAACGCGTACAAATTAGTAGTATTGTTTTCTGCTTCTTCTTCTTCGTCCTTTGAATCTTCTTTCTTGAGAGTGACTTCTCCCACCGTTCTTTTGTACCGTTCCGTGTTTAACAGTTTCGTGCACTTTTCTAACGCGTTGACGTTATTATTACCATTGTTGTTGTTGTTCTGAGCAGTTGCTTTTGCTGTTAGGTCGTTTTCTTCTTCTTCTTTAGTATTACTTTTACTTCTTTTGTTCGCTGTTGATGATGATGATTTGACGGCGAATTTCTCCTCCTCGTCCTTCAAATGAGATTTTTCATCTCGTAATTCTTCTTCTTCTTCTTCTTCTCCTTCGTCGTCGGATAAATCGTCCAAATCTGCCAGAAAACTCTCCGCCAGAGTCGTCATTTCTTTCTTCTTTCTTCTTTTTCTCTTAGTATTATTATAGTCGAATACTAATACGAAGTTGTTGTTGTTCTATGTTCGTATTAAAAATTAGAACTTTTGACGAAAAAAGAGAAAAAAAACGAGCAAAAAACTCATGACTCGTAAAATCACACACTTGACACACACACGCTATTACTAATACTTACTACTACTACTACGAATACTATACTACTAAAAAGTTTTCAACAAAACTACTGACAGGTTTTACTCTTGCACCAATTCACTTGCACCGCTCTTCGTTTCCCAGTGAACGGCCGCAAACCGTGGATGGCTTCTTTCTGCCCTTTCACGTTTCTATAGTTTCGAAACGCAACCATGGTGCCGCCGAAAGAAGGAACGCGAGCGACAATATTGGCGTCGTCCAGACTCTTTTTATTTCTCAAAAAGAGTAAATCGCCGCCGTGGTAGTCGGTCTCGTCCAGCGTCTCCTCGTTCAAGTAAATCAGAACGGAAACTGCTTTTGCTTTGTGATCGACGTGAATGCTGTCCATGCCGCCGCACGGATTCGGTTCGCATGCTCCTCTTAACGTCACGCGGTTGTGCCATCCTTTCAAGTTAATCCCTAGTTTTGCACCAACCGCGTCTCTGAAAGCATCGCTCTCGACGTCTTTCAACAGCTCCGCGTACGTCCCTTTCACCTGTCCAGTCTTTAAAACGTCTTTCTTCTCCACGTTTTTCTTATTCGCCAACGTCGTCGAGTCGAGCGCGGGAGGGAAATCGTTCAAGATTTCTCGTAATTTCTCTCGTTCGATTAAGTTTTCGACGACGATAAACTTTAACTTCTCCGGGTTTGGCATCAAGTCGGATTGTTCTATTTTCGCGATATCGAAACTTGTTATTCCTATTACTTCTTTTTCACTTAAATTTTCATCATCAGGAGCACTCACAGCACCAATACCGCCAAACTCGTTGTTTACGACTTCTGTCTCCTTCTTTTGTTGATATCTTCCAACGTTAAAATCTGTCTTGGTGTTGAACCCGTCGACGAGAAACAACACGAACACGAGGAGCACAGTGAACGTCCAATAGTTATTCACTTTAGACGACGACGAAGTTAAAGAAGAGGAGGAGTCTAATCTGCCGCTCATTATTCTATTATTGGTGGTCGGTCCCCCCAAAAGTCTGTTTGTCTCGAAATACCCAAAAAGAGGGAGAGCGAGAGCAGCAGCAGCCGAAAGGAGATGACGACGGCGGACACGAAAGGCGTTTCAAAGGGAAGGTTTGTTTCGTTGTTGTGTCGTTTGTTTGTTGTTGTTTGGAACTTGGAACTGGCAGACTGGCGACTGGGGGTGGATTCAAAATTTTTTGACTTTTTTGGGTTTTAGAATCGAGACACAATCAATCGATTATTATTGGAAAAAGGGAGAAGAGAGTTCTTCGGCAAAAAAACAACACACAAAAAGGACACACGAAAACAAAGAAAAAGAATTCTCTTCGGATGACGACGACGACGACGACGATGATGATGATAAAACAACAACAACAACGAATAAGACAGAAGTCCAAGATGATATCGATGATGATGAGACAGTTCCTCTCATCATCATCATCATCATCATCATCATCGTCGATATCATCATCATCATCGTTGGTATCGCGAGGAGGAGGAGGAAGTAGAGGAGGAGGAAGAGGAGGCGCAGGAGGTGTTGCCTCTTTTTCCAATCGATCGAATTTCACTTCTTCTTCTTCTTCTTCTTTTTCGTCTTTATTATCGAGAAGGATGATGAACAACGACGCTCCATCATCATCATCTCGTCTGTTCATCTCGTCGTTCGCCTCGCGAGGAAAGAATACCAGCAGCAGATGCGTGAGCACGACTTCTCTCGCTCGAAATACCCAAAAAGAGGGAGAGCGAGAGCAGCAGCAGCAGCCGAAAGGAGATGACGACGGCGGAAAAAACAACAGCCAAGAAAAAAAAGCAGCAACCGCGGAAGGAGATGGAGCGACAGGAGGAGGAAAAGAACAAGAAGAAGAACAAAATGAACAAGAACAAAACGAAATGGCAGAGAAAGACGCTTTAATCGTCGAATTAAACGAAAGACATTTGAGAACATTAGCGGATATGGAAAACTTACGGACGCGAACACAGAGACAGAACGAAGACGCGAAGAAGTTTGCGGTGCAAGGCTTCGCGAAAGATTTATTAGACGTGGCGGATAATATGGACCGAGCGTGCGCGACGGTGACGGAAGAGATCATCGCAGAGGCAAAGAACGACGCGGGTAAATTGGAAACTCTTTTGCGAAGTTTTAAAGAAGGCGTGGAGTTGACGCAAAGACAACTGAGTAGCGGATTTAAGAAGAACGGATTGGTAAAATTCGATCCAGTGGACGAACCGTTCGATGCGAACGAGCACATGGCGTTGTTCAATGTTCCAGTCGGGGAAACGAAAAAAGAGCCCGGGTCAGTTGCTGTGGTAACAAAAGCTGGGTATAGATTACACGATCGAGTAGTGAGAGCGGCGGAGGTGGGCGTGTATCAGTAAAGAAGAGAGAAAGAGAGAGAGAGAGAGAGAGAGAGTTGTTTTGTTTTATATATTTAGAGTAGTACTCCGTTTATGATAAGTACAAAGTATATACAGCAGCCGCGCTAATCTCTTTTTCTTCTATCTAGTGTTTGATAGTACTAGTAGTACCAGTAGTATACATGTCGTCGTTCTAATTTATATTTGATTCGCGTCGAGTCACGAAGAGACGGTTATTTTCGAAAAGCTCACTTCGTTAATCACGTTTGACAATCGCTCTCGAGCTTCCACTTCGATGGCGTTCAACCCAACGCTATCCTCATTTCTATCGCTTTCGAGCGCCGAGAGAACGATCGCATCGCTCGCTATAGAGTTATCTTTGGAAATCAATTCTACCAACGCCTCTAATGCGGCTAAGCGAACGCTCGAAACCGCATCGGATGCCACGAGAAAGCACAGTTTCGTCAGTAACGTGTTTTGCATTTGAAGAAGTTTCTTGTCTTGCTTTTGTATTCTCTCCTCTTGCTCGCCTAAAGCGAGTAGCGCGCGTCCAGAACACTCTGCGAACGTTCTGCGTTCCGTCCAAATCTTACTCGATGCCATTTTAATAACGCTTTCGATTGCATTTGAAGCGTCTTTGTATTCAGCGCGACTGGACGAAGACCACGTCGGCGGTTCTGAAAACAGAAGCGTTAAACTGTTCTTGAACACGTAATAAAACGAATCCATCGAGCTCGCGGCTTTCCTCACGTCATGCACTGGGTCTTTCAAGAGCTTCAAAGATATGGACAGAAGAGAAGACGGTCGTGGTTGCATCGGCATGTTGTTCGAGATGTTCCCCAACGAGGAAGCCAATTCGAGTCGAACTCTCCAACTTCCCACGGAATCCGCCGCCGCCGCCGGTTTCCTAGACTTTAAAGGAGAAAGGGAAACGTAAGCGCTGGAATCTTCCGCGAGCGAAGATAAGAGGTTCACAATCGGCGCAGAACGTCCAGAAGAAGGTGGAGGAGGAGAAGACGCATTTTTATTTTCGTCAGAAGTACCTTCATTCTTCATCATCGCCGAACACTTTTTTTGAAGGAGGTGATGTAACTGCGAGATGGTTACAATTTTCACCTCGTCGTTGAGATCATTCAGAAACGTTGCTTCCACGATAGGGCAGATATCCCTGACCACGATATCACCAGGAAGTGAGTTTACGATTGTTTCCAGCGACTTTGCAATTTCAAGTCTCGCTTTGTGAGCGTTTGAATTCAACAGCCAGTTCGGATCACTATGGTTAGCGTGTCCGTCGATGGCTGAAGGCGGCGGCGGCGGTGGCGGCGACGAAAGTAATCTAAACGCTTCAACAATGTCGTCCCACTTCCCAATCGGAGCTAACTTTTCGCACATGGCACCAAAATAACTCGCGCAGCTTATCCGAATCTGTTCAATATCATCATCTTTCGCGTTTGCACCGCTACGATTCGTGCTCACTTCTCGAACCGTATCGCAATATTTCTGAATCATTCCAGAAAGTTTTGCATCGTTGACATCTCCGGGTAGCAAAGAAGCGAGGACGTTACCAAGCTCGCACGACGTCAATAGCTGAACTTTCTTAGAAACGTCGTTGGAAAGCTTATCGAACAAGTCCAACACTTTATCGGTACTGATATCGGTACCCGCAGATTTTTTGTCGACGACGACCAAGTCCCAGGAGGAAATTTTCGCCAACGCGTGGAGCGATTTCACGCAGTTGAAGCGAACGGCCCAGTTTTCATCCTCACACAACAAGACGAATCCATCGATTAAAGCTCTTAAGTGCGTCTCTATTGCGGCCATTTTCGAGGCGTCCACCGTCAGTGTTATCTCTCTTAATCGTGGGGCTACTTCCACTGCGTTTTGAATAAACGTCTCTCGCACGCGATAACTTTTATCCTGCGAAGCGCTCGAGAAGCACCCAATCATCTCATCCATCGTTTCCAAATCCTTTTCGCCAATACTATTCGTTCCATGGTAACAATGTTCAACGAACGTAGTACTATTTCCTGACCCGACCAAAATATTCTTCATGACGTTCAAGGAAGATATTCGCAGCTGTTCGTCATTCTCTTTAAACATCACGTTAATCACGTGCGGTATAAGCATTCTATCGATGGAATCTCTCGTTATGTTTTCGCAAATAACCGAAAACTGTTCCTCCGTCTTTTTGACGACGTCTGGATCGTCGTCTTCCAACAGAACAAACGCAATTTCCAATAGCTTTTCTTCGTAAATCGAATCGACGGCGAGAAACGCCCGAGAGAGTAAACCCAAACTTTCCGCGCACGTTTCTCTCAACAGCGCCGATTCTCTCTCCGCGATCGTTTCGAATACCGTCATGACGATATCAGCTTCCTCGTTCGTTTGAATTCCGTTGAAATTCTTATCTTCTTCTTGGTGGCGGTGGTTGTGGTTGCCTTTATTTTCTTGGTTCCGAACGCCGCCGTCGCCGTCTCGCAAAAAGTCGTCTTCGCCATCATCACTTCTGGCACTTCTGCTGGCTAACTCGGCCAGTCTCTTCACGTGATACACGATTTGCGGTTCAGGAACCTCCTCGTTCGTCTCTTGGCCGTCGCTATGATTGCGCGCTTCGTTCAAGATACTCTCCGCGCACTCCTCTAAAATCGTCCTCTTCTTCCTCAACGGCAACGACTTCTCTTCTTCTTCTTCTTTTTCTTGTTTCAATTGTTTCAAACCAACCAAGTCTAAACTGTTCGTCGACTCGATCGCCGTCGAGTCTCTCAGCTCATCGAGCGTGGGGTATTTCTCCTCCTCCAAAACTTTTGCGCGTTCATCTTCTGTCACAGGTCTTCCTCCTTTCGCGCGACTGCCGAAGAACATTTACTGTCGTAATGAGGAATATTAGAATATAATTTACCAACGAAACTTTTCGTGCATGCGTGAAAAGAAAACGAAAATTTTATAAAAGCGAGTTAAATTATATTTCATCGTCACTCGTCGCGTCGTGATATATAACATACATATTACAAAACACAACTCTCTCTCTCTCTCTCTCTCTCTCTATTCTCTCTCTCTCTCTTATTCTCTCTCTCTCTCTGTTTTACTAAGCTTCTACTACAAAAAATCTACATCTCGAAGAAGAACGAACACATTTATTCGTCTTCTTCGGAGCGCAAGCGCGCGTCCTTGTTCACTACGCAGACGTTCAATTGCGCCGCTCTCTCGACGATAGCTTTTCTCTTCAACGCAGAGACGTTGTGGGCAATTTCCGCGCAGTATTTTCTGTTGTGCATCAACAAGAGGTCCAAGTCCTTGACGTTCTTGACGACAAACTTCAAGAAGCCATTCGGCAAGACGTGTTTGGCTTTCTTGGCGGTACCATAGCCGACGTTCGGCATGTACGGCAAACCTTTAAATTTACGTCTGAAGCGAGAATCAATACCTTTCGGTCGTCTCCATGACGTCTGTTGTTGTTGAAAGAGAGAAGGATGATCGAGGTTAGTTTGCGAGGAGTGAAAATTTGTTTTAAAACGAACGATTTTGAGAAAGACTTTTACTCCACGAGGACAAAGGGCTTCGCGGACTCGAAAAAGGGAGGGAAAATCGCGCGCTTTGAATGCGTAAAAGAGGGGTGCACGCATGCACAACATCTCGAGATGACGATTAAAATGAACGCAAAAACATTCATTTCATGCGTTTACGTCTCGATATCCCTCTTTTACGCGTCGCAAACGCGCGTTTCTCCTCCCCACAGATAAAAAGACCTCTCTCCGTCTCCACATTTCTTTTTCGCGGAAGAAATTCGACCACGAGAGTCGTCGTAATGCGCGAGTAAAAGAGACGTACCGAAACTCTCTTCGCGGTATCGGATTGATAACGCGTGAACCCGTTGGGTTTCTTCTTGATCTTGGTCGTTTTCACCAAAGGAGTCACCATTTTTTATCTCTATTCTCTCTCTCTAAATATGGCGAATTTTCATCAAGCGCCTTCCTCTTGTGTGTTTTTGGAGCTGAAAGGAAGCATGGGAAGGACGATTGATGAAAGAAAGAGGAGAAAAAAATTTGGGAAAGAGTCAAAAATCTCGAACAAGCTATAAAATTTTATATACATTTTTACATCGAATCTAATATATCTAACAATCTAATATCCTTTATCCATCCTTTGCTCGACCACGTCTAACCAAAACAGAGTCTCTAAATCCCTCTCTCTCGCCAACCCTTCTCTCTCGCATATCATCTGCATCGAGTTTACGACTATCTGTTTCTTCCCGTTATACAGACTCACTCTGCCTTGGACGAACACGGTTTCGCCGAGACGAAGTTTTCCGTGAAGAAGTAACACGCCGTCGTCGGCGACCATCCTCCCAAACGGGTCTCGTTCCACTTGGTTGAGAGTATAATAGTTCTCCTCTTCCTCGTCCACGAAACCGAACGAAGTATTATTATCCTCGGAAGAGGTTATCGTCGAAGGCGCCCAAATCACGCACTCGATGACTCCGGTCCCATCGTCTAAAGAGAGAAATATCTTGGAATCTTTCCTCGTGGTAAACTCGACGATAACGCCGCACAGTTCGCACTTTCGTATTCTCCTGATGATTCTTTTGGTCTTCTTCTTCTTTTCATCATCATCATCATCACTGTTTCTATGCTTTGCACCACCCACTATTCTTCTATCTTCAATCTCCCAAACGCTTTCGTTCGTATTCTCCACCGCTCGCGCGTTTAAAATTTCTTTCGCGAACACTTTCGGCGTCGCCCAAAAAAACGGGTCTCTTCCCCAGTCGTTTTGGATGCGTCTTTTGTTCTCGTTATCGTACACGTGCACTCTGGAGAAGACAGTTTTGATTTTGTTGTTGTTGTTGTTGTTCTCAACATCATCGTCGCCCCGTTCTCTCTTCTGGTTTTGGTCTTCCGTCCTCATTCTCTCATCATCATCATCATCACTCTCTCTCTCTCGCTCTCGCTCTCTCTCTCTCTCTCTCTCTCTCCTATGAAGAATGAAATTTGATATTTTTACGAAAGAGGAGAGACACACGAGACAAATTTTTTTCTTTTTTTTCTTTTCTCTCTTCGCTCTAAAACAAACAAGCTCTTTCTTTCTTTCTTCTGTCTGAGTGAAACAACAGAAAAAGTCTCTCTTCTTGTTCTTCTCTCTTCTCTAGAGGAGACAAAAGAAGAAGAAGATGAGCGAGACTCCTACTCATACTCACACTACTAAGAAGAAAGAAGAATTAAAAGAAGAAGAATTAAAAGAAGAACAACAACAAGAAGAAGAAAGTGATTCCACGGGATGGGGATTCTCCCTTCCGTCGATTTCTCTCCCGACTTCAGCAGACTTCCACTTCGCCTCGCTCTCCGATTCCATCTCCAACGTGGTGAAAGAGTTGGAAACGAAAGCAGACGAGGCGTATTCGCAGATGAAAGGAATGACGGACGAGGCCGTGAAGAATACAGTCATGGAAGCGGAAAGGATGAATCATCTCTCTCGCGATGATAATTTTAACTTGCAGGAAGAGAGTTTATCAATGAACGAGGAGGAACTCGTCGTAAAAGAGAAAGCGGCAGCGAACGCGACGAGACAGAAAGAAGAAGCGAGGAAGAAACTAGAGAAGGCAAAAGCAGAGAAAAAGAGGAAAGAAGAAGAAGAAGAAGAAGAGAAGAAGAAGAAGGAGAGAGAGAAGAAAAAGAAGAAGGAACAAGAAGAAGAAGAAGAAAAACGCGAACGCGAGCGCGCCGCCGTCGCCGCAGCAACAGCAGCAGCAGCAGCAACAGCCGCTGCTCAGAAAGAGAAGGAAGAAAACGAGAAGAAGAAGAAGAAGAAGAAAGCTTCGCCGGCGGTTCCCGACGCGAAGCAGAAACCAGCGGCGCAAGTAGCGCCGGCGTCATCGTCACCATCACCGCCACCACCACCACAAAAATCGACGAGCGAATCTGATGCCAACGCTTCTACTAGTAATAGCACTAAAGGAACAACAATAGCAACAGCAGCGGCAACATCAAAAACAACAACACCAACAAAAATAGCAGCAGTAGAGAAAGGAGCAAACGACGACGAAAGTAACGATGCAACTGCGGAGCTTCTGAGAGAGCTCGAGACGTTGAAAGCGAAACATCTCGAACAATCGAAAGAACTCGAAACGACGAAACAAGCGCTCGCGGCTCGAGAGGAAACTTTGCAAAGAAAAAACGAAGCCGACGCGGAATTGAAAAGACAAGACGAAAGCGAGGCTTTAAAACTCGAACAAGAGATGAAAGATCGCGTCGCTCAAGCTGAGCGGAAAGTCCTCGCGTTGACGAAAGAGCGAGACACATTGAAGAAATCTTTAGAGAAAAATAGAGCGGTTTCGGATGTAGTGAAAGAGAAGGATAAAATTATCGACGAGGTCATGAAAGAAGGCGAAGTGTTGAGCAAGAAACAATCAGAAATGGAAGGGACGATTAAAAAGTTGAAAGCTACGTTACGAGAAAAAGACGAAGAGATGGAAGAGCGAAACAACGAATTCGTTCGCGTGCAAGAAAATTTGAAAGTCGCCGAGATGAACAATCGAGAGTTGACGACGGATTTAGAGGAGAAGAATCAATACTTTTCGGATAAACTGGCGGAAGCGAGAAGAGAAACCGCAGATTTATCCATCACGAACTCTGGTAAAGCCAAGTTAGAGCAAGAATTATCCGAGGCGAAAGAAAGAGAATTCAATCTCGTAGAACTGAAGAAAGATTTGGAGCACGCGCTCAAGCGCAACACGGTACAATACGAACGGCAAGAGGAACGATTGAAACGAGATTTAATCGAAGTCGAGGAGAGATGCAGAATAGCTGAGGAGAAGTTGGAGGAGTTGACCAGAAAAATGCCCGAAAGCACGCGACCGCTCTTGAAACAAATCGAAAGTAACGAGAAATTAATGGATGAGAAAACAAACGAATGGCGAGAAGTCGAGGCGGTGTTGTTCGCAAGAATCGAACAGGCTGAAAGTGCGACCGAGGAAGAAAAGGCGCTGAAACTCGAAGCGATGGAGAAGTGCGAGAAGATTAACGCCGATCTGAAATCGCATAAAATGAAGATTGCTCAGAAAGATGAAGAGATTAGAAAAATACAAGACGAGTGCGAAGAGATGAAGACGGAGCGCGAGGAGGAAAAGGAAGCGCAAAAATCCGTGTTGCAAAATATCGCCGAGAAAGAAGCTAAACGAGAAGAGCGCGAAAAAGAAATCAAAGATCAAATGAAACAGTTACGGAATCTTCTCGCCGAAGAACGGGCAAAAGTGGAAAAGATTGATCGCACGTTGAACGAAGAACGGGACCGATTTGAGGAGTCGGTAAAAAGTTTGGAAGAAAAATTACGTCAAGCAAACATCAAGTTGGCAGAATTGCGCGGTCACGGTGGCGGTGGCACCGGCGGCGATGGTATCGCCCCTAGTGGCGAGAGAGTGTCAACATCAGCACAAAGCCAAAAAACCAACGGGAAAGGAGGACCGTCCATGTGGACCGTTCCCATAACGTTTGACTCTCTCTCTTCTTTTGGAGAAGGCGCGTCTTTACAAGTTCAGCAAATTTTAGAAAACGCGCAGAGACAACTTCAAGCTCGCACGGAACAGTTAGAGCTCGCGAACACGAGAATAAAGCGATTGGAGGCCACGAGAGACGCTCTGAGCGAAGAGCTCACGGCGTATTTGTTGAGCGAAGACGAAAGTTACTTTCAATCGCACGGTCAAACGTCGTTGAAAGATTTGGCCGACGCTCAGCTTCGCGAAGAGTTTACGGAAATCGAAAAGAGGTACAACGTCGTCTTGGAACTTTTGGGAGAAAAAGACGAAGAGATTGAAGATTTGAAAGATAACGTCGTTTCTTTGAAGGAGTTGGTGAACAATCTGAGTTTGCAAAACGCAGAGAGCGCGTGATTGATGATCATGACCGCGCGAGTGTATTCTTAGTATGTTATTCTTATTGATGATAGTTTCGTACCACTGGCTGTGGTGGAGGCAAAGTAGCTTTCCTCTGGAGAACGAGAGGGAGAAAGTTTCGTTTTACATCGTCCTTGTTCTCGTATTTTAGTCATCTTTTTGTCGCGAGTGATGAAAGCAAATAAAGCCTCTGCGCAGGGGTTCAGAATACTGTTGTTGACCTTAAAACTATTGCTACTGACGTGACATCGATATGACGCCGACGGTCTTTCTTTTCTTTCTTTTTCCTTTTCTGCTTTTGGCTGTGTGCTTCTTTTTTTTACCAATTTTGGATTTTTCCCATTTGTCCAATTTCACACTTCTTCCCTTTTTCTTCTTCATAAATTTGTTTGCAAACAACAAGCGAGATAAAAAAATGGTACGCGTCTCATTCTCGTTGACTTTTCCTCCGTCGTCTTCCCGTTGTTTTGGATGATACGGTTTCGTTTACGTTCGCATTCGTCTGCGCGAGGCTTTTGCACGGGTCGCGTCTCTCGCAAAAGCGGAAGGTTCCGCGAGAATTTTTTTAGGGCGGTCGATTTAGAGGGAGAAACTCCTCTCTTGTGTCTGTGTGTTTGAGCAAATGTGCGGGCCTTGCCGGTGTCAATACCAAGCTCGAGCGCACGGTGCGAAGGTGCAATCAATCCACGGACGAGATTTTCGTATCATTCACGAGTTTGTTCGCGTGAATTGCAATCATCGAGGCCTTTGATGCCTTCGCTTGGAGAGACCTTGACGCACTTTACGCGCGCGTTCAGCGAGAAAGATGGTTTTGAACATCACACAGGGCTTTCCAAAGACGCAAAATTTCTCTACGAGAAGAGAAGAATACTAACGACGATAAACTCTTTCTTTCTTTCTTTCTTTAAATGACAACGCAGGCGTCTTCCCTCAACATTTCTAAAAAGCGTAAATTCGTCGCCGATGGCGTCTTCTTCGCCGAGTTGAACGAAATGCTCGTTCGTGAACTCGCCGAGGATGGCTACTCTGGAGTTGAAGTTCGATCGACGCCGGTGAAGATGGAAATCATCATTCGCGCGACGAGAACGCAAAACGTTCTCGGTGAAAAGGGTCGCAGAATCCGTGAATTGACTTCGTTGGTCCAAAAGAGATTTGGTTTCGCCGAAGGCGCGGTCGAGTTGTACGCCGAAAAGGTTGCCAACCGTGGTTTGTGCGCCATCTCGCAGTGCGAGTCTTTGCGATACAAGTTGCTGGGCGGCTTGGCAGTCAGAAGAGCGTGCTATGGCGTCTTGAGATTCATCATGGAAAACGGCGCAAAGGGCGCGGAGGTCATCGTCTCTGGTAAATTGAGAGGTCAAAGAGCCAAGGCTATGAAGTTTAAGGATGGTTACATGATTTCTTCGGGTAACCCGGTTCGCGAATACATTGTTAGTTCGACGAGACACGTCTTGTTGAGACAAGGCGTCGTCGGTATTAAGGTGAAGATTATGCTTGATCACGATCCGAAGGGTAGAATGGGTCCGAAGACGCCGATTCCGGATACCATTATCATTAAGGAGCCGAAGGAGGATGAGAACATGGCTAAGCCAATCATCGGAGCGGAAAACTAAAGATATAAATAAAATATAGATTCTAGCACTTAAAGATGTAATAAACGCGTATTTGTCGCAAAAGTTTCAATAACATAAACAGAGAGTAGTTGTTTGCTCTATGTCTTCTACATGTGCGCGCGTTTTACGCCTACATTCCCAGCACGTTTTTGATCCCCTGTCCCTGGTCGTCGTCCTTCTCCCAATCTTCATCTTTCGTGCTCTTTTGTAACATGGAAAACAAACTCTTCTTTTTATTCTCCATCACAGACGCGCTTGAGTTGATGTTATTGTTGGCAACATCGTCGCCGAAACCCGTTCGAGCTTCATCACCTCCGAGCAAGTTGTTACCTAAGGAAGACGGCATCGTTTCAGTTTCTCTCTGTGTTGTTGCCCATTGCGAGTTTGAGTTGTCTAATGCGCTACCAAACACGAATGTTCTCGATGCAGCGCCACCGCTGATGATACCTTTCGCGAAACCGCTCTGAGATTTTGAGCTTCCGTTGCGTTTTAAGAAACTCGTCGACGATGTTCGCGCGGCGCCTAGATTTGAAAACTGAGAATTTCCTCGCGAGAGTCCACTACCGCTTCCTCCTCCTCCTCTGTTACTGAGATCGCTCGCGATCGTTTGACTCTGAGTGGTCCCTTGGCCTTTATTGTTGTACTTCGTCGATTTTTTGTTCTTCTCCTTCTCAAACAACTTCATAACCTCCATCGATACTTTACCTTCGCCGACTTCTGGTAACGCTTCGTTCTCATTTGGTTCTTGGGTATCACCCCCCGAAGCTTTCTTCATGGAAAATCGCTGGGCCTGTCTTTCTTTAAACGCTTTCGCGCCTTCGTCCTCGTCGTCGGAAACTTCAACCGCTTCCTCGGGTCGAAGGTTGCGCAGGTCATCAGAATCAGACTCGCTCTCGGAATCATCTCCTCTCTCTTGTGTTCTTCTCGTTTTCCATTTACCGTCATCGTCTTCTTCGCCATTCAATCCCCTTTTCGGTCTCTTGAATCCATTCTCTACTAACTCTTTCATTTTTTTTGTGTATTCTTCGTCTTCTTGAAATTCTCTCTTCGCGTGCGCGTCCCGTCGAGCTTTATTTCTTCTCTCATCGTTATCTAAGGCAGTACCTTCTCTAAAATCAACGAAATCAGCCATTTCGTCGATTTCAGCGCGGGCGGTTTCTATATCGTCCTCGTCATCATCGTCGGTGTGACCACCATCTTCAGACATTTCGGCTTCGTCGTCGACGCCTTCGGTTGCTTTCTTAGACCTTCTCTCCTTCTTTTGATTCTTTCGATCCTCCTTGTAGAAGTTTCTCGCGAGCTTCCTTTGTTCGCGTCTTTCTTTTCCAGTCATGTCTTCTTCCTCGGAAAGTTCACCGTCGTCTTCGTCTCCGTCTTCGTCGTCTTGATTTTCCTTTGCGGTGTTGTCTTTGTCCTCGGCATGGGCCGGATCGTTGACGACAACTTTCATGGTTTTCTTGGCGGAAAGAGATTTGCGGATGAATTCTGCCGCGGCAACTTCATCGTCCGAGTCGCTCTCTTCTTCAAGCTCTATCATTTCCTCCTCTTCCTCTTCCTCCTCTTCGCTCAATAAAGCCATGCCGTCGATCTCGTCAAAGTTAGTTTTCTCCTTCCCGCCGTCTTCGCCTTCATCTTCCGAAACTTCTTCATTCACTCCATCATTAACGGCGCCTTCAGCGTCCTCTTCCGCTTGGAACTCTTTCTTCTCCGGCGACGGAGGAGGTCGAGGGTACCTTGCCCGTAAATTCTCATCGTTCTCAACCATTCGTAAATTATTTTGCAACTTTTCAATAACCGGTAGGAAAGACGTGCGTTCCGCCTGGACTCTGTATCCCGGAAAATGTACGTGTTTTGCCGTTTTACGCATCAACTTCTCGTGCGCTTCGTCGGCTTCTTCTTTCTTTTGTCGCATGACGGCTTCTTTATCGTTTGGATCGATCGCTTTCTTCTTTTTACCGCCTCCTTTTTTGGTTGTTTTTCGTCCTCCTCGTCGTCGTCGACCTCCTTCGTTGTCTTCCACTTCGGAATCTGACGAAGACTCATTCTCCTCCTCCTCCGAGGAGGAAAAGTTCAACTCGGATTCAGACTCTTCATCCTCCTCTTCATCTTCGGACAGACGTCCTGTTTCCGCGAAACGTCGCTCTAAGATTCGTTCCTCGTCGTCGTCCTCTTCCATTTCTTCTTCTTCTTCTTCTTCTTCTTCTTCGAGTTCAAATTCAAATTTGTCTCCTTCTGCTTTTTCTTCGTCACCTTGACCACTAGTATTCTTCTTCGACGCGACTTTTTCTACTCTTTCGCCCGATTTGTGTTTCAAAGTCTTCTTCTTGAACGACTTTTCGACGGTGTTGTTGTTGTTGACGTCTTCTCTTTCTTCTTCTTTATCGTTTGTCTTCTTCGCATCAATATCAGCGGCATCAGCAATGACTTCTTCTTCTTCTTCTTCCTCCTTCTCGTTGGTCCCTCGAACTCTTCGTTTGATGCGAATAAAGTCTTCTTCTTCTTCTTCTTCTTCTTCTTCTTTATCGTCGTTTTGTTCTTTCGTCTTCTCGATCGCGGCTTCTTCAATCGTTGCGCGCTCTTCTTCTTCTTCTTCTTCTTCTTCTTCTTCTTCTTCTAATTCATCATTTTGAATTTCGTCTCCTAAAGGCGAAGGAGGAGAAGGAAGATTTGGAACTCCTTTGGAAGAGACGTTCTCCTTCTCAAAAGCGACGACTTTTGTTGGTACTTCAGTCATTCTTAGTATTTGTATTCTTAGTACTCTGTTGTTCTTGTTCTCGTGTAAAATGAATACGGAAGAGGGAACAACAATACGAACGTTAGTTGTGTGTGGTTGAAGTGAAGAGAGTGGAGCGAAAGTTTTTCTTTTTTGAATTTATTTTCACAACGTTTTTTTGGTCTCCTCTCTCTTCCTGAAAAAGTTCCTCTCTCTTCTTCTTCTTCTTCTTCTTCTTTCTTCTTCTTCTTCACACGAAACGAAGACGAAGTTTGTTTGGTCGTTAGAAAGAAAGATATTCACAACAACAGACAAGGAATGATGGACGACGACGACGACGAAAATAATACCGACAACGATACCGACGACGAGGAGGAAGAGGTCTTCAATCCCATCGAACGGTTTCAACAAAGTCGAGAAAAAGAAGAAACATCGAAAGCGTCGGGGTCGTCTCATCAATCTCATGTTCTTCAGTCGTCGTCTGATGAGAAAAAAGGAGTGAAGAAGTTGAAATTCGTGATTCGACCAAAAGAGGAAAAAGCAGCAGCAGCAACGGGTGCGACTGATGATGAGAAAGAGGAAGGGAGAGGGAGATCAACGGTTCAATCGACGAGGGAAATGTTCGAGAAGTTTTCTTTGAAACCACCGCCCGGGTTTTCCTCAAACAAAGCGACGACTCCTTTTCCTTCTTCTTCGTCAAAGAAAAAGGAAAAAAAAGAAGAAAAAGAAGAAAAAGTCGAAGAGGAAAGAAACGAAGGTTGGCTCACGCACGGGAACGACGCGTGGCAGGAAAGGAGAGGACACGAGGAAGAGAGCGAACGAGAGGAAAAGTACGTGGATGAGCTGACGCACACGGCAAAGAAGAAATACGGGAAATACGCGTTCGTGGAAGAAGCGAGTTCGCCGAGCGGGATATTGAGCGATTTACAGGTCGCGGAACCGCTCGAGTTTGATTCCGTAAAGACGAAAGAAAGAACAAACAAGTCAGACAGTAGTAGTAACAGAAACAACAATAACAACAACCACAAAAGAAAAGAAGAAGAAGTAGACGTGTCGGAGTTGTTTTTACTCGAATCGTCCATGGAGAACGACCCGTTTAAAATCGACGACGAGTTCGACGACGTTCGAAAATTAGAAATTAGAAACGCGAACAGAGCTCGCTCCCCCCCGAACGAAGATCAAGTCGCGCACGCGAGGGTACTCGTGCAATCTGGGATTGTAAAATTTAACTTGAACGATTTACGCGGCGCTTTGTGCGATTTCCAAAACGCGTGCGTTCTTTTGCGCGATAATTACCACTCGGGAGATATCGCGTTCGCAAAGGCAAAGACGCACTTAGTCGCGGCGTTTTTGATTTTAAAGTGCGAAGAGAACAAAGGAAACGTAGATTTGTGCGCGAAACTCGCTCGCACGTTAGCAACGGTCACGTACATGGCAGACGAGAGCGTAT
>Ga0255756_1001376_pt1 | contig 27588 bp, 15 predicted proteins | sample 011ome_20_FD_179956 | JGI IMG/M metagenome (GOLD analysis project Ga0255756, IMG submission 179956) | Coastal salt marsh microbial communities from the Groves Creek Marsh, Skidaway Island, Georgia - 011509CT metaG (version 2) | ecosystem: Environmental > Aquatic > Marine > Intertidal zone > Salt...
CTCCCCCCGTGTTTTTTTTTGTCTTTCTTCTTTCCGTTTTTATTGTTCTTGTCATCCGCCTCGACGTAAACTCTGTTCTTTACGTACGTGAACGGGACCAGCACGTCGCAAGGTCGACAGTCCCCGGTCACGTTTTGCTCCCACTCGAAAGGCCCTCTTATGACTTTCGTGTTTACCAGCTTGGGAGGCATTATTTTCGCTCTCTTCGCGTTTCCCCGACGCGTGTCGCTCGTGTTTTTCCCAGGCGCGCCTCGCTTTAATTTCCGTGGAGAAGGTTCCGGCGTGCAGCCGCAGCGTTGGTTGCACGTTTCTGCGAAACAGAAAATTTCATCCTGAGGGTGTGGGTGAATTCGTGGATGGAATCGCGGTCAAAACTCTCTCGTTCATCGCTAACAACTCATGTGTGAATTTTTGATTTTTTTGATTTTCGGAAAAATTTCACGTGAAAATCGCTTTTCGTCGGTTTGGTGAGCTCGCCTTGTTTTCCCTCGGCAGCGAGCTGGGCATGTCGGGCCTGTTCGCGACGTGAAACATGTCCGGGTCCACCACGAGTAATGTTTCGACCTCGACGTTGTGTGACCCTCCTCTGAACTCGAAAAGGCCCTCGGGGAAGTTATCCGGCCACTTCAGACCCGGGGGATCGCCCTTTCGTCGCGCGGTGCAGCCAGCCTGCGAGCGAGAAGAAGACGTATTCGTAAACGGGCGGCGTCGACGAGGAACCGGGCTGCGTCGCCAGGACACACTCGGCGTGGAAATCGACGCACCTTGCACGGCGCGAGCCATTTGATGCCGATGGGTTTTGAGCTTTCCACGTTCACCGCTATGATCTGCAGGGGAGAGGATTCGATGTCAGAACGCGCGCGCGGTCGGATCGGTGCTCCTGGAAACCAAACCCATCTTGTGTAAGTTGAGGCGTCGCGTCGATCTCACCTGTCCGCGCCACGGCTCCGCGAGACCGCTGTTCACTTCCACCCAGTCGCCTACCTTACAGTCCTGAACACGGGGCGAATGTGAGCGCGTCAAACCGGAAGTCACAGAACGGAAATAAACGCGTCGAGCACGCGCGCGTACCTCGACGAGGATGACCCCGGAGGCGAACTCCAGCTCCTCGCTGCCGTCGTCGTCGTCGCTGTCCGCGACCCACGACGCTGCATGCATCGTACCTCCCATGTTCCCCCGCCGATCTCTCAGTCTCTAATCGATCCAATCGGCTTCGCGCGACGCGCCGACGCTTCGGTGGAAGGCTTCCCCCGCGTCGCGTCGCTTCTCCCGCGCATCCGACTTCTCCTCGGAAAAATCGTTGTTCTGTCGTTGTTGCTTCCTCAAAAGTTTGAGTTTTCGTATTCGCGCGCCACACCGCCGCGCGCGTCGACCGCGATGGCTCGCATCGAGGAGGCGTCGTCCGAAGGTACGCGTCGCCTACTTCATTCGCCCGCCGAACGCGATTCTCGCGCCGTCCGAGCCCGCCCTGACAACGCTCGCCCCCACTCGTCCGTCCCGTTCCAACGCAGACGACGACGATGCCCGAACGAGGCAACGCAGAGCCGCGACGACGCACGCGGGCACTTCGAGCGAATCGTTCAACGACATCCTCCAGAAAGCCGCGGAGATGAAGACCGCGCAGCTGAAAGATAAGCGCAGGGAATGGGAGGCGTCGCCGGACTTCATGAAGAACACGATGGCGTACGACAAGGACGACACGCTCGTCGCGCTTCGTAAAGACGGCACCGTGAGGGAGAAGATCGATCACGCGACGCCGGCGAAAGCGAGAGGGAACGAGCTGTACGCGGAGGGTTTGTACGAAGACGCGATGTCGGAGTACACGAAAGCGATCGCGGTGTTCAGGTATTGGAACCGGGAGACGGTCGGGAACGAGCAAAACCTGGTGTGCTTCAAGGACGACGAGACGACGACGCCGACGGATCCCGCCGCGCGCGCGTTCGTGTCCTCCGTCCTCCTCAACGCGTCCGCGTGCATGGCGAAGATAGACGCCGCGAGGGACCCGGACACGCCGCCCACACACGTGGACGGCATCGTGTGGACGTGCACGGAGGTTCTGAACATCGACGACGCGTGCGTCAAGGCGTATTACCGCCGAGCGATCGCGCTCGCGTCCGCGGGGTCGAGCGTCGCGCTGGAGAAGGCGGTGAAGGATCTCGCGAGAGCCGCGCGACTCGCGCCGAGCGATGCGCTCGTTCGAGACGCGCTCAGGAAGCACCGATCGGAGTACGACACGCAGTGCGCGAAAGATAGGAAGACGTACGGCGGCGCGTTCAAGACGAAGGACGGTTTGTACACGAAAGAAGACGAAGAGTCGATGCGCGCCGCCGCGGAGGCGAAATGTAAGGAGATCGACGCGATGCGCGAGATGAGCGACGACGAGATCAAGGCTCGCGCGAGAGCGCGCGGGATCGACCTCGACGACGCGAAGGTCAGGAAGCAGTTCGAAGACCGAGCGAGGGCGCGGCACGACGCGGAGATGGCGGCGAAAGCGAGGGAGTTCGGCATCGACCTCTCCGATCCGGACGTGAAGAAGATGCTCGCTCTCATGGAGAAGGAGAACGCCGCGCGGATGGAAGGGTTCGACGTCGACGCGAAGCTGCCCGCGTGGAGGCGATGGCTGTACCTCGCGTTCGATAAGAACAACACGTTCAGCGTGCAGAACTTTCTGTACGTGTTGATCGCGGTGCGCGCGCCCGCCCGCGCGTTTCGATTCGTTTCCATCGTCCTTCGCGCGTTCGCGTTCGTTTCATGACTACGTGTGCTACGTTTCCGCTCTATTCTACTCGCTGTTGTACAGTACATCGTCTCGTCGTTCGTCGTCTGAAATCTTCCCTCCCCCATCGTCTTCCATCTCGCGCGCGCAGGTGAACGTGTTCTACCGTTGCGTCGGCGTGATGAACGCCAACCTCGGGTCCGTCGCGGGCGGGGCCGGACGCGACGCGTACGAGGAGTTTGCGTACGAGGAGTTTTAGCCCCGCCAACCCATGAACCCGCCTAGCGTAGACGCTTTACACTTATCGTCGCATCCGCACGCGTCTCCCCACCTGCGCGCCATCGTCCGCGCGATCGGCAGCCCGACGGGTTCGAAGAACAAAGCCGCCGCGAGCGTGAGCGCGAGCGCGAGCGCGAGCGCGAGCGCGACGAAGAGCGCGACGAGCGTCACGTTCGCGTTCACGATGTCTTCGCGGTGCGTGATCGTCTCGATGTGCTCCTCCATGAGCTTGTTTCGCGCCTTCGCCGCGTCGAGTTCGCTCGTCGTCTTCGCGAGCTCCGCCTGCGTGGGAACGAGGGGGGAAAACGCGCGGCGCGTGAGAAAAATATTCGACGACGGTTCGAGGCTCGTTTACTCGTGGTCTGCGTCTGCGCGAGATCTCGCGCGGCGCGGACGCGAACGCGCGTACCTGAGACTCTTTCAGCTTCACCGCGAGGGTCGATACCTTCGGCGAGGACGCGGGGCCGACGTCGCGGTCGCGCTCGCCATCGGCTCGTCTCGCGGGGGTGGGATGGCTCTCGAAGAACCGCGTGAACGCGGGATCGGTGTGCTCGCGGATCTCGTGCCCTCGCGTCGCCTGGCTGTCGTCCCACGCGGCGACCGCCTCGAGACTGTTCGAGCGTCGCATCGCGCGGCTCGACGCGTCGACGTATCGATCGTCTGCGGTCGCGGTCGCCATCTTCGCGGCAGTGGAGCGTGCCCAGCGCGCGCGCCGGGAAGTGCGCTCTCCGCGGCGTCGACGTCCCTCGTTTTCCCGCCTCATCGGAGCTCGGACGGACAAACGCGCTGCGCGCTGGCAGCATTTGGCGGCACGTGACGCGTGACTGGACACTGCACGTGACCGGGGCAACCCGACCTCGCTCCCTACTTAACTAACTGCACGATTCGCGCGTCCGTCCGTGCCGAGCCAGTCACGTCGCGCGCGTGCACGGACGACCGCAGTCGTCACATCGCGTATCTCCGCTCGCGGCGTTCCCGCTGCCTCCGCGCGCGGACAGGACGCGACGGGTCGTCGGTGTGCATTTTCATTACGACGCGTTTTCGAGGAAAATTTGACAGCGCTCCAGCGAATCGTCGTCCCGCGCGTCCGTCATGGCGAAGGTGGTGTACGTCGTCGAGGAAGAACGGAGCTGGTTCTCGTTCTTCGTGTCGATGCTCCTGAACAAGTGGGTCCTCCTCGCGCTGTTGATATGGTACGTCTATCGGACGATAACGGTTAAAATCAGGAGCGCGAACCTGACGCGCGCGCAGGCGAACTCGATGAAATGGGGGCTCATCGGCCTCGTCCTCTTCGCGCTCGCGGAACGAGCGGAGGATTTCTGGGAAGGGCTAAACCCGCGCATCATTCGCGTCTGGCATATCCTCCTGCAGATCGGTCTCGTGCGAAGAGACTCGCTGTCGCTCAAGGGCGAGGAGCACGGGCTCGGGTACTCGTTCCTCGCGTCGTTTTGCTGCTGCTTCGCCGGTCGCCTCGTCGCGGGATTGGAAGCGTGGAGGATCCCGGACCTCGTCGTGGACGGGACGATATTCGAGTTCCTCGGGTGCTGGCTGATCGTGAGCCTCCTGACGAAGACGAAGATGTGGTTCATCTTCGGCTTCCCCGGTTTGCTCCTGCGGAAGATCTTATACGTCGGCTGGGGCTTGAACAAAATCCGACAAATCGAACGCGTCTGGAAGCCGTTCGCGTTCACGTTGCTCGCGTTCCCGGCGACGTACCTCCCGTGGACGACGAAGATCTTCTACTTCACGATACGTAACATCGCGGGACGGACGTCGCGGAAGCTCACGGACAAGATCATCGCCCCGAAGAACAAGACGAAGAAGGAAGAGAAGCTCGACGCGAAGGAAGAGGCGGAGAGAATCGCGGAGGAGGAGACGTCGTCGCAGTTCTCGCCGCCGCCGTCGGGGAAGAAGAAGAAGAAGACGGTCGTCAACAAGAAGGAGCTTCTGCACGAGCTAGACGACTTCTTCTTCGTCGCGCCGCGGACGTGGCAGAAGCAGCTCGCGTGGAACGCGGTGATGCTGACGATCATGTCCATCACCCAGGGCGACACGATGGAATCGATCATCGAGCACACGTACTGCGACGACGAGGACGACTTCTGGTGCATTCCTCCGGCGTGGAACCTCCACGTGCACTTCCCGCGATTTTGCTTCATCGTCATCGCGCTGTACATCATGCACTATTACCAGCAGATGGCCCCGCCGGTGGCGAAGTTTGCCAAGTCCGATCCGCAAGTCGTCGCGCAACGCAAGGCGGACAAAAAAGAACGGAAGAAACGCGACAAGGAGAAGGTGAAGCAGAGGAAAGCCGCGGAGAAGGCCGCGAAGAAGACGAAGCAGGCGTGAGGATCGAAGAAGTTATAAAACGTAATATGATATTAAGTAATCGCAGTCGTTGTGAATTACATCTGCCGCGGCTGTGTCGCGTGGCACTCGCCGCCGCCAGACTCGCCACCAGTGTGATTTTTCGCGCAGTCGCGCTTGAAACTGGCAATTGACAGCCGCGAGGGGAACTTCAAGACCGTTTCGACGCGCTGTCGGAACTTCCAAAAGCGACCGCGCGTGACGCCGCGGGTGCCGCTCCCTTCGCGACACCGTCGTCGCGCACGCGCGCGGAGCTCGCGCGTTCTCGCGGAAGCGTCGAAGCGAGCCGCGCGGCGAGAGACGTCCCGCGTCGCGCGCGGTGGGCCGCCGCGTTCGCGTCAGATCTGAATCTTCGTACCCGGGGACGAAAAGCACAGATTCATTCGTCCGCGCTTCCGATGCCGCCGATGCATCCGCCGCCTTCCAAGGCGGGCGCGGACGCCGTGAGCGACCGGCGGAAGCAGCTCGAGGAGTGGAAGAAGAAGAAAGCCGCGCATCGCTCGTCCTTGGGCGGCGGCGCGGCGTCCTCCGTCGCGTCCGCCCGACGCGGTTCGCTCGCGAGCGCGGGGACGAACGGCGTCTCCTCCGCGTTCTCGTCCCGGGTCTCGTCCGCGACGACGCGGACGCCGCCGTCGGTGACGCGCGCGCGCGGGTCTCCTCTCGCGTCCGCGTCGTCGAGAGCGACGCCGACGTCGACTTCCGCGTTCGGGCGCGCGTCGCACGCGAACCCGTCCGCGGCGAAGAATCCTCGGAGCGCGGTGAAGACATCCTCCGCGGTTCCGTCGTCCGTCAGACGCGAATCTGTCGTCCGTCGCGAGACGACGACGCATCAGACGCCGTCGCCGCCGTCTCGGTACGTCTCCAACGTGGACGACAACGAGAACACGCCGCCGCAGGCGCTCGCGGCGCCGCACCACGGCTCGCCGATCATCTCCAAGGACATCGTTCCGTCCCCGGAGGCGGTGAGCGCTTTCATGGCGTCGTTGAGAGCGGCGGGGCCGGCGATTCACAGCCCGGGGGTGCCGTCGAGGGCGTTCACCGCCGGCGCGCGCGTCGTGGCCTCGACGACGACGACGACGACGACGTCTCGTTTCGTGGGGTCCGGGGGCGGGAGTTCGATCGTGATGGCCACGCCCGCGAGCGGCGTGAGCAGGCACTCCCCGCCGGCGGCGGCGGCGGCGGCGGCGGCGGCGCCGACGCGCGCGTCCCCGGCTGTCGTCGCCGCCGCGCCCGCAGCGCCCGTCGTCGACATGAGCGCGGAGGCGAAAGCGCTCAGAGACGCGAAGCTGTTTGCGGAGATCCGCGCGAACGAGCTCGAGAAGCGTTTACACAGCGCGGAGAAGAAGCGCGCGACGCTGCAGTCGGACATGACGACGATCGGCGTGGAGATGAACGCGTTGCGGGCAGTCGGGGAAAACGCGAAGTCGCAGTTGCGCAGAGAAAAAGAAGCCGCCGCCGCGGCGACCGCGGCGCTCGAGCGCGTGCAGATGGAAGGCACGCGCGCGCTCCAGGAGCGCGAGTTCACGATCGAAGCGCAGGCGGGGATGCTGCAGCAACTCTCCGCGGATCTCGAAAGAGCGGAGAAGTGCCGGGAGGAGGCAGAACGCGCGCGCGCGGAAACGTCGGAGAACGTTTTGAAACTTCAGGCGGATTTCGACGCGTGCGCGCAGGAGCTCGCGATGAAGCAGCACCACCTGCATCAGATGCAGAGCGGCGGGGATATCATGGGGAGAGCGTCTCTCGGCGGGGGAGCCTCGTCGTCGCGGTTGTCGTTGGGCGGCGACCGGCGAACGTCGTTAAACGGTCGGTCGTCCTTGGGCGGCGACCGGCGAACGTCCGGCGCCTCCGCGGACGACGTTCGCGCCGCGGAGAGCGTCGCGCGGCAGTCCCAGGAACGCCTTCTCGAGCTCGTTGCGGCGCGCCACGCCGCGGAGCGCGAGGCGAAAGAAGCGAGAGAGATGGCGGCGCGGTGGGAGTTTGAAGTCGGCGAGCGAAGGGCGGAGATGGAGGTGGCGCAAGGCGAGCTCGAGGCGTCGCTGGAGTTGGAACGCGTCGAGCGACGCAAGGCTGAGGAGGAGTACGCAAAAGCGCGCGACGAGCGCGACGTGTTAGAGCGCCTGGTGGAACAGCGCGCGGAGGAGATCGGGTCGCTCGAGGAGAAACTTCAAGACGCGACGAACGCGGCGGCGACGCTCAAGGCGGACTGCGAAGAGCGAGACGCGCTTTTACGCGATGGCGCGGCGATGCTCGAGGCGAAAGAACACGAGCTCGACGAGGCCGCGACGTACGCGCTGCAGTTGCAGCAGCAGCTCGAGCAGCTCGAAGTCGAGCGCGCGGAGGAAGAGGCGAAGATGCAAGCGCTCAAGGCGAAGTATCCGCGAACGCCGATGAAATCCACGCCGTCGCCGGAGAGGGAGCAACGCGAGGCGCTCGTGAGGAAGCTCCAGGCGGAGAACGAAGCCGCCGTCGCCGCCTTCGCGGAGGAGCGCGAGAAGCTCCAAAACGAGCTCAAGATGCGAGATTTCTCGCTGTCGCAGGCCGCGGCACAGCTCGCGGCGAAGGAGAAGGAGCGGACGCACATCACGAACGAGCTCGCCGCGCGAGGAACCGCGCTGTCGCCGTTACAAGGCGAGCTCGACCAATCGCGAGCGGCGTTGGCGTCGATGCGCGAAGAAATCGACGCGAGAGATAACCAGCTGTCGCAGACGATGTCCGCGCTCAGAAAAGCGATGTCCGCGGAGAAGAGGCAGACCGCGGCGGTAAAGCGCCTCGAGATGTCGTTGAAAGAACGCGAGGCGATGGTTCGTAACATGGACGAGCAGCTGCGGGCGGCGGCGACGGTCGCGCTCGAGTCCGCGGCGTCGAACGCGAACCAAAAGCGGGAACTCACCGGCAAGCTCACGGACACGGAGACGGCGCTGATGCAGCTCCAAGCGACGCTTTTGAAGCAAACGCACGATAACGAACGAACGGTGAAGAACGTGGAGAACGAGAAGCGCGCGGCGGTCGAGCGCGCGGAATCGCTAGAGCTCCAGATCGATCGAGAGATGGAACGCTTGAACAAATTGGCGGATGAGAAAATCGCAGCCGAGCGCGCGTGCGAGCTCGAACGCGAACGCCGCGTCGAATTCATCGCGCAATCGGAAGAGAGCGCCGCGCAGAGGGACGCGCAGATCATCAAGCGCGAGGCTGAGCTCGAGGGAAAGATGCTGCGCGTCCAAGCGCAGGCGGAAGCCGCGGTCGAGGAGGCACAGATGAAAGTCGCAAAGGCGAAATCAGACGCGGAGTTTATGATCGAAGAGACGAAAGCCGAGCTCGCGGCCGCGCAGGACGAGCTTCAGTCGCAGAAAGAAGAGCTCGCGGCGCTGCACGACGTGCTCGCGCAGGGCGAGATGCGAAAAAACGAGCAGCTCGAGTCAGACGTCAAGCTCGCGAGGAAGCAATACGTCGAAGCGGAGGCGAGAACAGCGGAGGTGAGAGCGGCGTTGCGCGAGACGCAAGGCCGGTGCGTGCAGCTCGAGGCGAAGTTGAAAGCCGCGTACGCGGAGGTTGAAGCGGAGCGAGCGGATAAGAAGCAGAAGCTCGCGCAGGCGGCGCAGCTCTCGATGCGGCGCGAGAACGAAGCGAAAGCCGCGCACGCGTCGCTCGGCACGAAGCTGAAGGCGGCGGAAGCCGCCGCCGCGGACGGCGCCAAGGAGGTCGACCGTCTGTCCGGGGAAATCTCCAAGCTCCGCGGCGAGGTCGAGTCGCAAAAGGCGCTGTTCAACGACTCCGAGGCGGACATGAAGAAGCTCGTGGACGGTTTAAACGCCGCGGACGACGCGCTCGCGGAGGCGAAACAAGAAGCGCAGGAAGCGAAAGAGAAGGCGAAAGAGACGGAAACCGAGAGCCTCTTTTTCCTCGGCGAGATGCAAGTCGCCGTGAGCGAGGCGGAGAAGAAGATCACGACGCTGTCCAAGACGGTCACATCGCGGGATATGAAACTCGCGCAGATGACCGCGGAGGTAAAAGCGCTCAAAGCCGCGGTTCGACAGCGCGAGGAGAAGCTCGAGGCTGCGGACGCGTCGCACGCGAAGACGATGGAGGACGCGGTGACGAGTTTGAAGCGCGCGCACGCGGAGGAGCTCGCCGCGGCGAAGGGCGAGGTCGAGGGACTTTCGAACATGCTAGAGATGGAGAACGACCAGCTCCGGCAGAACCTGGACGAGAAACGGGCTAAACTATCGCGACTCCAAGCGGACCTGGGGAACGCGATGGAGAAGAACAAGATGTTCATGGAGCGCTGCGAACGCGCGAGGGCGGCGCAGACGATCGCGGAGGAAACCGCCGCGGAGGCGGAGCGTCGACGCGAGGAAGTTGTCTTCATGCTCAGACGCGCGGAGGAGGTGCACACGCAAAACGTGAACGCGACGGAGAAGGTACACAAGCTCCAGGTCGAAGAGCTCGAAGACGCGGTCACGAAGGAGAAGGCGCGAGCCAACGCGTTGGGACGGGCGATGTGGGAGCGCGGGATGCGGCCGCGCGATTTAGACGCGGACGCCGCGGCGGCGTTGGAGGATGCCGTCGGCGGCGTAGATCTCGCCGCCGCGGCTACGACGCCGGCGCAGACGCGCCTCAAGGAGATGACCGCTGCCGCGGGGCAGATCAGCTTCTCGAAGCTTCGCGCGAGCGTCGAGGCGAAGCAGGCGGCGATTCGACGACGGTCGTCCATGGGTCTCGACCCGGAGGCGGCGGCGTCCCCCGAGCTCGGAAACTTACGCAAGACCCTGGCGCTCGCGGCGAGCTCGGTGAAGAAAAGCACCGCAAACGGTCTGGACTGGCAGTCCGTCGCGAAATCGGCCGCACCGATGCCGGTGACGACGACGCCGCCGATGCACGACAAGGAGAACAGTAACATGGTCACGCCGAGGGTGACGCGGATGACGCGCGCGAGGCTCAACGCGAACAAGCCCGCGTCGCACATCGTCGACGCGGAGAACGAACCGGCCGCGAACGTCCCGGCGTCCGCGGCGAAGACGGTCGTGAAGGCGTCCCGGGACTCGAGGACGCCGGAGGATAAGGTGAAACCGCGCGCGAACGGCAGCAGCGGGAGCTACGAAAGGACGGGGTTGAAGAGCGCGAGGATGGCGACGCGGCGAAAAGCGCTCCGCGCGTTGCAGAAGAGGAACAGCGGCGCCGGGTTATCGGGGTAGGGACGGGAAGGGAAGCGAACGGAATAGACGCGGACGAACGACGATAAACGATTTTTAACGACGATTCGATTACAAAACGATCTTCCACTGGCACAGCGTCATGTCCGCGCCGACGCTGATGAGGTACGTGTCGTCGAACATGAACCGCACGCCCGTGACTTTGCTCGAGTGCCCGCCGAACGTCCGCCCCGCGCAGCCTTTATGCGCGGGGTATTGGTACAAGTTGATCGTCCCGAACTCGTCCCCGGACGCGACGACCGTCCGCGTGTGCGACCGGTCGCAGCTCAGGACGTCCGTCCCCATGCTGTACCGAGGCAAGATGCCCTGAACCGGCCAGCCAGCGGCGCAGGTCCACGTGCTCCAGTCGACGTTCCGCGCGTCGGACGCGAATTTAATCTGTTTCCCGCTCGGCATTTCCCAGAACAGAAGCTCGAAGTCGCCGCTGTTGCTCTGTAACACCGTGCTGTCTCCGGACCAGTCCAAGTGTCGAATGTACGACGCGTGTCCTTTCGCGACGCCCATGCGGCCGTACCCTTTGCTCACGTCGTACACGTCGATGTAGTTATCGTGCGAACCGACGGCTAAGTATTGCCCGCTCGGGGAAAATTTCAGCTCGTGAATCGGCTCCTCGCGGTCCTTCTTCGTGTGCATCGTATCGAGCGAGTCCGAGCTGACGAGGACTACCCCCCCGCCCGCGAGCCCTATCGCTATTTGGCTCCCGTCCGGGTGGTACGCGACCGACCGTCCTTTCGCCCCCAGGTCGCGGACCATTACCATCCGTCTCGACGCGACGTCCCAAATTCTTACCGTGCAGTCGTCGCCCACCGTGCACATCTGGTGCTCCCCCGGGTGCGTCGCGAGGCCCCATATCGTTCCGTACCCGTGCCCTTGAAGCAACAGCGTGAAATCGTACGACGTCGTGTCCATCTCGTACACCTCCCCGGTCCTCATGCCGATCACCATCATGCTCCCCATGAGGTGCATCGCTTTTATGCAGGACGACAACGCCTGCGGGTGGTTGATTTGCACCTCGCGCAGGCACTGCGAGAGGTCGATCGTCCAGAATTTCACCTTCCCTTCCTTACCGCCGGAGACGACGACGTCGCGCGTCGCGTGCACAGCGTGCGTGACTTGATGGCACTTTCGCATGTTCGTCGCGAGCTGATACCCTTTGAACAAATACAGACTCCCGTCCTGCGTGCCGACCACGGTCGTGTCCGGGCCGGGAAAGCACGAGCACAGCATCGTCTGAATCTTCCCTCTGCGGTTGAACAGCGCCTTGCGCGGCTCGAACGGCTGCGTGCTCCAAAACATCAGGTGCTTCACCCCGCACGTCACGACGTAGTCTTGATACGGCGACCACGCGACGGAGACGATCTTCTCCGCGCTGCCTTTCGACGACGTCAGCATCTGCCCGGTTTGCCAGCGGTAAATCACGAGCGAGTGATGCGAATCCGCGCCGACGGCGCAAATCAGCGTCCCGTCGCGCGAAAACGTGCAGCTCACGATCGCTTTCTTCAAAAAGCCCTGCAGCACCGCGAGCGGCTTCCGAGGGTCTTCCGTCGTCCACACGATGAGCTTCGGGTTCCTACCGACCTCGCCCGAGGCGTAGATGTTCCCGTTCGGGTGACGCGCTAAGCACAAGATGTCGTCTGTGTGCCCGGTCGTTCCCTCCGCCGTTGGGTTATCCACGAGAAAGTTTTGCGTGTTTGACTCGCGGTTGTACACGATCCCGATCGCGGCGGTGTGATACACGACCTCGCCTTTCGCGCTGTAGAATAAGTTATCCCTGCAGTCGTGCGCGCGGTATCCGTGCACAAACTCGAGCTCGACGGCTTCCATGCACGGCGCGAGCGCGTCCGGTTCGCGAAGGTACCCGTCCGGGGCGAATATCGACTGCGCACACGGCAAAAACGCGAGCCTCGACCCGGGGTCTAACCCCGTGCCTTGCGGGATATCCCGGCTCGGTTTCGCGTCTAGCATCGACAACGGCATGTACTGCGGCACCCCGGAGACGTGCCCGGTCATGACCATCTCCACGACCTGGTTCGTCTTCGAGAAGTCCTCGTAGTCCTCGACCGCGGTGAGGACTTCGTCTTCAACCTCGGAAGTCATCTCCTCGTCGCCTTCGTCGGCTTCGTAGTGCCGCCACTGGAACGCGCACCGGTCGTGACCGCCCGTGGTTATTAAGAACTCGTCGTTGTAACTGAAACGCGCGTTCGTCGCGTGCGTGCTGTGACCCAAGTATCCGTGGTAATCCGCGCGCCCGACGTCGCTCGGGTATCGGAAAAGTTTAATCAATCCGAAATCATCCGCGGTCGCGACGACTTGACCGTCGAACGACCTGCAGCACGCGTTGACGTCCGTCCCGTCCGCGTGCTTCGGCCAGATTCCTTGCACCGGCCAGCCTAGCGTACACGTCCACGTGTCCCACTTCGTGTCCCGAAGCGCGGCCGGGAACCGAATCTGTTCGCACCCGGGGACCTCCCAGTGCAGAAGCTCGTAATCGCCGCTGTTCGACTGCAGAAATCGACTATCTTCGCTCCAGTCGATGTGCGTGATGTAGCTGCTGTGCCCTTTGCACACGCCCGCGCGCTTGTACCCGCGCGTGGTGTCGTACACGTCGATGAAGTTATCGTGCGACCCCACGGCGAGCCAACGGCCGTTCGGGGAGAACTTCACGTCGGAAATTTCCTCTCGTCGGTGCTTCTTCGCGATGACTTCGTTCCCCGTCGTCGTCTCGAACACGATGAAACCGCCGCCGAAAAAACCCGCGGCGATGTGCTTCCCGTCCGGGGAGTACGCCGCGCTGCGCGCTTTACTGCTGATGTTCCTCACCGCGATCTGCCGGCGTTGGTACATGTCGTACACCCGCAGCGTCTTATCGTCCCCCGCGGTGACAAACTGCGGCAGAAACGGATGCGTCGTGAGTCCCCAGAGCTCGGACGTGTTCACTCTCTTCGTCTCGTCGATCGCCCCGGCGTGGCCTTGCGTGATGATCCGCCTGTTCACCTTCCACGAGTCCTCCGTGCTCAGGTCGAACTCGAAAATCTCGGACCCGCGCGTGCCAACGAGCAGCTGCGTCCCTTCCATGCAGATGCTCTTCACGCACGGCGCTCGGCCGTCGTAGCAACACAACGGCTTCCCTTGCAGATCCGTGATCGTCTCCACGACTTTCGCCATGTCGATCGTGAAGACTTTCTCGACGTACTGCGTGAAGAAGTGCACCTTGCCGTCCTTACCGCCTGTTATGATGTAATCGTTCGTGACGAACATGTCGTGTATCGGGCCTTGGTGCACGGCGTCGTAGCGTTGAATGCACTGCTCGCCGCCGTCCGCCCACTGATAGATGATGCCGCCTTGCGTACCCGTCAGCGTGCTTCCGTCGCTGTGGAACGCGATCGAGAGCGTCGTGCTGACTTGCCCGACTCGACCGTACACGCCGTTCTTCCCGACGAGGTACCCGCCCTCCATGACCCAGAACTTCAAGTGCTTCACGCCGCCGGTGACTAACCTGCCGTCGTACGGGTTGTACTCGCAGTTGAACACCCTCCTCTCGTCCCCGCGGCTGTTCGCGAGCATCCTTCGCGACGCCCAGTCGTACACCGCGATGGAGTGGTCGTCGTCCATCCCCACGGACGCGAGGAAACGCCCCGTGGCGTCGAACGATAACGACGTCACCGCGCGCTGGTGGAACCCTTTGATCTCGCTCAAGAGCTCGCACGTCACGCTGTTCCACACGCAGATCGTCGGCTCCTTGCCGACCTGTCCGGTCGCGATGATCTCTCGCTCCGGGTGCATCGCGAGGCACACGATGTCGTCCGTGTGCGTCGTGAAGAACTGCTGCGTGTGCTCCGCGCTGTCGTACGCGATCCCGGTCGCGCCCTGCGTGAGGCGGAGGACGCGAAGAGCGAAGAAGGTTCGGATCGTGAGTCGTCTTCTTCCCGGGTGCCCTTTTTTTTAACAACGACCGACGAGGGAGGAGACGCGACGGACGGCGGCGGGGTCGCGAGACGACGTGTGCGGAGAGGACATCGCGCGCGACGCGCACCGCTGGATACACGATGAGACCGTCGACGTTGTACACGAGGTTATGCCGCGAGTCGTGCGCGCGATACCCGTACACGAAGTCGAGCTGCAGCGCGTGGTCGGGCTTCTCCTGCGCGTCGTGGCTCATCTGGTGGCTCGTCGGCGCCTCCAGCGCGGCCGCGCACGGCTGCCTGGAGAGGAAGCTCCCTTCCGTGGACCGCTCCACCGGGCCGTCCGCGGGTCGCGGGCGTCGGTTGTACTTTTCGTTCTCCTCCGCTTCGATGTCGGAGTCATCGCCCTCCTCCGCCTCCGCCTCGAGGCCTTCCTGGTACTCGTCGTCTTTGTACGCGTCCTCGCGCGCGTACTCGTCGTCGTCGGCGGCGCCTTTCTTCTTCTTCTTCTTCCCGAAGATGCCCATGGCGCGTCGCTGCTTCGACGCCGCGACGCCGGCGACGACTGCAGGACGTGGGGCGGGCGCGCGCGTCTGACACGGCGCGCGCTCAATCAAACTTTCAAAAGTTCTGACGTCGTGTACTTACAGGGCGAGCGATTATCAGACGCCGGCAGCGCGAAAATAGACCGACGACTACGCCGCGGGTGTTCGCGATCACGTCGCCGTTGACGCGTTCGGTCTGTTCTACGTGATCTAACTATCATAACTAATGCTACGTCGCGGGTTCTATCGTATATCCCGCACCAGAGCGCGCGGGTGCTCCCGTCTCGAGCGCGCGTTTGCCTGCGGTGAAGCGCGGAGAAGCGTCGGGGGGAGGCGCGTCAGCGACGAGCGCCGCGCGTGATTTACCGACCGATGTAGACCCCTAATTCATTATTATCGTAGGGGGGGATTTTGTAGCCGACTTCGTGTTGCCACCCTTTGGCCGGCTCTCCAACGAAACATTGAGAGAGCCGGGTGTTGTGGTGGCCGAGTCGCTCGAACCAAAACCGAAAACCAAATCGCGCGCCGCCGCGGCCTGAACTTTAAGCGGGAAAATGACTAATCAGCCAATTCGGTTTTCGAGGCCGTATCATACGGCTCTTCCTAATCCACTAGCCTCATCATCAAGTTCACGCGGGCGACGCGATAAACCGAACAAAGAAGGAGATTGTGTTTGGGATCGATGCGCCGGTAAACCCAAGGAGCGCCGGCGCTCATCGTCGACCGCCAAAACTTTCATCTGAGCGCAACACTTGGACAGAGCGGACCATCGCCCAAACGGGCGGTCCAACACCGTGGCAGGCAGGCTCATATCAGACGGATCGAGTTGTACAGTAATCGCGAAAAAAGTATGCGTGTGGAAATAGACACAGCGCACGGGCATTGAACGCCTCGGTCTGCAACACGATTCACACGTTTAATCTTGCACACGAATTGGGACGCGCGAGGCGTGGTTATCGCTTTAGCCGTCCGGGGTAAGTTCGTATGCGACGAGTGTACGACGAGCGTCGACTGCTAACCAGTCCGGGAAATGTGCCAACGAGACAGGTCAACAACTTCTCACGGACAGAGATGTCGTTGGTTTATGTTTGGCTTACGAATCTTTGCTCCGACGATTGAAGCCGGCTTCACAACGAAGTCCGCCGGCGTTGCCTACGAATCGAAGCATTGATTGCGAGCTCTAGTGACCGACTGAACCGAGACGGGCGGGGGCGTATTACGTTAGGTACCGACCTGTGCGCGCGCGTCGTGCCGCAGCCGCGAAGGGGAATCCATCCACCGATTCCGATCCGATAAATCGCATCGATTCCGTCGCCGCTCATCACGCGGTCTTGAAGATGCTCAACGCGAGCCAGTTCAGGTACACGAACACGATCGTGACCGGCAGCGTGACCGGGACGAGGAGATAATAGTACGTCGTCTCCAGCGAGACGTCGCCGCCGCGGACGATACCCCACGCAAAGCGCGTCGCCGCGAGGAAGAGCGTCACCCCGGACGTCATCAGAAGTGCGCCGGCGATGTTTCGGAGGATCGGCGAGTCCGAATCCTCGACGTTCCAGCGCGCGTGCCACTGCATGACGCGTCGCGCGCGCGTCGGGATTGAACCGGCGTGCGACTACGAGGCGCGCATGGATCGAGCTCGCGCGCCGCGGCAAGGGCGGCGGCGTCGCGCGGACTGTCGCGGGACGGCGGCTGACCTACAGCACAGAATTATTGTCTCGCGCGGTCGGCCTGGCAGTGGCGCCGTTCGCGCGTCCAGTCGCGTCGCGCCCGGACCACGACCGCGACTGTTCATATCCTACCGACGCTCCGCTTCCATTGACCGCCGCGCGAGACGGGTCGGACACCACCCCTCGCGCGTCCGGCGCGTCTCGATGCGCGCCTCCGCCGTATCGCACGTCCGCGATCGCGATACGCCGGCGGGGCGGGGTCAAACGTCGACGGCGTCGCCGACGCGCGCGTCGCCGTCGTCGTCCTCGCGCGAAATCGAACGCGCGTCGATCGCGGCGGATCTGACCGACGCCCGACGCGACGGCGACGCGACGCGCTCGCGGCGACGCACGCGCGCGCAGGCGCACGACGCGTCCGGGGACGAGACGATGAAGACCGCGCAGAGGCTGCGGCCGTCGCCGTCGTCGTCGCGCTCGTCCGCGTCCGCGGCGTCGACGACGCCGACGCCGACGCCGACGGCGACGCCGACGAGCGTCTCGGCGTTTTCCAAGAGCGGAAGTCAACATCGATGGCGAGACGACCTCCTCGCGTCGTTAGACGCGTACGCGCTCCCCGCGATCGCGCCGAAGCCCGAGACGCTGGATTCGACCCTTCTCTCCGGGCTCGAGCGGCGCGCGTCGACGAAACCGCCCGCGACGACCGCGACGGCGTGGAAGAACGACGGCGACGCGCGCGCCGGTCGCGTGCGCGTCCCGCCGCCGCCGCCGCCGCCGCCGCCGCGCGTCCCCGGGTGGAAACGCTTCGACCGCGCGTCGTCGTCGTCGTCTTCCCCTGGCCGCGCGCGCGACCGCGACCACCTGCGCGACCCGTCGACGCCGCCGCGCGGCGTGAAGACCGGCGAGGACGCCGCGATGTGGTTTCTGTCCGGCGCGGGCGGGAAGCCGGACGCGACGCCTGAGGATAGAGACCGCGTCGTGTACTGTCTGCACCGCCGCCGCGCGAATGCGAGCGGCGACTCGACGCGCGACGCGCGCGGGTTCGATCCGTACGACCTCGTCGCGGTGCCGTACTCGGAGATCGACGCGTCGAACGCGAAGGGCGCGGACGTGCTCGAGCTCGACGGTTCGTATTCGGAGACGAACGGTCACTTTGCAATCTCGAAGAACGGCGTCGCGCGGTATCTCCCGAACGAACGCGCGTGTTCGGTCACGATCAAGGAGTGGCTCAGGCACAGGAAGATCTTCAGCACGCTTCGGAACACGTTCCCGTTCTTCAGAGAGTTTCGCGCGAGGAAGGCGCTGGCGACGTGGGCGGCGAACGTGCGCGCGAGGAAGTTCGCGGCGCGACGGAGACAACTCTCGGAGAAACTGATCGCGTTACACCCGGAGTACTCTGACTCGATTCGACGCATCAACGGGCTCGCGCGCGCGATGGAGTTCGGCCACGGCGGATGGATACGTCGCGACGAAGACGACGACGCCGAGAGGGAGGGCGCGCGCGACGCGACGGCGACGCGATGGGTGAGGCGGACGCCTCCGAGATCGACCGCGCGTCGACTGAAACCGACGCCGCCGCGGCTGGACTTTGAAGACGACGACGACGCCGACGACGCAGCGCGCGTCGGCGCCGCGGTCGCGTCCTGGCGCGGCACCGACGCGGCCGTCGCCGCGTCGAGGCGCGGCGTCGACATCGTCGCGCTCGTCACGGACGCGGGGAGGCACGGTCTCGGCGCGCGGTTCGCGGCGTTGCGCGGCGCGAACGCGCGCGTCGCCGGCGACGCGAACGCTTTCGCGTCCGACGCGCGCGAGGCGCGCGCGAAAGCCCTGGACGCGTCGCTCGCGCTGGCAGCGTGCGCGTCGATGGAGACGACGCGGACGGTACACGAAGTGACCGCCGCAGCGCGCGCGTTACGCAATTCTTCGAACGGCGCGGACGCGGATCGCGGCGACGCCGGCGGAGGCTGGCGCGAGAAGAGCGTGCACGCCAGAAGAGCCAAGTCGCGACGCGTCGCGCGCGAAGCCGCGGCGACGACGCGGCGGCACCGATCGTTGGGCGCGTTCGTGCGACTCTCCGACGCGATCGTGCGCGGCGCGATGTTTACCATCGCGCGCGACGCGTGCGCGTGCTACCTGAAGGCGCTTCGCGCCGCCGGGACGGACGGACGACCCGGGCTGTTCCTCGTGGAGGCGTCGATCCCCGACGGGTCGACGCGACGCGTCGTCTTCGAGCCTCCGCTTCCCGAGCTCGTTCGCGTCGCGCGCGCGGTCCCGGAGACGATGTGCGCGTCGATCGCGTCGATCGCGGTCCCGTCCGCGTGCGCGCCGAGCCTGAGCGCGTGGGCGCGCGCGTGCGAAGACGCGTCCGAGGGGGTAGAGCGCGCGCTGTCGAGCATCACGGGCCGCGGCGGCGGCGGCGGCGGCGACGCGACGACGGCTTCGGCTTCGGCTTCGGCTTCGATCGTCGCCATCTCGACCGTCGCGGAGACGACCGCGGCGGAAGCGAGCGCGATCGTCTCTCGCGCGCACGCGGCGGCGATGTCTTCCGACGCCGCGCGAGCGCACGGAGACGCGAACGACGACGCGCGCGCGTTCGCGGCGCGATGGTTCGCGTCGAATGACGTTTCGTCTTCCAACGCGGAGGCGGAGGCGCGACCGTTCGCTTCACCTCCGACGTCGTCCGCGCGCGACGTCGCGGACGACGCGCTCGCGGCGATTCGATGGCGCGACGACGTGCTCCGCGCGTCCGCGCGCGAGGTCCACGGCGTCGTCGCGCTCGACACGTCGGAGGTGAAGCGAACGGTCGCGCCGAGCGCCGAGACCGCCGCCGCCGGGATCGCCGCCTTTTCCGCCGCGGCGCGCGCGCGCGTCGCGACCGACCTCGTCGCCGTGCTCGCCTCGGACGTCGTCGCGCTGCGCGCGCGCCCGCACGAGATGGAGCCGTTCGCGTGCTTCGTGAAGGCCGCGACGCCGCACTTCGAAGGGAACGAGGTGTCGACGACGACGCGCGCGATGTACGACGAGGTCGTCCACTTCGACGCCGTCGCGAGACTCGACGCGTGCGCGAACCCCGGGCGGACGCCGACGCCGACGCCGACGCCGACGCCGACGCAGACCGAATTACGGTCGCTCATCGCCGCGCACGCGCGCGAGGCGGCCGCGGCGAAGACGTACGTCGACGCGCACGCGCCGACGCTCGCGATCGACGTCGACAAGCGCGCGGCGATCGCGCGCAGAGAGGTGTTGTCCGCGCTCGCGAGCTGCCGCGCGGCGCCGGTGACGAGCGCGGACGCGTCGCCGTCGGGTGCGTTTTACATGTACACGCGTTTCACCCATCGCTCGGATGCAACACTCGATCGCGTGTTCGCGTCTCTTTTCAACTGACCGATGCACCTTTTACGTGTGTAATAACGACCCTCATCAGACGCGCTCGACGTCCTCGCGCACGCGCTCGCCGCCGCGGAGAAGACGTCCGCGGTCGCGACCGACCTCGTGACGCGGCGGCGCGACCTGCGCTGCGTCGACGGCGACGGCGTCGCGGTGACAGCGCTGTTGCGCGCGCTGGACGACGCGCTGTCGCTCGTCGCGTCTCGGGTCGAGCTGTGGACGACGCTGCGGCGGTGGCGCGACTTTCTCGCCGCGTCGGCGTCGGGGTCGGAGGAGGATGCGCCGGTAGAGAAAGTCCTTAAGGATCGGCGTGCACCACGCGAACGCGGTCGTATGGGGACCAGTGTGAATACGAACGCAACGCGCCTCAGGTCCGACGCGGAGAGGTTCGCGACGAGCTCGCCCGCCTGCACCGCGACCGCGACCGCGACCGCGACCGCGACCGCGACCTCCGCCGAGGTGGTCGACGCGGAGTGCGCGCTCGCGGAGTCCGCGGTGAGGGACCTCGCGAGCCGTCCGTCCACGCGCGACTTCGAGGACGCGCGCGGTCTGCTGCGGGCGGAGGCGACGTTCGCCGACGCGCTGACCGCGAGGTTCGCCGCGGAAAAAGCCGTGGCCACGAGACGCCGAGACGCCGCGGCGGCTGCCGCGAAAGCCGCGGCCGCGAAAGCCGCGGCGGCCGAGGAAGAGGCGAACCGCGCGCGACGCGAGAGGGACGTCCTCAAAGCCTCGCGCGTGCGCATCCCGAAGGAACGACGCGGCGGAGACGACGACGACGACGACGACGTCGAGGGCTTGGACGGGAACGCCGGCGCGGACGTCGACGACGACGACCTCGACGACGCCGCGATCGCGACGCGGCTCCTCTCCATCGCGATCGACGCGAAGCTGTTCGACGACGACGACGCGCGCGTCGCGTCGCTCGTCGCCGTCGTGCGCGACGCGCACTTCGCGGCGGTGAAACGTCTCGGCGACGACGGTTTAGGACCCGTGAAACCGGGACGGGCGACGGAGACGATGCGCGCGTTCGCGCGTCTGCGCGCGCGGCGGCGGTGCGCCGTCGCCGGCGCCGTGGACACGTACGCGCGCGCGCTCGCCGCGCTCGCGGACGCGGAGAGGAAGCTCGAGATCGCGAGCGCGAGCCTCGAGAGCCTCGAGCCGCGCCTGGACGTCGGCCTGGACGCGCGGACGAGCGGTCTGATGCGCGTCGCGGCGACGGCGCGCGACGTCGACGCGATGCACGCCGAGGCGCTCGAGACGGAGGAGAAAATTTTCATTCGCCGGCGCCACCTGCTCGACCGCCGCGCCGCGTGCGACGACGACGCGGCCGCCGCTCTGAGCGCGTACGACGACGCGATGCGCGCGTCCGCGCCGTTCGCGAAGGTGGACCTGGAGGAACTGCGGAGGTACGTCACGCCTCCGGGTTTGATTCGCGCGGTGCTGGAGGCGGCGTCGTTGCTTCTCGGTCGCGGCGGCGGCGGCGGCGGCGCCGGCGGCGGCGGCGAGGCCAGGGCTTGGGACGCGTCCCCCCCGGACTGGCGCGCCGCGCGCGCGGTCCTCGCGGACGCGTCGAAGCACCCCAAGTCGCTCACGAGACGCCTGAGAGCGTTCGCGAAGGAGACCATCCCGCGAGCGACCGCGGACGCGCTTCGCGCGTACGCGACGCGTCCAAACTTTACCCCGCTCGCGGCGTTGCAGGCGCGTCCATAGTATTTAACCTGGTCCCCATACGACCCCGTTCGCGTTGTGCACGCCGTTCCTTAAGGACTTTACTTCCCGGCGCATCTCTCCTCCCACACCTCGCTTTCAATCCCGACACACCTCGACGCCTTTCAACTCCACCCCTGACGCCTTTCAACTCCACCCCGACGTCGCTTCGCGCGGACCCTCCGTCAACCCTGCAGACGTCCAAGGCGGCTCGGCCGCTGTGCGAGTGGCTGCTCGCGATCGACGCGTATCTCCTCGTCCGCTTCGACGTCGCGGACAGGCGCGCGGCGGACGCGAGAGAGGAGCTCGCGATCGACGAGCTCGCGCTCGAGCTGAGGCACCTGCGCGCGGAGCTCGACGCCGCGAAGGAGGCGTTGGCGAAAATGCGCGACGCGCACGGCGAGTCGCGACGCGAGACGACCGCGTTGGAATCGTCTCGCGCGTTGGAATCGCGCGAGGTGAAGCGATTGACCGCGTTCGTCTCGCCGTGCTCTCGTCGCCGCGCTTTATGGGAGTCCGCGCTGAGCGACGCGAACGCCGCGGCGATCACGACGGACGGCGACGCGCTCCTCGCGGCGCTGACGATCGCGTACCTCGGCCCGGCGTCGGCGTCGGCGCGCGCCGCGACGCGCGACGCGTTCGCGTCGATCCTCCGCGACGCGAACGCGGGGGGGTTCGCGACGGACCCGGCGTTCGCGTTAGAGCGATTCGCGTGCGGCGGCGAGGGCGCGGCGTGGCACGGCGATGGCGACGTCGTTCGGACGTTCGCCGGCGCGGGCGCGGAACGCGCGGTGACGGCGCACGACGCGGAGAGCGTGATCATCGCGCGCGCGTCGTCTCGGCCGACGATCGTTCTCGACCCCGACGGCGCGTGCGTCGACTTTCTCGCGTCCGAGTCGGACTGGACCGCGCTCGACGCGAGCGACTCCGGGTCGATACGGCGCGCGACGCTGACGTTGCGATCGGGAGGGAACGTTCTGTTGTCCGTGGGCGCGGACGCGGACCAGAGCGTCGTCGCCGCGCTCGCGTCGAGCCGCCGCGGCAGACTGAGGTGCGTTCTATACACTGGTCCCCATACGGCCGCGTCGGCGTGGTGAACGCCGATCCTTAAGGACTTTTGCCGGCGCATCTCTCCGCCCACACCTCGCTTTCAATACCCGCCATCGACGCCTTTCAACTCCAACTGACGCCTATGAACTCCACCCCGACATTCGCTCGTATAGAACGCCCCTGAACGCGGTGGACGCGCCGTCCTCGCGGAATGGCGACGACTTGTTCAGAGGCGCGCTCGCGCTGCGGCTTCGCGGGGCGCGCGGACGCGTCGTCTCGGACGTCTTGGCGCCTCTGTGTAACGTCGTGCGGTGCGCGCCCACCGTGGACGGCGTCCGGCGGCGGTTCCTTCGCGAGTGTCGCGCCGACGCCGAACGCGCCGACGCCGACGCCGACGCCGACGCCGACGGCGGCGCGGCTTCTTTCGACGCCTCCGACGCCGCCGCCGCGGCCGCGCTCGAGCGCGACGTCGCGTCGCTCGCGGCCGAGTGGGACTGCACCGCGGACGCCGCGGCGTGGTTGGACGCGTGCGCGAAGGGCGCGGACGCGGCGCACGAGCGCGTCGCGGCGTCGCGGAAAGCCGCGGCGGCGGCGGAAGCAAAAATTGACGCGCGCTTTCGCGGCGTCGCGACCCTCGCGGCGACGTTACACGTGACGTGTCACGAGCTCGCGGAGAGAGAGGACGAGAGGTACGCGGTATCGTTCGAGTAGCACGCGGCCATCTTCCGCCGCGCGCTTCGCGCCAAGACGCGGAAGAGGAAAGAGTCGGGAGACGCGGGGGACGACGCGGTCGCCGTCGCCGCGATTCGCGCGGCGGCGACGCGGGAGCTCGAGTTCGGAGCGCTCCGCGCGCAGGCGTACCTCCTCGGGCAGCGGCTCCCGAGCGCGATGCGCGCGAGGCTGAACGCCGCGCTGGTGGCGGCGCTCGCGGACACCCCGCACGCGACGAAGCTCGTGTTTTGACGCGCGCGGCGGGCGCGTTTGTTCTCCTAGCCGAGGTCGCGGTCGCGTTAAAAACCAAACCAACAGCAAACCCCTAATACGTTGCGCGTGCCCCTACTACTGTAGACCCCTCTCCGCTCGACCTAAACGTCGCTCCCGTCCCCCTAGCGCGCGAACGATCGCGTCGCGTCGCGTCGCGTCGTCCGCTCCTCCCTCTTCTATCGATAATTATCGTGACATGCGTCAGTCGTTCAACACGAAGTTGATGAACTCGTCGTAGTCCACCTCTCCGTCCCCCGAGCTGTCCGCCAGCTTGATGGCGTCCTCGATCTCGTCGTCCGTGAGCTTCTCGCCGATGACGCGCATCGCGCTTCGCAGCTCCTCCGCGCTGATCGTCCCGCTGCCGTCCTTGTCGAACACCATGAACACGTCCATGAGCTCTTTCTCCGGGTTGCCCTCGTTCATCTTGCGCAGCATCATCGTCAGGAACTCCGGGAAGTCGATCTCGCCGTTCCCGTCCGCGTCGATCTCTCTGACCATCGCGTCCAGCTCCGCGTGGCTCGGCTTCTGCCCTAACGACTTCATGACGTCCCCGAGCTCGTCCGTGGTGATGGACCCGCCGCCGTCCTTGTCGAAGATGGCGAACGCGTCCCTGAACTCCTTCACCTGCGTGCGCGTCAGGTACGGCCACTCCGCGGAGAGCTCCTCGTCGGTGAGGTACTTCTTCTTGCCCTCTCTGCTCATCCTTCCCCCGCGCGTCCTCCTCTCTATCTCTTCCGCGCCCCTCGCGAGATGCTCTCCGTCCCGTCCGTCTCCTCGGTCCCTCTCTCCGGTCTCCGCGCGCGAGGGTCGCGTCGCGCCGCCTCGGACGAGCGGGGTGCGACGAGACGCGTCGGTCGCGGAGCGCGGTGAAGGTCGATCGGCCGCGTGCGCTGCCGGCCGGCGCGCCGCGGGAATGGGGGGGTTCGGCGACGAAAAGAACGGGTGGCTGTCATGTCGGACGCGGCCTCTCACTGCGATTATTTGCGTGCTTGCATTTTCGGTGCGCGAGAGTCGCGACGGGAGGTGGCGAATCACGGCGTGGCGACGCCGCGGCGCGATCACGAGATGCCGGCGCGGGCGACGCGCGCGCGTCGCGCATGAGGACGCGGGAAGAGAGCTTCAGACGCCGTGGGTGGGTGGGTGGGTCCCCCCGTGAGATGATCGATCGACCGGATGATGGCCGCTATAACTTACCGCCGACCGCGCGCCCGCCGCCGCCCGTCCAAACGCCCGCCCGCCGTCACTCTCGCCGCGGTCGGTCGTAATACCCCCTCGCGATCTCCACGTACTCCCTGAACTGCTTCGGGTACGCGATCAAAAACGCGAACCACCACGCCCCGATCGGCAGCGTCAGAAACGCGCTCGCCCACTTCCACCCGAAGACCGCCGTCGGCGCGCACACGATCATCGCCCCGGTCATCACGATCGTCCACGGCTGGCACCACGGCGGCTTCGTCGCCCACACGTCCGCGTCGCCGTCGCCGACCTCTCGCAGGAGCGACGTGATCTCCGGCGGTATGTTCGGGTCGTCAGGATACTTGGACCAGCTCGAGTAGTACTCGTCGTCGCCCTCGGGGGCCGCGCGGAGGAGGAGGAGGAGCGCGCGCCGGGCGGCGTGGTTTTGTTGTGTTACAGGTAGATTTGGTCGGCGCGCGCGCGCCCCTCGACGACGAGGACGACGCCGACGCGATCCCGGCGCGGCGCCGGAGGAGACGCGCGCGCCGCGCGGCGATACGCGCGGCGTCGACGGCGCGGCGGCGGCGACGACGCGCGCGCTCGCGAGCGCGGCCATCCCGCGCGCGATGGGCGCGAAGAAGTGAGGGTGCCGACGATGATGTTCCAGATGACTTCGTCGACCCTTCCTAGGGTTGATCGACGTCCGCCCGGCAGTGTCCTCGGCGCGGCCGCGCGGCTCGCGCCACCGCCGCGATGCCCGCCGCGATGCCCGCCGCCGTCCTCCTCCTCCTCCTCCTCCTCGCCTCGCTGCACGTCTCCGCCGCCGCCGCCGCGACCGCGTCGCTCATCGGCCACGGCGTGGACGAGCGCGCGAACGGCACGGCGACGTTCTCGCTGTCCGAGAGAGAGCGCGAGGGCATCGGTCGGCTGTTCGCGGCCGTCGACGGCGACGACGACGGGAGCGTCGACGTGATCGAGCTGCGGACGTTCTTGAGGTTCCTGGACGACGATAACGCGGAGGACGGCGCGACCGACGACGACGACGACGACGACGACGACGCGGCCGCGGCGAAGCTCTTCGCGGCGCACGACGTCGACGGCGACGCGCGCCTGTCCGCCGCCGAGTTCCAATCCGCGCTCGTGCGGTGGTCGAGCGAGATGGAGGAAGCGAGCGCGGAGAAGAAGACGACGACGACGACGCCAAACCGAAGCCCGAGCCGCGCGACCGCCGATCCTCCGCGACGCGCGCGCGCCGTCCCCGCGGACTACAGACCGTGGCGCGATCGCGAAGAGCACCGGTCGACGCGAGCGGGCGGTCGACGCGGCGCGAGGTGCGTTCTATCTCACACTGGTCCCCATACGACCGCGTTCGCGAGGTGAACGCCGATCCTTAAGGACTTTCGCCGTCGTTTCTCTCCGCCCAGGGTCCCTCGCTTTCGATCACCGCCCTCGACGCCTTTCAACTCCGCTTCTGACGCCTTTGAACTCCACCCCGACGTTCGCTCGCGTAGAACGGCCCTGACCGCGACCGGCGGCGGCGGGAAGAAGGACGCCTTACCACGCGACTGGACCCACATCGCGTCGCGGTGGGAGAAAGCCGTCGCGTCGAGCGCGTGCGTGCTGTGCGTGACCGGGCACCCTAAGAATTGCGGCCCGCCGTCGCCGCCGGGGTGCGAAGACCCGGAGTTTCAGAGAGTCGGCGTCGCCGCCGAGGACGCGCGGCGGCACGCGGCGCTCATCGGCGGGTTCCTTCGCAAGCACGGGCTCACGCACGAGTAAAGTCCTTAAGGATCGGCGTCTACCTCGCCAGCGCGGTCGTATGAGAACCAGTGTGCGCGCGGCGGCACGCGGCGCTCATCGGCGGGTTCCTCCGGAAGCGCGGGCTCACGCACGAGTGACGCGGTTTTTGACGTCTATCTATTAGCCAGAGCGCGCGAAGTAGAGTAGACGAAGACGAGAGAGCTGCGACACCATATCGTGCGCGCGCCTGTTGTAAGATACTGTATATCATATGTAACGCTATCGCCGCGCGCGTTTCGAAGCGAGTCGTTCCTTCACCTCCGCGATGATGTCCGCGAAGTCGTTCAAAAACGCATCCGTCACTTCGCCGACGACGTCGTCCATGCTGTGCACGTCCACGACGCCGGATAAGCACCCGGCGCAGTGCGCGATCACGTTCTCGATGTCTAAAGTGTTCAGAACCTGTTGCGTGAGCGAGGTCACCGCCGGCGGCAACGCCGCCGGGTTCGCCCTCGCGAGTTTCACGAGCGAGTCCCGCGGCGGCGGCCTTTTCTGTCCGACGGGCTGTTGTCCGACACCGTGTCCGCCACCGCCGCCGCCGCCGCCCCCTCCACCCCCCGCGGCGGCGACCGCGGCGTACGACGGCGCGCTTGCTGACCTATCCCCGCCGGGACCCGCGCCGAGCCCGGGCTCGTCCTTGATCTCCCAGTCTAACTTGGCTTTCCTCCGCGCGCGGTCCGCGGCGTCCGCGCTTCCCGCCATGCCCACCATCAACGCCCGCAGCGCGTCGTAATCCGGCAGCGCGGCGTCGTTCGGAGCCTCCCTCGCGCGCATCAAGATCTCGTTGAACTTACACAG
>Ga0255756_1001395_pt1 | contig 27331 bp, 29 predicted proteins | sample 011ome_20_FD_179956 | JGI IMG/M metagenome (GOLD analysis project Ga0255756, IMG submission 179956) | Coastal salt marsh microbial communities from the Groves Creek Marsh, Skidaway Island, Georgia - 011509CT metaG (version 2) | ecosystem: Environmental > Aquatic > Marine > Intertidal zone > Salt...
CGCGCTGGGGGCAAGATTCCAATTTCTTCCCCATCATCGCGAAGACCAAAGCCATGCCGCAGCTGTTGGGAGATATCCGCGACCAGTTGCGCTCAGCCTGGTCTCAGCCGAGCGAATAGAATCGTCGTAGTCGTGCCGGGGAGACAACCCCGCATAGAGGAGAACGAAGAATGACCAACAGCACCGGAGCCACCGGATCAGCACGCGTCAAGCGTGGACTCGCCGAAATGCTCAAGGGCGGCGTGATTATGGACGTCGTTACCGCGGAGCAGGCGAAGATTGCCGAGGACGCCGGAGCCGTCGCGGTCATGGCGCTCGAGCGAGTTCCTGCTGACATTCGCGCGGAGGGTGGCGTCGCCCGCATGAGCGACCCTGACCTGATTGAGGGCATCATTTCGTCGGTGTCGATTCCGGTGATGGCGAAAGCCCGCATCGGGCACTTCGTCGAAGCCCAAGTGCTACAACAACTCGGCGTGGACTACATCGACGAGTCCGAGGTGCTCAGCCCTGCGGATTATGTGAACCACATTGATAAGTGGGGCTTCACTGTTCCCTTCGTGTGTGGTGCGACAAACTTGGGCGAGGCCCTACGTCGAATCACCGAAGGCGCGGCGATGGTGCGCTCAAAGGGCGAGGCCGGCACAGGAGACGTCTCTGAAGCCACCAAACACATCCGGATGATTCGTGGCCAAATCAACGAACTGAAGTCGAAGACCCCCGACGAGCTCTACGTTGCGGCGAAAGAACTCCAGGCACCCTACGAACTGGTCGCGGAAGTCGCCGCCACTGGTCAATTGCCGGTCGTCCTTTTCACCGCGGGTGGTGTTGCCACCCCTGCAGACGCCGCCATGATGATGCAGCTGGGCGCAGATGGAGTGTTCGTTGGCTCGGGCATCTTCAAGTCGGGAGACCCCGCGAAGCGTGCAGCCGCCATTGTTCAGGCCACTGCCCAGTTCCACGACCCTGCTGTGATTGCGAATGTGTCGCGCGGGCTGGGTGAAGCGATGGTGGGAATCAACGTCTCGGACCTTCCGGCGCCCCACCGTCTCGCTGAGCGTGGGTGGTAGTACGCCGGTAGTCGGTGTCCTCGCTCTCCAAGGAGACGTGCGAGAACACCGATTGATTTTGGAATCACTGGGCGCCACCGTCGTTGAGGTTCGCCAGGCCTCTCAATTAGAGGGTCTCTCCGGGCTCGTCTTACCCGGCGGTGAATCCAGTGTGATGGACAAGCTCATGCGTCTTTTTGGGCTTCGGGAGCCGTTGAAGGCGCTTATTGCTCGCGGCATTCCCGTGTTGGCGACCTGCGCCGGCATGATTTTGGTGGCGGCTGAGTTGGAGGACGGCATTGAGGGCCAGCAGACCCTCGGGGGTCTCGACATCACCGTGCAACGCAATGCGTTCGGGTCCCAACGCGAGTCCTTTGATGTTGCGTTGGCCATCACAGGTTGGGATCGTCCCGTCGACGTGTCGTTCATCCGGGCGCCCGTTGTTACGCGCGTCGGCGAGGGTGTGTCGGTTTTAGCGTCACTGCCTGATCAACGGGTCGTCGCTGTGGAAAACGACACCATCACGGCACTCGCCTTTCACCCCGAAGTGACGGGGGAGACGCGCTTCCACGCTGATTTCTTGAACCGCGTGGCCCAGTTCGCCTCGGCTCAGGGGTGAGGGGCGCACTACACTAACCACGGTTGGCCGAGAGGTCGAGGGTAGAGACGTAAAGAGGAACTATGTCAGGGCATTCCAAGTGGGCGACGACCAAACACAAGAAGGCCGTCATCGATGCGCGACGCGCTAAATCGTTTGCCAAACTCATCAAAAACATTGAAGTGGCCGCGAAAATTGGGGGCGCAGACCCCGCGGGGAACCCCACCCTGGCCGACGCCATTCAAAAGGCGAAAAAATCCTCGGTGCCCAACGACAACATCGACCGCGCGGTCAAGCGCGGAGCGGGTCTCACCGGCGACTCGGTGGACTACCAGACCATCATCTATGAGGGTTATGGCGCTGGGGGAGTCGCGCTACTGATCGAATGTTTGACCGACAACAAAAACCGCGCGGCGGCTGAGGTGCGCACCATCATGAGCCGCAACGGCGGCACGATGGCTGACCCGGGCAGCGTGGCCTACAACTTCCACCGCAAAGGCGTGATTGCCATCACGAAGACGGATTCGCTCAGCGAAGACGACGTGCTTGCGGCGGTGCTTGATGCCGGCGCTGAAGAAGTCATCGACCGTGGAGCGGGTTTTGAGGTCATCACAGACCCTTCGCAACTCGTGACCAATCGTGAGGCCATCCAGGCGGCAGGAATTGACTACGACCAGGCCGAGGCCGAATTTGTAGCAACGGTCACGGTGGCACCCGACCTGGATGGAGCGAAAAAGGTTCTCTCCCTCATCGACGCCCTCGAAGATTGTGACGACGTGCAAAACGTGTTTACCAACATGGACATTGCCCCTGAGGTCCAAGAGGCGCTCGATACAGAAGACTAGAACCCATGAGGATTCTCGGCGTTGACCCCGGGCTGACACGTCTCGGAGTCGGCGTGGTCGATAACCCTCGAGCCCGCGATGTGGTGATGGTGTCGGTTACGGTGCTCACTACCCCCACTGACTGGGACCCGCCACAACGGCTGCACACCCTGCAACAGGGAGTTGCTGCCCTGCTCGATGAGTTTCGTCCCGATCGTGTCGTGATTGAAAGAGTTTTCGCTCAACACAACGTGCGAACCGTGATGGGGACTGCTCAGGCCAGCGGACTGGTGATGGCTCTTGCCCACGAGCGAGGAATCGCGGTAAGCCACCGAACCCCGAGTGAAGTGAAAGCCGCGGTGACGGGTTACGGAGGGGCAAAGAAGCCCCAAGTTCAACAGATGGTGAAAACGATTTTGGGTCTTGACGCTATCCCCAAGCCGGCTGATGCTGCCGATGCGTTGGCTCTCGCGATTACGGAGGCCTGGCGAGGTACTGCCACTAACCCCGGCCCGGAATCATCCTCCGAGACTCCCGCGCAACGTGCGTGGCGCGAGGCGATTAGAACGAGCGGTCAAAATAGGCTGAAGGGGTGATTTCGAGCCTCCGCGGGACTGTTCTCTCCGTCACTACTCACAGTGTGGTGATCGACCTCCACGGGGTGGGTATGCGTGTGTTTGTTCCCGTCAGGACGGCCGGATTGTTGCGAGCGGGAGAAGACGCGACCTTACACACCACGCTAATCGTGCGCGAAGACGACCTCAGCTTGTATGGCTTCTCACTCAGTGAGGAACGCGACGCTTTTGATCTGCTGTGCGGAGTGAACGGTGTGGGACCCAAGTCGGCCCTCGGGGTGTTGAGCGAAATGAGCGTGGAGGACATCGCGCATGCGGTGGCGTCTGACGACGACGCGGCCTTCCGCGCAGTCAGCGGCATTGGGCCGAAGACAGCCAAGCTCATCACGCTCTCTCTCCAAGGCAAGATTCACAGCGATACCCCCACCAGGCCGACAGGTTCATCTGGGGATACTCGGGTGAGTAGCGCCGACCAGGCCGCTATCGTGTCGGCGTTGGTGGGACTTGGTTGGAGCGAGAGAGTCGCGAAAAAGGGAGTTGAGGATGTGATCGATAACCTCAGCGTCGATGCTGATACCTCGGTCGCGGCACTGGTAAAACAATCGCTTCAATATCTAGGTCCCCAGACCGTGCGTGAGGACTTCTCGTGAGCGAGCACGAGCTTGTCAACCCAGAAGCCTCGGGGGACTCAGAGCTGCAGTTTGAGGGGGCTCTACGCCCCAGTGTTCTCTCGGAGTTCATCGGGCAGGAGAAGGTCCGGGACCAGCTTGCGTTGTTGCTCAAGGCCGCTGAAATGGAGAAGCGCACTCCTGACCATATTTTGCTCGCCGGCCCACCGGGGCTTGGGAAAACCACTTTGGCGATGATTGTCGCGGAGGAGACTCACTCGCCGCTCAGGGTCTCTAGTGGCCCCGCGATTCAACACGCGGGCGATCTTGCTGCGGTGTTGTCCTCGCTCACCCCCGGAGAAGTGCTGTTTATCGATGAAATTCACCGGATGGCTCGGCCCGCGGAGGAGATGCTCTACCTCGCGATGGAAGACTTCCGTATCGACATCATGGTCGGGAAAGGGCCGGGAGCCACAACGGTCCCGCTTGAGCTCGCGCCCTTCACCCTGGTGGGCGCCACCACCCGCTCGGGCCTGCTTCCTAATCCGCTGCGCGATCGCTTTGGTTTCACCGCCAACATGGAGTTTTACAGTACGGACGAGCTCACCGCGGTGGTGACCCGTTCTGCAAGGGTGTTGGACATTCGCGCGACTGACGATGCCCTCGTGGAAATCGCGAAACGCTCCCGCGGCACACCCCGTATCGCGAACCGACTATTGCGGCGGGTGAGGGACTATTCCCTGGTGCACGGGGGAGAGGCCAGCCTCGCTAACGCACAGGCCGCCTTGGAGCTCTATGACGTGGACGAGTGGGGCTTGGACCGCCTCGATCGTCAAGTGCTGGACGTTCTCATTTCACGGTTCGGAGGCGGACCCGTCGGTCTGGGGACACTTTCGGTTTCCGTGGGCGAGGAGGCCGAGACGATTGAGTCGGTGGTCGAGCCGTTCTTGGTCCGCCAAGGATTTATTGTGCGATCCCCGCGGGGTCGAATTGCTTCGCCATTGGCGTGGCGACACTTGGGGCACGAAGCTCCCACCCTGCATGACCTATAGTTACTGGGGTGCCGGGGAAGCTCGGCGCGTCGAATTCGATGAAAAGGTGAGTGGTCGTGGACCCGTTTAGTCTTCTGATGATGGCAGCGTTGGCGCTGCTGGTGTTCTTCATGTTCCGTAATTCCCGCAAGCAGCGTCAAGCCCAGCTTGAGTTGCAGGAAAAGCTCGTCCCCGGCGCCAAAGTAATGACCTCCTTTGGACTGTTCGCCACCGTGGTGTCCATCGATGACGAGACCAACGTCGCGGTCATTAAGTCCGGAAAATCAACCACTCTCGAAGTGCACCGCCAGGTACTGACCAAGGTCATGGACGACGAGGTCGAAGCAGAAGAGAAGCCTGCTTCTAAGTCGAGCAGCAAAAACTCCTAATTTCCTCCCGAAAGACATAGCCAGTGGCAAGATCCTCCATCGTTCGCTCTGCCTCGCGTGCACTCGTGTGGCTCGGGGTCATTTTCGCCATCCTGATCGGCGGTAACGCCCTCGCGGTGGTGAACGAGGAGGGTTCGTGGACGCCGAAGCTCGCGTTGGACCTTCAAGGTGGGACCCAGATCATTTTGGAACCGCGCCTAGCAGAGGGCCAGAGTGTCAGTGAAGAACAACTCGCCCAAGCGGTGGCCATCATCCGCCAGCGCGTCGACGCGAGCGGTGTGGCGGAAGCAGAAGTCACCACGCAGGGTGGTCAAAACATTGTTGTGTCGATTCCCGGGGAGCCCGACCAAGCCACCCTGGAGCGCATTCGCTCCTCCGCCAAATTGGAGTTCCGCCCGGTTCTCGTCACCGACATTGCGGTGTTTGACCCGGCGGCAGAACCAGTCGAGGTGCCCGAGGACGCAGAAGAAGGGGCCATTGAGCCCGCCAACGCGTCCGACTTAGCGTGGATTACCCCACAGCTTGACGCGGAATATCAGAACCTCAACTGTATGGTTCTCGATACGTCAGGCGCCAACGTGGCAGACCCCACCAAGCCCTTGGTGACCTGTAGTGCCGATGGTGGTTTCAAGTACATTCTCGGTCCGGTGGAAGTGGGAGGCGAGTCCATCTCTGACGCGACCGCCGGGCTCATTCCAGGACCAACCGGAGTCTCCACTAACGAGTGGGGTGTATTTATCGAATTCGACGCCACGGGTACCGAGCAGTTCCGCGACGTGACCGAACGTTTGATCGCGTTGCCCGGTGTGCAAAACCAGTTCGCTATTGTGCTCGATGGCAGGGTCATTTCCGCCCCCCGGACTCTGGCGGCCATCACCGATGGTCGTCCACAAATCAGTGGGTCGTTCACCCAAGAGTCGGCGCAGGTTCTCGGTGACCAACTGAAGTTTGGTGCCCTGCCCATCGGCTTCCAAGTGCAGTCCTCGGAGACGATTACGGCGACCCTCGGTCTCTCGCAGCTTCAAAGCGGTTTGATTGCGGGTTTGATTGGTCTGATTTTGGTCGTTGTGTATTCACTCTTCCAATACCGACTGCTGGGTCTGGTGACGGTGTTTTCGCTCACGGTCGCCTTCGTTCTCTCCTATTTCGTGATCACTTACCTCTCGAACGCGCAGGGCTATCGTCTTTCCTTGGCGGGTGTTGCCGGGTTGATCGTGGCCATCGGTATTACGGCCGACTCGTTCATCGTCTTCTTCGAGCGCATCCGTGACGAACTGCGCGATGGGCGCACACTGGAGTCTTCGATTCAGGCAGCGTGGAAGCGCGCCTTCCGCACCATTCTCGCCTCGGATGCCGTGAGCTTCATCGCCGCAGTGGTCTTGTATGTGCTCGCGGTCGGAAACGTGCGAGGCTTTGCCTTCACACTCGGTGTCACCACCGTGGTGGACTTGATTATTGTGGCGCTGTTTACCCACCCGTTGATTCAGCTGTTGGGTCGCACTCGCTTCTTCGCGAGTGGCCACCGCCTCTCTGGACTCGACCCGAAGGCGTTGGGAGCGGTCTACCGCGGACGCGCCAAATTCCGTGATTCCGATGAGGTCAGCGCCATCGCCAAGAGCAAGAGTGGCCGCGAAGCGAAGCGACGTCAGTCGATTGCGGAGCGTAAAGCCCAAGAGGATGCAGGAATGACGAGTGGGGGAGCCCAATAATGTCGATGCTTACTCGTTTCGGAAACGACCTGTACACGGGTGCGCGCTCATTCGACTTCGTGGGTCGTCGAGTCCTGTGGTACCTGGTCGGTGCGGGCTTGGTGCTCGCCGCGATCGTGATTACCACCCTTCGCGGGGGTTTCGTCTTTGGTATCGAGTTCCGCGGGGGCTCTGAGTTCCGGGTTTCTAACCCCTCAGCCGTCGTGGAGCAGGTCGCGACCGACACCGTCAATGAGTTGGTGGGCGCGGGCTCGAATCCTCGTGTCTCCATCGTCGGCGGTGACTCGATTCGGGTGCAAACCGAACAGCTGACCACTGAAGAAACCGAGCTTCTGCGCGCCGAGTTGGCAACGGACTACGACGTGCCAGTGAATGAGGTCACCTCATCGTTTATTGGCGCCACCTGGGGCCAAGACATCACCGTTCAAGCCCTGAGGGCCCTGGCGGTGTTCCTGGTGCTCGTGAGCTTGGTGATGGCAGCATATTTCCGCACCTGGAAGATGTCGCTCGCGGCGATGACCGCCCTTATTCATGACTTGGCGATCACCGCAGGTGTCTATGGTGTGTTGGGGTTTGAAATCACCCCTGCCGCGGTGATTGGTTTCCTCACCATCTTGGGCTATTCGCTCTATGACACGGTGGTCGTCTTCGACAAGGTTCGAGAAAACACCTCAGAAGACGGCGAAGAATCAGCGAGAACCTTCGCCGAGTCGGTCAACCTCGCGGTCAATCAGACCCTCGTGCGCTCGATCAACACGTCGGTGGTGGCTGTCCTACCGGTTGCTGGTATCTTGTTTATCGGATCGCTGCTTCTTGGCGCGGGCACGCTGCGCGACATTGCCCTGGCGCTCTTCATCGGCATCATCGCGGGAACCTATTCGACGATTTTCATCGCCGCTCCGATGTATGTGCACCTGCGCGAGAACGAGCCAGAGGCGAAGAAGCAGGGTCGGCGTCGCGAGCAGGTTCAACGTCCCGCCTCCGGAGCTGTCCGCTAAAAGCAAAGAAAAACCACACCGGTTTCGGGCCGCTGGGCCCCACGCTCCTCGTACACTGGAGTGCACGGCCGAGGGGGTGTGGCATGGCAGTAGAGACGCAACAATCACAGTTCCATGCCTTCCGGCAGTTTCTGCCAAGGCTTTTTTCACGAAACCCCGTGACCGAGGGGTACGAGCAGTTGCTCAAAACCCTCAAGCGCAACCATCCCCGCGTCGATACGTCGATTATTGAGCGGGCATATCGAGTCGCTGAAAAGGCTCACGAAGGGCAAACACGCCGCTCAGGAGAGCCCTACATCACCCACCCCGTTGCCGTGGCGGAAATCCTCGCGGAGTTAGGGCTTGGGCCCAAAACAATCGCAGCCGCGCTGTTGCACGACACCGTGGAAGACACGGGTTTTCCGCTGGAGACACTGCGGGAAGAGTTTGGCGAAGAAGTTGCGATGCTCGTCGATGGCGTCACCAAATTGGATCGAGTGAAGTACGGCGAGAACGCTCAGGCTGAGACCGTCAGAAAAATGATTGTCGCGATGTCGAAAGACATTCGTGTATTGGTGGTGAAGCTCGCTGATCGACTCCACAATGCCCGCACATGGGGGTTTGTCAGCCCCGAATCTGCGGCGAGAAAAGCGCAAGAAACTCTCGACATCTATGCGCCCTTGGCGCACCGCTTGGGTATCCAAGCGATTAAGACGGAGCTGGAGGATCTTTCCTTCGCGGTGCTCAACCCCAAGCTGTATGTCGAAATCGAATCGCTGGTAGAAAACCGCACGCCGGAGCGCGAGGCGTATGTCGACAACGTGATGAGCCAGGTGAAGAGTGATCTGCGCCAAGCGAAGGTCAAAGCGGAGGTGATGGGTCGGCCGAAGCAGTTCTATTCGATTTATCAAAAAATGGTTCGACGGGGTCGCGATTTTTCCGATATCCATGACCTGACAGGCATTCGCATCGTGGTGGGCTCTATCCGAGACTGTTACGCCGCGTTGGGCGCGGTCCACGCGCGATGGAACCCCATGCCTGGTCGCTTCAAGGACTACATCGCGACGCCGAAGTTCAATCTGTACCAGTCACTGCACACCACGGTGTTTGGGCCGGAGGGCAGACCGGTGGAGATTCAGATTCGCACGGTCGAGATGCACCAGCGCGCAGAGTATGGTGTGGCCGCGCACTGGAAGTACAAAGAGGGCGCCAAGGATCAAAAGGACAGTCGTTCTCGTGGCGACTCCGAGGAGCAAGGCCTCAGCCAGTCCACTGAAATGGCATGGCTTGCCCACCTCTCTGACTGGCAGGAAGACACTAAAGATCCCTCCGAATTTCTGGACACTTTGCGCTACGAGATCGGCGCAAAAGAGGTCTACGTGTTTACGCCCAAAGGAAAAGTGGTGGGCCTGCCCTCTGGCGCGACACCGGTTGATTTTGCGTATGCGGTACACACCGAAGTCGGCCATCGGACCATGGGCGCTCGTGTCAATGGGCGTCTCGTACCGCTGGACACCGAGCTCGCAAGCGGTGACACCGTCGAGGTCTTCACGGCCAAAAACCCCGATGCGGGACCGAGCCAAGACTGGCTGAATTTCGTGACCTCGCAGCGTGCGCGCTCGAAGATTCGCCAGTGGTTTACGAAAGAACGTCGCGACGAGGCCATTGAACAAGGCAAAGAAGCCATCGCCCGAGCGATGCGGAAACAAAACCTCCCGCTCAAGCGTTTGATGTCTTCTGAAGCCTTGGCGGAACTAGTCTCGGTCCTCCACCTTGAAAACGTCGAAGCGCTCTATCGCGCGGTCGGCGAAGGACGGGTGTCGACCCAGTCGGTCATTGAGAAACTCGTGGCGTGGGCCGACAAGGATTTTGTGGGAGACGACGAAACGGGTCCGATTCCAATCGGACAGCGTTTCAGCACACGAACCAGCGAATCGGGTGTGCTAGTGCGGGGTGCTCCCGACATTTTGGTGAAGCTTGCTAAGTGCTGCACCCCAGTCCCTGGGGACGAGATTCTCGGCTTTGTGACACGCGGCACCGGTGTGAGTGTTCACCAGGCAGATTGCACCAACATCGGCGACCTCAAGGGTAAGCCGGAGCGGATGATTGACGTGGAGTGGGCACCGACGAAGGGCGCAGTGTTCCTGGTTCACATCCAAATTGAGGCGCTCGATCGTCCGGGTCTACTCTCCGATGTGACCAGGGTGCTGAGTGAGCACCACGTGAACATCCTCTCGGCGACGGTGCATACCTCTGATGATCGTCTCGCCATCAGCCGCTTTGTCTTTGAAATGGGTGATGTCACCCACCTCGAGCGCGTGTTGAGCTCGGTCAGGCGAATCGACGCGGTCTATGACGTCTACCGCGTGACCAACGGGTAGTCATCCCACCACTTGTGGGTGAGTGCGCTTCGCACCCTAATCCGCTGAGCTGCGACGGCTGTTCGCGCTGAATAGAGAGCACGTTCGGAAGCTCTCTGCAGCGTGTGGGGGTTTGCCATCTCAAAGAGCTGGCACGCGGCCACTTCGTCGACTCCGGGCCACACCAGAAGATCACAGATGGTTTTCTCTTGTGTGGTGAGGGTGAGTCCACACAGGGTCTGTAGCTCGTGGGGTTCTGGCGTGGGGTTTCGGGGTTTCCATTGCCGGCGTTGGAGTGGTGAAATAGCGGGGCTCTTAGGGGAGCATAACGCCCAGGGTTCGGCTCGTCCCAGACCGGTGTAGACCCACCCCGCGGTCTGCGCGGTGGCAATGGCCCAGTTTGGGAGAACTGCCGCGACGAGTGTCGCGCGCTCTCTCAGCAGTGGTGGTGCCGGATGGGGCCATGTGAGGGTGCCGTGGGAGCTGGAAAGACCGTCTAGCCGAAGGGAGTGTTCTTCGCTCTCGTCAAAAACGTGATGCATCGACGGAGTGTCTCGTGTGCGAGACACGACGGGGCAGCGGAAGGTAAAACTGTGGAAAAAAGGACCCTAGCCTTCGGTGAGGACCTTTTTCCACGCGACTTTGGTGGCAATTTCCTCACCAAGGGCAGAAGCTTTCGCAGCATCCCCGGCCGCTTCCGCAGCTTTCTGGGCGGCTTCGAGGTCAGCGATTTGGTCTTCGATTTGATCGAGGAAGCTTTGGCTTCGCGCTTGCTTCTCCGGGTCGGTCTTTTCCCAGTGTTCGGCCTCGAGCTTTTTCACGTGTTGATCAAACTTCTTGACCTCTGCGTCAATGCTCTTGAGCATGGAGCGGGGGACCGGCCCAATCTGTCGAAAGCGGTCGTGGAATAGCCTGAGACGCTCCACTGCCTCGCGGTGGTCGCTCATTGAGAGGATGTCGGAGAACTCGGACACCAGTTTCTGCTTTGCCTCACCGTTTTCGCGGTTTGCTTCATCTTCGGCCTCTGCTTGCTGAGTCTTGGCCTGGTACAACACGTCACCCGCAGCTTTGAAATGCGCCCACAGTTGGTCTTCGATGGAACGTGCCGCCCGTGGCGACTTTTTCCACTCCTCTAATAGCGCGCGATAGGCGGGAATACCGTCCGCACCTTTGGGTGCGAGGGCCTCGGCTTTTTCAATCAGTTCGCGTTTAACCGCTTTGGAGGCTTTCGCCGCCTTGTCGCGGTCTTGGAAGTGTTGTCTCTTCGCCCGGTCGAGGGTGTTTCGAGCAGCTTTGAAACGCTTCCACAGCTCATCAGCGGCGGACTTAGGCAAGCGCGGTCCGTTTTGCTGGTGTGTCTTCCACCGCTCGAAGAGAGCATCAACCTGCGCGCTGGTTTCCTTCCAGCGAATCGTGCCGAGATCCTTCGACGCGAGGGCTTCGATTTCGGCAACGATTGCTTCACGCTCCATCATGGCGGCCGCAACGGCTTCTTCCCGTTCCTTTGCCTGGGCCTCGGTCAGCTGCGAGATGGTGGCGGTGAGAGTATCGACACGTGCGCGAAGACTGACGTAGTCACCGACCGCCGCGGCGGAGGTGAGATCATCGACGAGCTTGTTGAGCGCGCGCGAAAGGTCTTTGGCGGGTGCTCCGGCTTTGGCGCGCTGTTCGGCTAACTTCACTTGCGCCTCAAGGTCGTCAAACTTCCTGACAAAAAGAGCTAGCGCTTCCTCGGGGCTGCCGTCTGGATACGAGCCCACGGCATGCCAAGTGCCCTCAATTGTGACTTCGACGGTGCCGTCTTCAGTGACGCGACCCCACGGGTTGTCGGTGTTGACCATTGGCCTCGTGTTTCTCCCAACGCTTTTGTGCAAGCGGGCTTTAGCCTACACACCGCATTCACCCCGCGAGGGCTCAGAACCAGACCCTTATCGGATTGTGATAATCCCCTTGTTCTCATCGACACTGCCTGTGCGAGGAAGGGTGGGAACTAGCATGGGGACATGGCTGCTGAGGGTGGGTTGTTTGGCGCGCGAGCACCCCTCGCGGCGCAAATGAGGCCCACCAGTCTCGATGAGGTCATCGGGCAGGAGCACCTGTTGCAACCGGGGAGCCCGCTGCGCACGCTAGCCGACCCGTCCAACGATGCCCCCGGCACGTCAGTGATTCTGTGGGGCCCGCCGGGAGTCGGCAAGACCACGCTGGCGAAGGTGATTGCCCGATCGTCCGGACGCCAATTTATGGAGCTCTCCGCGGTGACCGCCGGAGTAAAGGACGTGCGTGAGGTCATGGATCACGCGCGTCGGATTACCGATATGGGCGAGAAAACCCCCGTGCTGTTTCTCGACGAGATCCACCGCTTCAGTAGGGCCCAACAGGACGCCCTCTTACCCGGAGTCGAAAATGGTCTGGTCGTGTTGGTCGCGGCGACAACCGAGAACCCGTCGTTCTCGGTAATCGGGCCACTCCTTTCACGCTCGGTACTGCTCACCCTCAAAGGTCTCAATACCGACTCGCTAAACGCGGTGTTGGAGCGAGCCCTCACTGACCCTCGAGGGCTCGGAGGCAAAGTGGCCGTGGAGGAGGACGCCCGTGAGGCCCTGCTGCGTCGCAGCGGGGGAGATGCGCGCCGCATTCTCACTGCCCTGGAGGCGGCGTCATCGGTCGCGGCTTCTCGTGCCGAAAAAGAGGGTGCCGTGGTCGTGTCCGCAGACGATGTGGCTGAGGCACTCAACATCGCATTAGTTGCGTATGACCGCGATGGTGATCAGCACTATGACGTGATTTCGGCTTTCATCAAGTCGGTGCGCGGTTCGGATGTGGATGCCGCCATGCACTACCTCGCTCGAATGGTGGAAGCGGGTGAAGACCCCCGTTTCATCGCCCGTCGCCTGGTGATTCTGGCGAGTGAAGATATTGGACTCGCGGATCCCCAAGCGCTCGTTGTTGCGATGGCCGCCGCCGATGCGGTGAGCTTCATTGGTATGCCGGAAGGGCGCATTCCCCTCGCCGAAGCCACTGCCTATCTCGCGCTGGCACCAAAATCAAACGCCAGCTATGTCGCGATCAACCGCGCCATCTCTGACGTCAGGGAAGGGAAGGCGGGGCCCATACCCCCCGCCTTGCGCGATGCCCACTATCCGGGGGCCAAACAACTGGGTCACGGCAAGGGGTACGTCTATAGCCATGACGAGCCTCGCGGTGTGAACCGTGCGGACTATCTCCCCGAATCCCTTCGGGGGACCCGTTACTACCAACCGACCAATCGAGGCGCCGAAGCAGACTTAGGACCTCGTTATGAGGTGTTGCGTTCGATCATCGATGGCACCCCACCACCGGAGAAATAGCGCCTTTTTCGTGCTATCGTTGTCCGCTGGACCACGATTGTGGGGACCTGCGGCTGGGAACCCTCGATCACCGCGGTCAGATACCTTTTAGCCAGGTGTCGCTTCTGCTCAGTGCCATTCCTCGTGGCCTGCGGAGTGAAACAGTCAACACACCGTTACAAGGAGAAATTTTTCGTGTCTACTACGTCACGCACCCGGAGCAAGACCCGCCTTTCGCGCGCTCTTGGCATCCCGCTGACCCCCAAAGCTGCTCGTTACCTGGAGAAGCGTCCCTACGCCCCCGGCCAACACGGTCGCACCCGTCGCAAGACTGACAGTGACTACGCAATCCGTCTTCGCGAAAAGCAGCGGCTACGCGCCCAGTACGGCATTCGTGAAGCGCAACTGCGCCGCGTGTTCGAGGAAGCCCGTAAGGCCCCCGGCCTGACCGGTGAGAGCCTCGTCGAGCTGCTCGAGATGCGTTTGGACTCGCTCGTGCTGCGTGCCGGCTTTGCCCGCACCACCGCGCAGGCGCGCCAGTTCGTTGTGCACCGCCACATCATGGTCAACGGCAAAATCGTCGACCGTCCCTCCTTCCGCGTCAAGCCCGGCCAAATGATTCACGTCAAGCCCCGTTCGGAAGAGACTGACCCCTTCCAGGTTGCGGCCGCTGGAGCGCACCAGGAAGTTCTTCCTCCGGTTCCCGGCTACCTCGACGTGTCCATCGAGACGTTGCAGGCCACCCTTGTTCGTCGCCCCAAGCGCGAAGAAGTTCCGGTCACCTGTGACGTCCAGCTCGTCGTCGAGTACTACGCCGCACGCTAAACCCGTTGGGATCACACCCCAACGGGCCTACCGATGGGGTGTGACTTCGGCTACCACTGAAAGGACTGAGAACTCATGAGGCGTTTGGGCAGCCTGATCATCGGACTTGTTCTGGGTGCAATTGCCGTCCTCGTGGCGAACCGCAGCGAGCAAGGCCGCAACGTCGTCGCGCGCGTCGACCAGTCCCTGCAGGGTTTTCTCGATGGAGTTCTCGAGGGCTACCGCGAGCAGTCGCGCTAGGGCAAAAAGGGAATAGAGCGTGGAAACCGCAGAGATTCAGCGTCGCTGGTTGACGTACTTTGGCGACCGCGGACATACCGTGGCTCCCTCTGCTTCACTAGTTAGTGACGACCCCACTCTGATGTTCACGGTGGCCGGAATGGTGCCGTTTATTCCCTATCTGACGGGCGTTGTTCCCGCCCCCTTCCCGCGGGCGACCAGTGTCCAAAAGTGCATCCGCACACTCGATATCGAAGAAGTGGGGAAGACCACCCGCCACGGCACGTTCTTCCAAATGAACGGAAACTTCTCCTTCGGTGATTACTTCAAAGAAGGCGCCATCGGATTCGCCTGGGAACTTCTCACCTCCTCCGAATCGGATGGGGGTCTGGGCTTCGCCGAGAGGGACCTGTGGGTCACCATCTACGAAGACGACGACGAAGCGTTTGACTTGTGGCGCAAGATTGCCGGAATCCCTGAAGAACGTATCCAACGGATGGGCCGTGAAGACAACTACTGGTCGACGGGCCAGCCCGGGCCAGCAGGTCCCTGCTCGGAAATTTATTTTGATCGTGGCGCAGAATTCGGACCCGAAGGCGGCCCGGCCGCAGATGACACGAGGTACCTCGAAATTTGGAACCTCGTGTTCATGCAGTACTTGATTGAAAACGTCCGCAGCAAAATCGACTTTGACATCGTCGGCGAGCTGCCGCAGAAGAACATCGACACCGGTATGGGTATGGAGCGTGTCGCGTTCATCAAGCAGGGCGTGGGCAATATGTATGAAATCGACCAGGTCCGTCCAGTGCTCGACACCGCGGCAGAACTCTCTGGTCGCCGCTACGGTGGGAACCCTGAAGACGACGTGAGAATGCGGGTGGTGGCCGATCACGTCCGCAGCGCGCTCATGTTGATGACCGATGGTGTCACTCCCAGTAATGACCAGCGAGGCTATGTGCTGCGCAGGCTGCTGCGCCGTTCGATTCGCTCGATGCGACTGCTCGGGGTCAAAGAGGCGTCGTTTGGCGAGCTGTTTGCCGCGTCGCGAGACGCAATGGCTCCGGCCTATCCCGAAGTTGCCGCAGAGTACGAACGCACTAGCGCCCTGGCCGTCGCCGAAGAAGAGTCATTCTTGGGCACTCTCGAGGCTGGAACAACCATTCTCGATGTCGCCGTAGAGGCCGCCAAAAAACAAGACTCGGGCAGTTTGAGTGGGGACACCGCATTTGTCCTGCACGACACCTATGGTTTCCCTATCGACCTCACACTGGAGATGGCGGAAGAAGCGGGTCTCAGTGTTGACCAAGAGACTTTCCGCTCACTCATGGGCGAGCAGCGTCAGCGCGCCAAAGACGACGCCAAATCGAAGAAATCGATGGTTGCCGACCTCTCCGTGTATCGCGAATTCCGCGGTTTGGGCGAGACCGTGTTTTGTGGCTACGACCATTTAGAAAACGACTCCACCGTGGTGGGAATTCTTCTCGACGGCCACAGCGTGACTACGGCCAAGGCGGGCGACGTTGTGGAAGTCATCTTGGGCGAAACAGCCCTCTACCCCGAGTCGGGCGGCCAGGTATCGGACAAAGGTGTGCTCGAAGGTGACGGTTCTCGTGCGAACGTGCGCGATGTGCAGCGCCCCGTGCCCGGTCTAATCAGCCACACAGTCGAAGTCACCGACGGTGAAATTCACGTGGGGGCCAACGTCACCGTCACCGTCGATCGCGCAAACCGCTATCGGGCACGACAAGCGCATTCGGCCACCCACCTCATTCACGCGGCTTTGCGTGACACGCTAGGCCCGCACGCGACCCAAGCGGGTTCGCTCAACCGTGCAGGGTACATGCGTCTCGATTTCTCTTGGAACCGATCGCTGGCGGATGACCAGAAGCTCGAAATTGAAGCCATTTCTAACCGGGCCATCCACGACGACCTCGAGGTGACCACTCGGGTACTGCCCATTGACGAGGCCAAAGCCCAGGGCGCGACCGCATTGTTTGGCGAAAAGTACGGCGATGTGGTGCGCATGGTCGACATTGGAGGTCCGTGGTCTCGCGAGCTTTGTGCCGGAACGCACGTCGAGCGCTCGAGCCAAATTGGAGCCATCAACCTCGTGCAAGAAACGTCAGTGAGTGCCGGGGCTCGTCGTGTGGAGGCACTCGTCGGAATGGACGCGGTCAGCGAGTTCAGCAAGGAGCGCGAACTCGTCCAGCGCCTCCAACAGACGTTGAAAGCCAAACGCGAAGACATTCCGCAACGCATCGATGACTTGATTGGTCAGGTGAAGACCCTAGAAAAGGCGATTGAGGGCTTGCGCCAACAAGGAAACAGCTCGCAGGTAGAGGGCTTGGCCCAGCGGGCCGGTGCGATGGGGAATGTGGTGGCCGTGGTGGAAACTCTTGAGGGAGCCTCGCCCGACGATCTTCGCTCCATCGCCAGCGGCGTGCTCGGTCGGTTAGGCTCCGACGCGGCCATTGTCGCACTCGGCACGGAAAAGGACGGGCGTGCAACGGTGCTGATTGTCGCCAATCCAGCCGCCATCGACCTCGGCGCCCACGCTGGCAACATGGTCAAGGAAGCGGTTTCCCTGATGGGCGGCGGTGGCGGCGGTAAGCCTCAAATGGCCCAGGGTGGTGGAACTGACGCCTCCGCATTACCTCAGGCGCTCGAATCGGTAAGAAGCGCATTACGGGCGCTGTAATGCCGGGTGGCGTTCGACTAGGAATCGACGTCGGAACAGTCCGAGTCGGAGTGGCTCGCTCTGACCCCTCAGGGCTATTGGCCTCTCCCGTTGAGACGCTCGAGCGCGACTCTGCCGTCGGGCGCATTTCTGAGCTGGTGAGAGAACACCGGGCCATCGAAGTTGTCGTGGGTTTGCCTCTGGCGTTGTCGGGTCGGGTAACCGCATCGACGGAAGATGCCACGGGGTTCGCCCAGGAGCTCGCCAATTGCCTCGACGTGCCTGTCCGTTTGGTTGACGAGCGACTCTCGACCGTGTCGGCCTCGTCACGTCTTCGTGAAGGTGGCCGATCGGCGAAAAAGCAACGGCATTCCATCGACCAAGCTGCGGCTGTTATCATTTTGCAACATTTGTTAGACGCCGAACGATCGCAGGGTTCAGCCCCGGGCACCCTGGTCGAGGCCGTAGGGAGCAACAGTGACTAACGACGAGTTCGAGTCATTACTGCGTGGCGAGACTTCGCCGATCCCGGTGGCCGAGCAAGAAGAGCAACTTCGTCGTCAATCGCCTCCACCCCGACGTTCTGGAGCGGGCTGGGCCGTGTTCACGGTGGTTCTCGTGCTCGTCGGAGCCTTGGTGGGAGGCGGTTTCTGGGGATGGAACCAATACGGCCAGCGAGTGTTGGATTATCTGGGCGAGGAAGAGATTCCTGATTTTGCCGGGACTGGGGCGCCTCCAGAAGTGATTTTGGTGATCGAATCGGGAGACATCGGAGAAGACGTCGCGAGAAAACTCTCCGAAGAGGGCGTGACCGCGTCTTTTGAGTCCGTCTACCAAATTCTCTTACAGGACACCTCGATTACCTTCCAACCCGGAACCTATCGACTGCTCAGCGAAATGTCGGCCCAGTCGGCTCTGGACGCCATCGCCAACCCTGAGAACCGCGTGATCTACAAGGTGACGATCCCTGAAGGGGTGACCCTGGCGCAGGCGCTGGAGATTATTGCCGAGAACTCCGACATCTCGCTCGCCGATTTGGAGCAAGCGACATCCGACCCGACGGTGTATGGGGTGAACCCGGAAGGCGACTCACTAGAGGGCTACCTGTTCCCCGCCACCTACACCCTCGAGCCAGGCTCTTCAGCGAGCGATGTCATCGCGATGATGGTCGACGAAATGATTTCACGGCTCGACGGGCTCGGTATTGCCCCCGATCAGTGGCACACTGTGCTCACTACGGCGGCGCTCATTCAGCGTGAGGCGCGGGAGCCCGAGGATTTCTACAAAGTCAGCGCGGTCATCGAAAATCGAGTCGCCGATGACATGCTGCTTCAATTCGACTCGACCGTGACGTATTGGGAAAAAACCCACGGCACGGTGTGGACCACGGATGAAGCCCGCGCGAATGGCGATAACCCCTACAACACCTACGTGTACCCGGGTCTTCCTCCAGGCCCCATTGGTCTTCCTGGCGATATCGCCCTTGATGCGGCAATCAACCCGGCGGCTGCCGATTACAAGTACTTCGTCACCGTGAACCTTCAAAGTGGCGCCACTGTGTTCTCTGACACCTTGCGAGAGCACGAGGCAGCGGTGCAGCTGCTGGGGGAATGGTGCGACGTTGCAGAAAACCGCCCCTACTGTGAGTAGTCGACGGCACGAAGTCTGGGGTGCCCCGATTGCCCATTCGCAATCGCCGCAACTGCATCGCGCTGCGTATGCGGCGCTAGGGCTTGAGTGGGAATACCGGCGGGTCGAAGTCGACGAGGCGAGCCTGCCGATTGCCTTCTCCACGATGGATTCGGTGGTGCAGGGGCTATCCCTCACCATGCCTTTGAAGGAGGGCATTCTGGAGCTCGTGAGCGATCACCGGGGTCCCGTGGATCTGCTGCATGCCGCCAACACGGTGGTGAAATCTGAGGAGGGTTGGTGGTTGGACAACACCGACTGGTGGGGTGTGAAGCGTGCCTTGGAAGACCACGGGATGGGGGAACGCTCCACCGTCTGGCTTCTTGGCGCTGGTGCCACGGCGCGCAGCGTGCTTTACGCACTCTCTCAACTTTCGGCCGGCCACGTTGTGCTCGTGGTTCGTGATCCTGCCCGTGCCCGGGTGAGCTCGGTGCTCGCCCAGACCCTAGGGGTCTCTCACGAGACTCGCGTGTTTGACGACCTGCACTCGGCACCGCAACCCCACTGGGTGGTCTCTACCATTCCTCGGGGAACGATTGATCACCCAGAATTGTTCGCCGATGTGGCGATGGGCTCTGAGTATCTGGACGCTGCCTACGATCCGTGGCCCACTCCTCTGGCGCAGGTCTGGGCGGCAGCTGATCGCACAACCGTGTCCGGCCTCGACATGCTCGCCAACCAGGCTTTAGCCCAGGTGCGGTGTTTTGTGATGGGAGATTCGTCCACGCCCCTGCCGAATGAGGATTCGGTGCTCGGGGATATGCGCGAAGCCGTAGGCCTCACACGCGCACCCCGTGCTAACTAGAGCATGGGAGAATAGCCACATGGTGCGGTGGTTAACAGCGGGCGAATCTCACGGTCCGGAACTCGTGGCGGTCATTGAAGGGCTTCCAGCGGGAATTCCCATTACCGAAGACGAAATCACCGACGCCCTCGCGCGTCGACGTCTCGGATACGGCCGCGGCGCGCGCATGAAGTTTGAGGCAGACCAGCTCAGTGTGTCGGGTGGCATTCGCCACGGTGTGAGCCAGGGGGGCCCAGTGGCGCTGCGCATTGGCAACACCGAATGGCCCAAGTGGGAAGACATCATGAGTCCGTGGCCTGTCGACCCCGAAAAACTCACCGGAGCTCGGGCGGCTGCGCTCACCAGGCCTCGTCCCGGTCACGCCGATCTGGCCGGTATGCAGAAATATGGCTTTGAGGAGTCGCGACCAGTCTTGGAGCGCGCGTCGGCGCGAGAAACCGCCGCGCGTGTAGCGCTGGGTGCTGTCGCACAGGCTTTTTTGCGCGCATTGGGCATTGAACTCTTCAGCCACACCGTAGCGATTGGACCGGTGGCAGTCGATCGATCTGTGCAGATACCGACTCCTGATCAGAAGGCGGCGATTGACGACGACCCGATGCGCTGTGCGGATCCCGAGACCGCGACACGGATGGTCGCAGAAGTCGACCTCGCCCACAAAAACGGCGACACCCTCGGGGGCGTCGTCGAAGTGGTCGTGAATGGTTTGCCGCCAGGACTGGGCTCCTACGTGCACTGGGACCGTCGTTTGGACTCGCGTCTCGCCGGCGCTCTGATGGGCATACAAGCCATCAAGGGTGTCGAGGTGGGCGATGGATTCCACACCACCACTGTTCCCGGCTCGCAGGCCCATGACGAAATCACCCCTGAAGAAGACGGAGTGGCCCGCGTCAGCGGCCACTCAGGTGGTATCGAGGGCGGTATGACCACCGGAGAGGTGCTGCGCGTGCGGGCCGGCATGAAGCCGATTGCGACCGTGCCGAAAGCATTGCGCACGATCGACACCACCACCGGTGAAGCAGCCGAAGCGCACCACCAGCGCTCTGACGTGTGTGCGGTGCCGGCAGCCGGAGTGGTCGCTGAAGCGATGGTGGCCTTGGTGCTCGCCGATGCGATTACCGAAAAGTTCGGTGGAGATTCACTCTCTGAAGTTCAGCGCAACCTCGCGTCGTACTTGGCGTCGATTCCTGAGCACCTGCGGATTGCCCAGCACAGTGACCAGTAGTCCCCGAGTGGTCCTGATCGGACCGCCTGCCTCGGGGAAATCCAAGATTGGCCGGGCGATCGCCAGGCAACTGGGTGAAGAGTTTGTCGATACCGACACAATCATTGCGCAGCTCTATGGCCCCATCCCCGAGATATTCGCCAATCACGGCGAAGCGTGGTTTCGCGAACGAGAAGCCGAAGTGGTCCGTGATTGTGTCACGCGGCCAGGCGTGTTGTCGCTGGGGGGCGGTGCGGTGATCACGAAATCGATCCGCCAGGAGCTAAAAAACCTCCCGGTTGTGCTCTTTCTCATCAGTGAGGAGGCCGTCTCGCATCGTGTTGCCAAATCAGACAAGCGGCCGCTTCTCAGCGATGGACTGGAGTCGTGGAAGACGCTGGTAGACGCTCGGATGCCCTGGTATCAGGAGTGCGCAAAATATGAAGTAGATGTATCCCACCGGCCGGTCGACGATGTGGCGGCTCAAGTAGTCTCCTGGTTGGAAGAGGGGGACTCCCATGTCTAAGACCGAACCCGTAGTGGTGCCGGTCTCCGGCGCGCAATTTGCCGACTACGCCGTCACTATCGGACGAGGACTCACCCGCACAATTTCCGAATCTATTCCGGGGGATTCCCGGAAGCTCCTCATCGTTCACCCTCCGGTGCTTCACGCACGGGCCGAGCATCTACGAGAAGAGCTGAGCGCAGGTTCCCGCGAGGTGTTCTTAGCGGAGGTTCCTGATGGGGAGTCAGCGAAACGCATCGAAGTCGCCAGTTTCGTGTGGGGACTCTTGGGTCAACTGGAATTTGGTCGCACCGACGCCATTGTGGGGTTTGGTGGGGGAGCAGTCACTGATTTGGCTGGCTTTATTGCGGCGACGTGGCTGCGGGGCGTCCCAGTGGTGCACGTTCCGACTACCGTCTTGGGAATGGTCGATGCCTCGGTCGGAGGTAAGACCGGAATCAACACGTCAGAGGGGAAGAATCTTGTTGGGTCTTTCCACGCACCGCGCGCGGTGGTGATTGATCTCGAATACGCGGCCACACTCCCGGACAACGAAATTCGCAGCGGGCTTGCCGAGGTCGTGAAATGCGGATTCATCAAAGACCCCGAGATTCTCAATCTGATTGAAAATCATCCTCAGGATGCCATCGACCACTCGTCGGAAGTGTTCGCCGAATTGATTGAGCGAGCCGTCCGGGTCAAAGCAGAAGTGGTCAGCGAAGATTTCACCGAAGCCGGCCTCAGGGAAATCCTCAACTATGGGCACACGCTTGGGCACGCGATCGAACACGCTGAGCGCTACAAGTGGCGCCACGGCGCCGCAATCTCGATTGGGATGGTGTTTGCGGCGGAACTCTCACGGATTGTGGCAGGCCTCGACGATGAGTCGGTTGCGCGCACTCGGCGGGTGCTAGAGAACCTCGGTCTTCCGCTTGACTACCCGGCTGGCCGTTGGTCGAGTTTGCTGGCGACGATGCAACGCGACAAGAAGTCACGCAGCGGGGTGTTGCGGTTCGTGGTGCTCGATGGCGTAGGGCGGGCGCGGACTCTGGCTATCCCTGACGAATCCATCCTGCTGGCGGCATACGACGCCTTGCACGAGGAATCCTCGAGCTAGGCTGTAACGATGGCAACGGTATGGGTCCTGGGTGGCCCCAATCTCTCGCGGCTGGGTACGAGAGAGCCCGAAATCTATGGCTCCGACACCCTCGCCGATATCGAAGCGTGGTTGCGCGGTGAATTTCCCGAGCTTGAGCTCACCTTTCTCCAAACCAACGATGAAGCGGAACTTATCGGATGGCTACACGAAGCGACCGATGCCGGTGCTGACGTGGTGTTGAATCCGGCCGCCTTTACCCACTATTCCTATGCCCTCCGTGACGCGTGTGCCATCGTGACTGGCGCCGGATTGAGGCTCATCGAAGTGCACTTGTCCAACCCCCAAGCGCGCGAAGAGTTCCGACACACCTCGGTGGTCGCCGGGGTCGCCACCGGAAGTATTCAAGGATTTGGTCGAGACTCTTACCGTCTCGCTCTTAGCCACCTGTCTCAGACGAACTAAACAAGGAGATACTGGTCATGGCGACCACCAACGACATCAAAAACGGAAGTGTTCTCAACCTCGACGGTCAACTTTGGTCGGTAATCGAGTTCCAGCATGTGAAGCCAGGTAAAGGCGGAGCGTTCGTGCGCACCAAGATCCGCAACGTGCGCTCTGGCAAGGTGGTGGACAAAACCTTCAACGCCGGCACCAAGGTGGATTTCGCCACGGTGGACCGTCGCGACTACAGCTACCTCTACCAAGACGGTGAAAACTACGTCTTCATGGACCAAACCGACTACGACCAGGTGACCGTTCCGGGAACTGTTGTGGGTGATGCCGCCAACTTCATGCTCGAGGGTCAAGAAGTTCAGATTGCGATGCACGATGGCGAGGCGCTGCAGGTAGAGATGCCCGCATCGGTGGTGTTGGAAGTGACCTACACCGAGCCCGGTTTGCAGGGAGACAGGTCTTCGGCGGGCACCAAACCGGCGACACTCGAAACGGGATATGAAATTCAGGTTCCACTGTTTTTGGAATCCAACACCAAAGTGAAGGTCGACACCCGCTCGGGTGAGTACCTGGGCCGCGTCAACGAGTGAGCACACGACACAAAGGGCGTAAGCGCGCTCTGGATGTGCTCTACGCCGCAGACATGCGAGAACTACCGCTTCCGCAGCTATTGGAAGAGGAAGCGGCACGAGCCGAGAAAGAGCCCGCCCGTGAGGGGTCGTGGGTGTTTGCCCGTGAGATTCTCGATGGTGTCGTCACCCACTCCCGGGCGATTGATGAGGATATTGCAGCGACCTCTTCGTGGCCGATGGAGCGGATGCCCGCCATTGACCGAGCGATTTTGAAACTGGCAACAGCTGAACTTCTGGTGCACACCGACATTCCGGAGGCGGTGATCATCGCTGAGGCGGGGGAACTCGCCAGCGAATACAGCACAGAGGAGTCTCGGGGGTTTATCCAAGGAGTGTTGGGAGCGCTGGTTCAGAAACTGCGCCCGTCCTCTTCGGCTTGAGCCAGCCGCCTGCTATTGTTCTCTCGGTCCTACTTTAACCGGCGTCCCGTGAGGCGCAGAAGGAGGTACCGATGACTGCTGACTACGTACTCAGCGAATCGGATATCGCGCGAACGCTCAAACGCATCGCCCACGAAATCATCGAGGGCACCCCGGATTCCTCTCAGCTGGTCCTCCTTGGCATTCCCACTCGAGGGGCTATTTTGGCCAAGCGTCTCGCGCAGCACGTGGCGGATATAACTGGCACCACCCCTCCGGTGGGCTCCCTCGATGTGACGATGTACCGCGATGACCTATCCGAGAGTGCCATGCGCGTTCCCCAACCCAGCAAAGCCCCCGAGGGGGGAATCGACGACCGAGTCGTCGTTTTGGTGGACGATGTCCTTTTTTCCGGCCGAACGGTTCGTGCGGCGTTTGACGCGCTAATAGACCTGGGGCGGCCGCGCGCCGTGCGCCTGGCCGTGTTGGTGGATCGTGGCCACCGTGAGTTTCCCATTCGTGCCGACTATGTGGGGAAGAATCTGCCATCAGCACTCCACGAAAGAGTCTCGGTCTATCTCGATGAGGTCGATCACGAAGAAGGCGTGAGGGTCGAACGATGAAGCACTTGTTGGGGTGTGAAGGAATGAGTGCCGATGAGGCCATCAGCCTTCTCGATACCGCGGCAGAGTTTTCCGCTCTTGCTGGGCGCAAGGTACCCAAGTTGCCCACCCTGCGGGGTGTGAGCGTGGCCAACTTGTTTTTTGAAGACTCCACCCGGACGCGTCTGAGCTTTGAATCGGCCGCGAAGAAGCTCTCCGCCGACGTCATCACGTTCACCGGTCAGGGCTCGAGCCTGTCGAAAGGGGAAAGCCTCAAAGACACCGCGCAGACGATTGAAGCCATGGGGACCCACATCATCGTGGTTCGCCACAGCTCTTCGGGCGCCGCGTGGCGTCTCGCGCACTCAGGTTGGCTGCGCTCGAGCGTAATCAACGCCGGAGACGGCACCCACGAACACCCCACCCAGGCGCTCTTGGATGCTTTTACCTTGCGCGCGCGGCTACACGGTGACTCCGCGTTGGGTAAGGACCTCTCTGGGGTCAGTGTGGTGATTGTGGGCGATATCGCGCATTCGCGTGTGGCCCGCTCCAATGTCCACCTCCTGACCACGTTGGGAGCTCATGTCACCCTGGTGGCGCCCAAGACGTTGACCCCGAGCGAGGTTGACCAGTGGCCGGTGGACTACACCGCCTCTTTTGATAAGGCGCTGGCGACCTACCCCCAGGCCGTGATGATGTTGCGCGTGCAGAATGAACGCATGAAGGGCAGCCATTTCCCGAGCCCTCGTGAATATATTTCGCACTACGGCCTCTCTACTCAGCGATTCCGGAGGCTTCCGAAGAGCACTCTGGTGATGCACCCGGGCCCGATGAATCGTGGGGTCGAGATCTCCTCGGTGGCTGCAGATTCCGAGCAGTCAACGATTTTGGAACAAGTCACCAACGGCGTGTGGGTGCGCATGGCCGCGCTTTACGCCGTGCACGGTCAGGAGGGGAGCGTGAATGGCTGATGTGTTGATTCGCGGCGCCTCACTCCTTGGTGATGCGACTGGTGACCTCGGAATTCGTGACGGCGTGTTCATTCCCGCCGAAGACATTGACGCTGGCGCGGCATCGACCCGCCTGGTGGATGCATCCGGCCTCGTGGCACTGCCTGGTCTGGTCGACCTTCACACTCACCTTCGCCAACCCGGAATGGACCACGCGGAAACCGTTCTATCGGGCTCACAAGCGGCAGCGGCAGGCGGGTTCACCGCGGTCTTTGCCATGGCAAACACCCAGCCAGTAGCCGATTCGGTCGGAATCATCGACCTCGTCCACCGTTTGGGCCGCGAGGCCGGCTACGTCGATGTCCGCCCGATTGGGGCAGTCACCAAGGGACTCGCAGGTGAAGAGCTGGCGGGAATCGCGGGCATGGCCAACGGGCGGGCAAAAGTCCGCGTGTTTTCAGACGATGGTCACTGCGTGTCAGATTCGCTCGTGATGCGCCGGGCCCTGGAATATGTGAGCACCTTTGGGGGAGTCATCGCACAACACTCGCAGGACCCTAAGCTCACCGAAGGTGCCCAAATCAATGAGGGTGCCCTTTCTTCCCGCTTGGGGTTGGCGGGTTGGCCTGCCGTCGCCGAGGAAGCCATCATTGCCCGCGATATTTTGCTTGCGGAATACACGGGTGCGCGTTTGCATATTTGTCACCTCTCCACCCGAGGCTCGGTGGAGATCGTGCGCAACGCTAAAGCCCGCGGGGCCAAGGTCACTGCCGAAGTGACACCGCACCACCTTCTGCTCACCGAAGATCTCACGGCCGGGTATGACCCACTGTTCAAGGTGAATCCGCCGTTACGCTCAGACGACGACGTCCACGCGGTTCGGCAGGGGGTCGCTGACGGCACCATTGACATCGTCGCCACTGACCACGCGCCCCACCCCTCGGAGTCGAAAGATTGCGCTTTTGACGAGGCAGCTTTTGGCATGTTGGGACTCGAAACGGCTCTGAGCGTCGTCCAGCACACTCTGGTGGACACTGGCTTCATCGGATGGCCTGATGTCGCGAGAATTCTCTCCAGCACTCCGGCTCGAATCGGACAGCTCGCAGGCTACAACGCGCCCCTCGCGGTGGGCTCTCCCGCACACCTCACATTGGTGGACCCATCCGCTCAGCACCACGGCGAAATGCGCTACACCGCGTCCTCGAACAACCCCTATCGTGGCAGGGCACTTCCTGGCCGCGTACTTCACACCTTTTATGCCGGGGTGGCCACCGTGATTGATGGTGACGTTGTCGCCCCTGATGCATTGGGGGTGGGTGGATGACCAGAGAACTCGCCTTGGTGCTTGTCCTTGCGCTTCTGGCGTGGGCACTCTTCGCCCTGTGGAGAGGGTGGAATCGCAGGGTCAAAAAATATGGGCACTTACCGCCACTGACCGCTGAAGTGGGTACCGTCGCGAGATGGTTCGACCTGCTGTATGTGGCGACCACCGAAGTGGGCAAGCCGATGGAACGCGTCGCCGTCACACCCCTCGCCTTTCGCGGCAAGGCGCGAGTGGGCGTCGCGCCCGGGGGAGTCGTCATCGACGTCGTGGGTGAGGGCCCGGCCCATATCCCCGCAGCGTCGGTGGTGGGAGCGGGTCTTGCGACCTGGACAATCGACAAAGCGGTGGATCCCGATGGGTTGATTTTCCTGAGGTGGATGTGGGGTGAGCTGGCGGTGGAGAGCTACTTCCGCGTGGTGGACCATCCCCGCGACGAGGTGCTGGGAGAGTTACACAGCGTGATGAGTGAGAACAGAGGAGAGAGCAGTCTGTGAGTGGTGTGAAGCCGGCAGTGTTGGTGTTGGAAGACGGAACCCGCTACCAGGGGC
>Ga0255756_1001402_pt1 | contig 27293 bp, 28 predicted proteins | sample 011ome_20_FD_179956 | JGI IMG/M metagenome (GOLD analysis project Ga0255756, IMG submission 179956) | Coastal salt marsh microbial communities from the Groves Creek Marsh, Skidaway Island, Georgia - 011509CT metaG (version 2) | ecosystem: Environmental > Aquatic > Marine > Intertidal zone > Salt...
ACGCCGATATAGATCAGATCCCGATTGGCAAGATTTGCTCCCGTGGCGACCGAGGGCATACGCCCGTGAACGCTATTAAAACTGTGTGATCCGCTGAGGAAATATGCGGGGGTTTTTGAGGAGCAGCCGATGCCCGAGAGTTTCGCAACGCGGTGTGGCTCAATCGATAGCTCATAACAGGCATCGATAATGGCGGCGCTGATTGAGTCGTGACCGCAACCCGCACAGAGCGTGGAGAGCCCTCCCTCGTAATCTTTACGAGTACATCCCACATCATTGGTCTTAGCGTCAGGGTGTCGAAAGGCGGGCTTGGCATAGGTCATGAAGCGAGTTCCTTTTCTTTCGGCACGAGCGGCGTGACGTTATTAATGCCCAGGTGACCTCTGATCACGCTGGCAATCTTCCTCGCGGTCACCGGAAGCCCATCGTATTCGACCACCGAGATCAGTTTGGCGTTGGCCTCGACGTGGGTTTCATTCAATAGCAGTCGGCGCATCTGGCCATCGCGATTTTGTTCAATCACAAAAATGCGGTCGTGCTCCTCGATGAAATCCTCGACCTCTTGGGTGAAGGGGAACGATCGCAATCGAAGGGTGTCGAGGTGAATACCTTCTTTTTCTAATGTTTCCAGCGCCTCATAGGCAGGTGAGGCTGTGGTGCCAAAGAAGAGCAGTGCATCTTTGGTGGGTTTTTGAGCGGGCTTGATTTTAGCCTCAGGTACTAATGATTTGGCTGTCTCGAATTTTTTGAGCAATCGGTCCATGTTGCGAACATAGACGTCACCATCCTCGGTATAAGCGGCATATTCATCACGAGAGCTGCCTCGCGTGAAATACGCCCCTTTGTTAGGGTGAGCGCCCGGGTAGGTGCGATACGGGATGCCGTCGCCATCAACGTCCAGATAGCGGCCAAACCGCTCGGTCATCGCGTCCAGATCCTCACCGCTGAGCACTTTGCCGCGGTCATACTGGTAGCTGTCGTCGAACTCCAGCGGGGGAGACATCCATTCGTTCATACCGAGATCAAGATCACTCATGATGATAATAGGGGTCTGTAACCGTTCGGCCAGATCAAACGCTTCCACCGTCATGCTGAAGCACTCTGCGGGCGTGGCCGGGAAGAACAGCACATGTTTGGTATCGCCGTGTGAGGCATAAGCCGCCGCAAGGATGTCGGATTGCTGTGTTCGCGTGGGCATACCGGTTGAGGGTCCGGCGCGCTGCACGTCGACCAATACGGCGGGCACCTCGGCAAAGTAAGCGAGGCCCAGAAATTCGCTCATAAGTGACACACCCGGTCCGCTAGTTGCGGTAAAGGCACGGGCGCCATTCCAGTTTGCACCGATAACCATGCCCATGGCAGAGAGCTCATCTTCCGCTTGAACAATCGCGTAATTCTTCTTGCCCGTGCCTGGATCGATCCGCAGGCGTCGGCAATATTTTTCAAAGGCGTCCACGACCGAGGTGGAGGGTGTGATGGGGTACCAAGCGGCAACGGTTGCCCCGGCATAAACTGCGCCCAGCGCCGCCGCAGTGTTGCCGTCCATCAGGATCTGATCAAACTCCTGAATATGCTTGGGCGTTTGTTCGCCTGCCTTGAGATGAATGCCCAAAGGACAGCTAAAGTGGGTGGAGGCGTACTGATGCCCCATTTCCAGCGCATGGATATTGGGCGTGATTAATTTTTCCTTGCCTTTGAACTGCTCGCTAACCAAATCCTTGAGGATGGCAAAATCAATATTGAGCAGGGCCGATAATGCCCCAACATAAATCACGTTCTTAAATAGTTGCCGCTGTCGCGCGTCGCTATATTCGCGAAGGCACATTTCAGTTAACGGAATACCAAGGTAGTGGATGTCGCGCCTCACATGACGAAGATCGAGCGGCTTGGTGGAGTCGTAAAGCATGTAGCCACCGGGATCTAGCTCCGACACGTCCTTGGCAAAGCTCTGCGGATTGACGCTCACCATCATGTCGATTCCGCCGCGCCGCCCGAGATAACCATCGCGACTGACGCGAACTTCATACCAAGTAGGCAAACCCTGGATATTGGACGGGAAGATGTTGCGCGGGCTGACCGGGATCCCCATGCGGAAAATCGCTTTGGCGAACATGCCGTTGGCACTGGCAGAGCCGGTGCCATTGACGTTGGCGAACTTGATAACAAAGTCGTTGACGGATTGCTTGGGCTCCATGATCAGCCGGCCTTGGTCACAGAGTAGAGAAACCGCTGCATATCCCAAGCGCCCGTGGGACAGCGCTCGGCACACAGACCGCAATGAAGACACACGTTCTCGTCTTTCACCATGACTCTTTGGGTTTGCACCAATTGCTCCGAAACATAGAGGTCTTGGTTATCTCGCGTTGCAGGAGCGCGCAGTGAGCGACGAAGCACCGGCTCCTCGGCGTTATCGATAAAATTAATGCAGTCGGTAGGACAGATATCCGTGCAGCCGTCACACTCAATGCATTTGGCACCGTCAAAGACAGTTTGCACGTCGCAATTCAGGCAGCGCTCAGCTTCCCGATACGCTGTTTCAATATCAAAGCCCAGCTCCACTTCGACTTTTCGGTCCTTAAGTGCAACGACTTTGTCGACATGAGGCACTTTCTGGCGCAGATCGACAGTCACCAGATTGTCATAGCTCCACTCGTGCACCCCCATTTTCTGACTCACGAGATTGACGCCCGGGGCGGGGCGTTGGTCGACGGCTTTACCAGACAAGAACAGGTCGATAGATACTGCGGCCTGATGCCCATGAGCGACCGCAGTAATAATATTTTCTGGGCCGAAAGCGGCATCGCCGCCGAAGAACACCTTCGGGTTAGTCGATTGGAAGGTGCTTTCGTTTACTCGGGGCATGTCCCATTCACCAAACTCGATACCCAGATTGCGCTCAATCCACGGGAACGCATTGTCCTGGCCGATCGCAATCAGGACTTCATCGGCCTCAAAAAAGACTTCGTCGCCGGTGGGCACTAAGCTCCGCTTGCCGGCTGCGTCATAGACCACCTCAACCTTATCAAAGGTCATACCAAGGAGTTTGCCATCCTCATGCACAAACGCTTTTGGCACATGATTATTGATGATTGGAATGTCCTCGGCCTGGGCATCTTCTATTTCCCAGGGTGAGGCTTTCATTTTTGCGAATTCCGAACGGACGACGACTTTGACGTCCTCTCCGCCCAGGCGTCGCGCGGTGCGGCAACAATCCATCGCAGTGTTGCCACCACCCAGCACCAGCACGCGCTTGCCAATTTTATGAATGTGCTCAAAAGCCACCGAGCCAAGCCATTCGATGCCCACGTGAATGTGGGCGCTGCAAGCTTCTCGGCCCGGTAAGTCGAGGTCGCTGCCTCGCGGCGCGCCCGTACCCACAAATACGGCGTCATAGCCCTTGTCCAAAACCGACTTGAGGCTGTCAACATAGGTTTGGAACTGGGTGTGGATTCCCATGTCGAGAATATAGTTGACCTCTTCATCGAGCACGGTCGGCGGCAATCTGAACGAGGGAATTTGACTCCGCATAAATCCGCCGCCAGCCGGCTGGTTATCGTAGAGGTCGAGCTGATATCCGAGAGGCGCCAGGTCTCGTGCGACCGTCAAAGATGCGGGTCCACCTCCGATAAGAGCGATTTTTTTGCCGTTTTTACGTGCGGGTATTTTGGGCAGTCGATCTACGATGGACGTTTTATTATCGGCCGCCACACGCTTGAGTCGGCAGATTGCCACCGGCTCATCTTCCACTCGGCCACGGCGACAGGCAGGCTCGCAGGGTCGGTCGCAGGTACGCCCCAATATGCCCGGGAATACATTGGACTCCCAGTTGACCATGTAGGCATCATCGTACCGTTCTTGCGCGATCAGTCTGATGTATTCAGGGACGGGTGTATGTGCCGGACATGCGTATTGGCAATCGACAACCTTGTGGAAATATTCCGGGTCTCGTATGTCAGTTGGTTTCACTTCGTTCGCGTCGCACGGTCAGTGACCGCGCCCCCCAAGTGATAATTTTTATTTAGTTATTTGTTTTACTTATTGTGTCACCAATTATCGGCGACGGGTAGCGCTAGAACGTAAATTTGCAACCTTTCTGCCGCTTGCCGGGCCGCACGACTCGAGCCGATGGGCGCAGGATAACGCCCTCATCCGGCGCTGACTGCCCACTAAAAGACATTCAGGGGTGATACCAGATGGGAGAGGAGTAGGCGCGGTCCTGAACAGTGCGCGGCGCCTCACTAAATTCTTTATTAAACGCCTTGCGATCATATTCGCTCCATCGTGGTCGCGGTATTTCGATGGCGCGCGCGTAATAGAAAGCCGCCTGTTCGCTATTGAAGTCGGGATCGGTCCACTGGGCGCTCAGTTGAACTGCACCGATGGTATTACTGAAACTGACGTTCTCGAGATCGACAGTGCTGCCCACCGGCTCAGGTAGCCCAGTCTCGGGGTCGACGCCGCGATCGTCCGACAGCGCGACGTAGTAGATTTGTTCATGGGTTTGCCCGTTGCTGTCGATCCAGCCTTTGATGATCTGGACCTGATCGAGGTTTGCGGCGTCGGGATCCTTCATTGCCTGCACCATAAAGGTCGGTGCAGTGCTAGTGGGCGCGGTAAGTTCGCCGCCCATCGGTACGCCATCGCGATAGCCAATGGTTTCAAAGTAGGGGCTGTGTACGCTGTCGGGTGCGTAGTCCCACCCGCCAAAAAAACGCAGTACGATTCTCGAACCGGTGGTGGCATAGACCTCGCGTCGCTTCATGCCCGCGAAGAGGTCTTCGCGAGTATTGGCCGGCGCCCAAACGGCAGCAAGCCCCGACGCGCCCAGCTCCCAGTCGGCATTGAGACCCGCCATTCGTGATTCTCCGGTCCGGACTCCGGGCTCGGAGTTTGCGAACTTGCCAAAGAAGTTGTCCTCCTCCGCGGTTGCCAGAGAGGTGTGGTCATCGGTGCTACCGATCATGCCAAAGGCATAGGGGTTCGCGCCGGCGCTCCGCTCCAGCGCCAGTCCTCGCTGCAGAGCAGATCTGGCATATGAGCCCGGGTACATATCGGGGGTGGTTTTTACCGTGTTGGAAATATTGAATTCGTCCCAGCGCTCAAAGTCGGCGAAGGGGTCATCGGGTGACAGGGTGGGGTGCGTTTCGCTGTCGCCTTTGATCTGGGTGACCTCGGCGATCGGCTCCCAGCGCATCCGTGCCTGAGCGTAGTCTCTGTCGATGGCATCGCCATCGTAGTCGACGGTATCCCACATCAGGCCGTTACTGAGGTTGCCATTATGAGGAATAGAGAGCGCTTCTCCGCCTGTTGTTTGCTCGTAGTTAAGTAGTGCCGCCCACAAGTCTTCGGGATTGCTCGAGGATTGCGCGGAGTAGGGTAGCCAGCCCGCGGCGACGTCGGCGCTGTCCTTAAGAATAACGCAGCGGTGAAGGTTATTGCCGTCGCGCATCGCGGTCCATTCGTACCCGGTGAGGGCGGTAAAGATGCCGGGTGAGTTAAATTCGTCTGCGGTGCGCGCCACATCGGTCCAAATCGCGCTCTTGAGTTCTGGCGGATAGGCATCACGCTCAGCGTCGGGGTCGTTAATGCTGTTGACGAAAGCGGCGATAGGATTGCGCGCCATCAACTGTGTGGGGTCTGGTTCATTGGGGTCGGGTCGGGTGTCGTAGCGTGCAAGCCAGGCTTGTCCCAGGTCTGAGCTCATGAGTCTGGGGTCCTCAATCGTAAACATGCGATAAAGGCCCATGAACTCCGCGTGGTCCGTAACAGAAAGGAAATCCAGCGGGCGCTTTAGTTGCGCGGGCAGCCCGTTTGAAGCGACAACTTTTTCACCTCGCGCAAAGCGATAGGCATCTGCACTTGTAAGTAATAGATTCCCCATAGAGTGGGCGTCTGCGGATATGTTGGAGTGTAGGTGCAGATCTCCGAAGAACACGCGCTTGGGGTAGCCGGTGTTAACTCCGGTGGAGTATTCCGAGGCGCTGACCAAGGCGGTGCTCTGCGATAGGGCAGCAATCGAGAGTGCAAGCGCGAGGGATTTCAGATCGGACATAAGGCCACGCTTTCATATTGATTCGCCGCACATCATAGCCATTCAACATTAATTGTCACGGCTGATTTGAGCGAGGGTGATTTTCCGATTTTCGCTACAGGTGTGTATAATCGCGCGCCTCGGCGCTTTGCGCGTCGAGCTTTATGAAAGTTGTGTCCCCTAGGCTCGGTGGCAGAGTGGTAATGCAGCGGATTGCAAATCCGTCAACGCCGGTTCGATTCCGACCCGAGCCTCCAATATTTGAGAAAATAATCCAGCAATATCAGAGGGGCTATAGATCGTAAGATGCGCTCACTCCCCAACTGACTCCCCAATATTCGGGTTCAAGAGCCTCGATTCGGGGCTATTCGTCGGGGAGTTTCTTCATCACCTCGAACAGAGCATCCATGATGTCTGTCACGTCACCGGCTAGTTCCTCTCTTTCAGCCACTGGTGCATTGCCGAAGTCGATTGCTCCCCGACGCTTACGCAGCATATTCATCACTTCTTGAAGTTCAGCTTTCATGCTCACTGCCACACTGACTGAATTGGGATACGATCATATCAGGCCCATCCCGATTGGTTTTGAATCGCCAGAAATTGACCCCCGGGGGGGTCGCTATCGCGTTTGACGGTGGGTGCCTCATCCCCAGACTAAAGGAAGAATCTGGGCCTCTCTCGTACAGCCCCGCTTTATTTTCGGCGTTATTGGAACCCGCGAGGGGGTTTAGGATGAATATATAATCAACCGACAAACCCACTAAACGGCCCAATGACTTGTATCCGCGCAAAAGACGTTATTTTATTGGTAAGCCTTCTAAGCCTCTCAGCGCTAGGCATTTGGTATTTGAACAATGCTGATTCCCCGTTCGATAAATGCCTGCAGAAAGCTGATAAAAAAATGGAAGACTGCAAATTGTTCAACCGAGATCATGAAGCCTGCGAAGCTACGCGTGACTATGATTACGAGGGTTGTGAGATCAGTCGAGATGTGGGATTCGGCCCGACGGGGATTCTCCGATAAAGAATCTGAAAGATCTCACCAATAGTAGGGTTCAATAACAGGCGAGCAAATCTTGTTGTCGCTTCAGTCCGCAAGGTTTTGGGGCACCATCAGGCGGGATGTATTCGTTTTGAGATGCGTCATTTTTAACGCACTCCTCATATGCGGTTTGTGCGGCCTCTTTGCGGAGTTCGTGGGCAGGTGACTTTGGTTCCAGCCAGTGAAGCACCGCAACCATTAACGAGCCGATAACTAACCCAAACGCCAGATGCTTGGCACTGAACTTGATATCTCTGCGATCGAAAGGGTCAAGATAAATTGGCATATGACGAAGTTAACGTTCGTGAAGGCTCAGACGGTGCCAGCTTTTCACCAGCCTAGCGGCACCAGCGCGGAAATAACGATTAGTGATCTCATCATTTCTCCTCTGCCTGGTGTCTTTTCCAGGCCTTCTGGCTTTTTCGGTACGCAATCCACCCGCCGATGCCTGTAACCAACATCAGGAAAATACCATGTGGGACGTTTCCTATTGCGATCGCGTAAATCCCGAGGGGAAAGCAAATGAAAAGCAATTTTGCCTCGCCCCACCAACTTTTCCAATCGTCATCAGGAATCGGGTCACGATGATACATGTCCAACCTCCAGTCTTTTGAAATCTTAGGCTTGAAAGGATTTTATCAAAGCAGGGGAAGGCTTCCGCAGCCAGTGCATTGAATAGGATATGAGCTTCATAAGTTGGTTCCGCGTTGGCAGAGTTCAAGGGCATTAGTATCGGGAGAGGAAGAAAAGATAGATTTGCAGAATACGCCAAGCGTTTAAACGGAGGCGCCAGTGCTGATTGCTTATGGCCGGTTATGGTGTGCCCATAATCGGGCTATTGCGTTGCTGTAATTCTGCGCTCGGCTTGTGCTTCGCCTAATCCAGCCACCCAGCCCCACGGTGCGCTAACAGGGCGGAGTAATCAGTTTGCTTCGTGCCGACTTAGAGGGGGGGCGGCCTTGGTCATTCGCGGGAGGTACTACTCCCGCTTACTAGAGAACGAAATTCGGGCTACCGCATTCAGTCGACTGCTCAAACCAGCGACCACACTACGGTTGTGACAACGAACAGTGCGACGAGCATCAGCCCCCGCATCCAGAAATTGTTAATCCCATGCATTGTTCAGCCCTCCTTGGCTGTTAGCCCCATACTAAAGGAAGAATCCGGGTCTCTCTCGTACAGCCCCGTTTCCTTTTCGGCGTTATGGGAACCTGCTGTTGCGGGTGAGGGGCTATTCTCATGCCGCCTTGGGAGTGGAGAGGGCGCTAAATGAGCGAGGCTGAGTTTTGATCTCCAGTGTGCAGGGGTATCCTGTCATTTCTGAGGTGTGATGAGGTCAAGATATATGAGCGCGATTTGGCAATTCATTCTAAAGTACGAGTTTTGGGTTCTGATGGTCGTTTGGGTCGGACTACTAATAGCCTACCTAATCACAGAAGACGCCATATTGCCGACCCTGATGACCATAATTGTCTGTCTGGCAGGCTATCGACTGGCTAAGCATCCAATGTGGAAGAAGGGCGAACAGGCCGAGGAGGAATGATGAGAAAGCTAATTGCCATTGCCGCACCGGTGTTCCTGGCGAGTTGCGCGGAAATTCCGACACACCAAAATCACAATTGGCAAAAAACTTCTGAACAGCCCACCGAGAGCGGCGAGAAGCTATGCCAATGGAGGTGCACTGTAAGGGAGCACTTCATCAGCACATCAGGCTACGGCGTATGTCCAGCGCCGTCTCTGTTCTGAGCCTAATCGCCGTGAGTCCCGTCCTCGCCGGTCATAAATCGACTTCAGCCCTAAGGTTCTTGCCTGACTCTTGATTGTGCTCCTCTTAAGCCCGGGAGCCAACCACAGAACTGGCCCCGCTGTTGCGGGTTAGGGGCTATCCCCACCAAGAATTACTAAAGGCTCTTAGCTTTCGGATGCCTCGTACAAGCTCGCCTCTTGGCATTTGGCGGACTCATTGAGTTGTGAGTCTATGTCGTCCAACGCTCCGTCTTCCATTTTTGATCGAACTTGGCCCCAGTGAACGGGATTTTCAAACACATCGATATACCGGAAAGCCGTCATGTCCGACGCGGCAATCGATTCCAGTACATAACTCTCAACCTTGTATTCAGACAATTCGTTAACAGCCTTTACCCATGCTGAATTTTTTGCCTTGACCTCCTCAATAGTATGTCCCTCCAGTAAGTGACATGACCACAAGAGCATCGTTGATGCGTTTGCCGATGCGGTAGCAAAAAGAGTAATGAAAAAAACAAGAGTCCTCATAAATCCTCCAGTAAAAATGGGCGGGTGCGTTGCGTCTAAACGCTAAGTTAAGCGCGTGTTGTGGTCAATTGCTATTTGCAGATAAGCTCCGTTCAGGTCTGAGATTTCAGGAGCTCGGGAATGATGAGAAGCCTAGTTGCGTTAATAGCGGTATTCATGGTGTCGAGCGTTGTGGCTCAAATGCCTACAACGGTGCGGAAGACTACCGCGACGACGTGCCAAGTCATCGGGGAGGTAGAGCGGCGTCCCATCTTCCAATGCAAAGACCCCAAGACTGGCAAAACCCAGAAGGTGCAGTGCAAGACCCCACCCACGCAGAAACTGTCAGATCCGGATAAGGTGACGCTGGTAGAACTGGATGAGGTTTGTGGGATTCAGTATGGCGACAGATTAGACCAATAACAGTGACCCAACGGGACTCCGAGGTCATCTAGGGCCCTGTTCTGGTTGTCATTTTGTGCAATAAGAATGTGTAACAACTACAAAAAACATATAAAACAATGATATAGGTAGTATATGGAGGTGACCCGAGCCTCCAATATTAGAGAAAATAACCCAGCAATATCAAAGGGCTATGAATCGTAAGATGCGCTGACTCCCCAATATTCGGGTTCAAGAGCCTCGATTTGGGGCTATTCGTCGGGGAGTTTCTTCATCACTTCGAACAGAGCATCCATGATGTCGGTAATATCACTGGCTAGTTCTTCCCGCTCAGCCATGGGTGCATTACCGAAGTCGATTGCTCCTTGAAGCTTCCGCAACCTATTCATCACTTCTTGAAGTTCAGCTTTCATATTCAATGCCAGACGCAAAAGGTGTACAGAGCCTATCATGTGGGCTTTGAGCTCAAGAGAACACTCCCCGGGGATAGGGTCGGGCCTGCTCATTCGCGGGAGGTGCCACTCCCGTTTACACCAGGCGACATCACAGGTCTCGTCACGCACCAGCAGCCGAATTTAACAAAGAGGGGTTAGCCCCTGCTGTTGAGATCGGTAGTAACGCAGGGCGGGGCAAGCTCAACCGCCGAGCTAGCCTCGCTACTGCGGATTAGCAGCTGTTCTCGTCACTTTTCGCTAGCGAATTTACTTTGTGTAGACTTTAAAGTGCAAATAAGAAACGCTACGTGCAGCGTAACCATGGGTTTGAGATGTAGGAGCACCATAAATGTCGCAGATGATGCAGTTTGTCAAGAGTAATGCAGTTTTATTGGCGTTGGTGTTTATAGCTCTATATCAGCAGAGCGAGATGAAAGAGATGGAGCGAACGCTGAATTATATCTATTCAGCGGTTCAGAAAAATAATGATGATATCCATCTGGTTCAGGATGAGGTTTGGGCGATTAGCGATATCGTTATCTCTGCGTATCCGGATGAAGAAAGTGCTGATTAGACTGTGAGTTAAGGTAGGGGTGTACAGGGCTTATCCGCTGGCGCGCAGGCCAATGGCGCGAGGCCATCCAAGCCAGTCGCAGAACTGGCCCCGTTGCTGCGGGTTAGGGGGCTGACTACTTTTGGTTGTTTATGGATTCCCCATGATCGGGCTATAGCGTTACTGTAATACTGTGCGGGCATTGTCTGCGGCCCTCCCAGAACCGACTAGCCCCGCGGTGCGCTAACGGAGCGGTTATTCCACCCCTTGGGGTCCTATAGCACCGTCTCCACTCCCAAGGCGGCACGGGTCTGTCTCAACGCTTCATGCCCTAGCTTGCTGGCAGCCCCCGCAAATATAAATCCGACGTGAGTTGGCGGTCGTTCGCTGAATTTTAGTCCCACATATCCTGCAGGGCTGCTTACTGCGACCGAAGACAAAAAAGCGTGCTTTGCCGTAAGAAACGCCTTTTTTCTTAAGCGCGGTGTACTGACGTTCCGAAAGCGTCACACCCGCGAGCACGTAACTTCGTTGGCTGATCTCCAAGGTCGTCCGCGCGAGCTTTCCAATCTGACCTTTGGTCAAGTCACGCGCTTTTTGTTCCGGGTGAACGCCCGCCAGAAACAATATCTCGCTCCTCAGATAGTTACCTAGTCCCGCCAGAAAAGTCTGATCCAGATAAACTGAGTTGAGCGCTCGCCCCGCAAAGGCCTTGCTCTGCAGACGCTCAGCCACCTCTCGCCAGCTAAGGCGGGGGTTGAGAATATCCGGCCCAATGCGTTTTAAAAATGGGTGTTCTTCAACCTTTTCTGTTTGCCATACGCTGATGTCGGAGGCGCTGTAGAGTAGGGCGCTGTGTTCCTTGGTATGGATAGCCAGTCGGAGTTGGCGGTTGGTTTTTGGAAGCTTGTCGCGTTTTACCACGTGCCAAACACCATAGAGTTGATTGTGGGAATAAATGGTGTAGCCGCAATCAAAGTGGGTGAGCAGCGCCTTGCCGCGTGTTTCCAATCCTAGGACTTTGCATCCCGTAAGGGGCTTTGCAAACTTCTTGAGAGGAGCCAGGCCAAAATAAATTTTCTCGGTCGTTTTATCCTTTAACACGGCTTCAATTTTATCCGCGGCGCGGCGTATCTCTGGACCTTCGGGCATCGGCGGGTCGCTCAGTGGGGTCGGGTTGTTGAGGCACCAAAATCGCCGGCTTTCTCGCTTTTGTCAAATTCGCTGCTGCATTCTCAGCTGTGCGACATTGCAGCCGACTCGGTCAACGGCGAAGCCTTTACAGCGGCGTTTCTGTTTCTGGTTCCGGGGTGTGAGCAGGATTCGCGCTGTGGTGTCACATCTGGATGAAGTCTTTTTCCGTAACAATGGCTATTGCATTGACTGCCACCTTGGCCATACTCCGCGCACCCGCCCCAGCGAGTTCGATTCGATACGCGGCCACTGCACAGAAGTGCGCTGGTTTTTACATCAGACATTCACTAATGAGAAGTTCATGACCGTATTCAAAGGCTTTGGTCTTAACGGCCGCCTGCTTCGTAATATCGAAGCCAAGGGCTACAGAGCGCCCACGCCGGTGCAGGAGAGCGCTATTCCTCTGGTGCTCAGCGGGAACGATGTAATGGCATCCGCGCAGACCGGTACGGGAAAAACAGCAGCTTACACGCTGCCTATTCTGCACCTTCTGAGTGAAAGCGGGCGGCCGGCGCCTAAATCTGTTCATTGTCTGATTTTGACCCCGACCCGAGAACTGGCGGCGCAGGTGTCCGACAATATTCGGCATTATGGAGCGGGCCTCAAACTGAATAGTCAAATGGTATGCGGTGGTCTGAACATCCGCCCACAGGTGCGTCATTTGGCAAGGGGCGCCGATATTTTAGTGGCGACTCCGGGTCGGTTATTGGATTTACTGGGTCAGAATGCGTTGCGTCTCGACCATCTCAAGCTTTGGGTGCTGGATGAAGCGGATCGGATGCTGGATATGGGCTTTATCCCGGCCGTGAGGAGAATTCTCGCGGCAGTACCCAAGAAGCGTCAAACTTTGATGTTCTCTGCGACATTCTCCAGAGATATCGAGGCGCTGGCGCAGGAGTTTCTGGTTCAGCCAAAACGGGTGCAAGCGTCCCCCGCAAACACCACCGTCAGTCGCATTGATCAGGTGGTTCACCCTGTTGACAAGCAGCGGAAGGGTGAGCTCCTCCAGCACCTGTTACGAAACGATCAATCGGGGCAGGTACTGGTTTTTTCGCGCACCAAACATGGGGCAGACAAGCTCTCCCGGCAGCTCGCTAAAGCGGGTATTAGTAGTGACTCGATTCACGGAGACAAGACCCAGGGCGCGCGCACACGGTCTTTGAGCCGCTTCAAAAAGGGTGAGCTACAGGTACTGGTTGCCACAGATATTGCTGCCCGGGGTATCGATATCCAGCAGTTACCCCGAGTAGTCAACTTTGACCTGCCCTATGTGGCCGAAGATTATGTGCATCGTATCGGGCGCACGGGCCGGGCGGGAGAGCAAGGGTGTGCGTTATCGTTGGTCAGCGCTGACGAGGTTGTGCAGCTGCAAAAAATTGAAAAACTGATAAAGAAGAGCCTGCGCCGCGAGGAGATTGAGGGTTTTGAGCCCGAGCATCGTTTGCCGATCAAGCTTGTAAAGACGACTGGCAAGCGACCGGCGAAGCAAAAGCCGTCCAAGAAAAAGTCAGCCCGCCCAAAGTCCAAGCGAGCGGCGCGCTCAGCAACAGGCGGTAAAAAAGGTTAAACCACCAAGCCAACATTGGATTCGATACGTGGGCCTGTGGGTGCAGTATCTTGGCATTGCGGGCGCCCTTTTGCGTTAAGCGCCTTCAAGTAGCGCGGCCACCTCGGGCTTGTGTGTCGCAAGTTCTTCTGGTGTCAGGCCCTGCAACTCGTAGGGGAGCACTAGCCACGCCTCCGTCTCGTGCAGATAGAAATCGGGTTTTCGGCCAGACAGATTGCTCTGGGGCTTGTAGTAGGGCACCGCGACCCGGACTTCGCCCGGCATATTATTACGACATTGTCGCTCGAGGCGCTGAATCACTGCCTCCACGTTGTAGCCTGAGCTCAATACGTCATCAACAATGAGCAGCCGATTGTCTCGATTCAAATTTTCAAACAGATATTGCAAGCCATGCACCCGAATCGCGTCGGGGTTGTCGATGTGTGAGCCGTAGCTGGGTTGCCCGCGGTATGACGTTCGAATAGCGATATGGTCAGTTTCGATACCCAGATATTGCAGGCACGCCTGCACGTATATCCCCACAGAAGAACCGCCGCGCCAGATCCCCACAATAAAGTCGGGGCGAAAGCCGCTGTCATAAATGTGAGCCGCCAGCTGGAATGATTCTTGAAGCAATTGCTCTTCTTTGATGAATTGTTTTTTCACAGCGGATTGGGTCCGGAGTTATTGGCACGCTACAGCCGGCACTATACTCTGTTCGCCATGAGAACCCGAAGCCATGACTGACAAACAATACCTCTCTGCCGAGCAGCTTCTGATAGATTCTTTTCGTCTGGCGAAGAATGTCATCGATAGCGGATTTGAGCCCACCATTATCATCGCGATATGGCGGGGCGGTGTACCCATTGGTATTGCGGTGCAGGAGTTCTTTGCTTTCAGTGGCGTAGAGACTGATCACATAGCGATTCGCACGTCTTCTTACGATGCGGGCATCGACCAGCGGTTGGGTGATGTTCGGGTCCATGGTTTGAACTACTTGGTTAAACACGTACGTGCCGAGGACCGACTCTTAATCGTTGATGATGTATTTGATACCGGACGCACTGTCGACGCAGTGATTAATAGGCTTGCTGAGCTGGCGCGGCTGAATACTCCCGAGGACATTCGGGTAGCGGTGCCGTACTACAAGCCGCTACGTCGTGAGGTCGATCGAGTACCCGATTACTATTTAGAAGAGACGGATGCGTGGTTGATGTATCCCCATTCGCTCGAGGGTCTATCGTTGGATGAGGTCAGAGCGCATCGTCCGGCACTCTATGAGATTGTCAAAGATCGTCTGTCGTCCGTGTAACAGCCTAACGGGTTATTGTCGGCAGTAGGCTACCCCTTAAATCAGCACGAACCGTGCGGTGAATATGGCCGCCATGACCCAAGCGGCGATGCTGACGTCGCTCGACTTACCTGCAGCGACTTTGAGGATGACGTAGCTCAAGAAGCCCGCGGCAATCCCGTTTGCGATAGAGAATGACAGTGGCACCATGATGATGATCAGTAGCGCTGGCAGCGATTCGGTGTGGTCTTGCCATTGCAGACGCTCCAAGCCTGACATCATTAGAAGTGCAACGTATAGCAGCGCCCCGGCGGTGGCGAAGGGGGGAATCATCCCGGCGAGTGGCGCAAAAAAGATCAGCGCGAGAAATAGCAAGCCGACGGTGCAGGCGGTTAAGCCGGTTCTGCCTCCCGCTGCGACACCTGCCGCACTCTCGACGTAGGAAGTAACGGGAGCGCACCCGACAAGGGCGCCCGCGACACTGCTGGTGCTGTCAGCGACCAATGCCTTGTCGAGGTTTTTTATATCGCCGTCGGGATGCGCTAGCCCGGCCTGTGAGGCCACGCCGACCAGCGTACCTGCGGTATCAAAGAGGTTAACAAAGAGAATAGAAGCGATGGCGCTTATCATGGCGACATCGAGTGCCGCCATAATGTCGAGCTGCCCCAGTACGGGCGCGACAGAGGGTGGCAAGGAGGCAATGCCTTCATAGTGCACTACATCTAACGTCATTCCGATGCCGGTGACTGCAAGAATGCCGATCAAGATGGCTCCGGGAAACTGCCGGGCGGCGAGGCTGACAATAATCAAGAAGCCAAGGCCCGCGAGGCCAGTTTCTATGATTTTAAAATTGCCGAGCGTCAGGAGCGTCGCGGGGTGGTCGACAATAATGCCACCATTTTTAAGACCAATCAGGCCCACAAACAGGCCGATGCCGGCGCCCATCGCGATTCTGAGATTCCACGGAATGCTCACCAGCATCCACTCGCGCAAGCGCGTTACGGTGAGTAAGACGAACAGCAGCCCGGCGATAAATACGGCCCCTAGGGCGGTCTGCCACGGATAACCCATGTCACCCACGATGGTATAGGTAAAAAAGGCGTTAAGACCCATGCCGGGGGCGAGGCCGACCGGCCAATTGGCATAGAGGCCCATGAAGAAGCAAGCGAAAGCAGCCGCCAGACAGGTGGCAACGAAGCTTGCACCTTGGTCCATCCCGGTATTGGCCATCATCTGGGGATTCACAAACGCAATGTAGGCCATTGCCATGAAGGTCGTCAGGCCAGCGCTAAGCTCAATACCTACGCTGGTTCCTGATTTTGACAGCCCGAACAGTCGATCCACTGCGCTACCCCTTGCCGCTGGCGGTTACCTCTGCCCCAAAACGATCACTGAGGCGTTGTGCGCCGAGAGCTCGGCGCGCAACGAGTGTAGTCCATCGGTTTGGAAAGCTGCTAGAAGTCTAAGCCCACCCTGACCATTAGCTGTCTGGGAGGTATAAACTGATCGCCCGTTGCGCCCACGCCAAAAACATCGGTGAATCGCGCATTGATACCATCTTCGTCCGTCAGGTTTTTGCCAATTAACTCTAGCCGCCAGCTTGCATCATTCGGCAAAAAGCGGACCAGTAGATCCACCGTGTCGTAACCGTCGACCTCATCAGTGAGGGGGTTGTTGAAGATGCGGTGTCTGAAATCCCCGCGATGGGTGTAGCTGAGTGTTCCCTCAATGTCACCCCATGCCGCCATTGTGTGGCTGTAAGTAAGCGCCAGATTTGCGGTAAAGCCCGGTGTTTTGGCCAATTCATTACCCTGCACATCGGCAATTTGCGCCGCTCTTGCTCTTTCTACCTCGGGGCTAAAAAGATTGATGCCTTGGGCCAGGAGCGCATTGGTCGCGGCCTCCGAGGCCACATTGTCCAGCGCGAGATGACTCGACGTGATTTCTGTGTCAAGCCAGGCGAGTCGTGCATCAAAAATCAGTGAGTCACTGAGGAAGGCGCCTAACTCTAGTTCTGCGCCCATAATCTCCGACTCGGGAATGTTTCCCACACCACCCTGAAATACCTCGGGGTCGGTGGCTTGGTATTGCAGGTTGTCATAGGTATAGAAGAAAGCGGCACCGTTGAGCCTCACGCGGCCGTCTGCCAAATCGGTTTTCAAGCCGAGCTCATAAGCGTCGATGGTTTCCTCTTCGAACACCGGTAATACCACGATGGGCGACACCACGGCCTCCCGGCCAAAGGTGAGATTCGAGCCGCCGGGCTTAAAGCCGCGAGTGTAGGAGGCGTAAACCATAGTGGCGTCACCCAGGTCTACCTCGAGGGCCAATCGCCCGGTGACCTTCTCGCTCTCGATTTCGAGAATTTCGGTGCCTTCTCGACCATAGAAGTTGGTCACGGCGCTGTAAACCTCGTCCTCGGTATAGCGAAGACCGCCGATCAGGCGGCTGCGGTCGGTGAGAGACCAAGTGCCTTGACCGTAAAGCGAGATCGACTCCCTTTCCGGCTTGGAGTCCGAGATAAAACCGACGTCACCGCCGTAGGCATAAATATCATCGAGGGTAAATGGATCGAAAACACCGTCAAAACCAAAGTCGAGTCGCTCGAGAATGCTGATGTCCACCTCGGTATCAAGGTAAAAGATTCCGGCAACCCAATCGAGCCTGCCGAAGGCGGGCTCGTTCGAGATCAGATTGAACTCCTGTGTAGTGGTTTTCTGTTCGTTGGTCTCGGGGTCAAAGTAGCTCTGGAGTAAAAAGAAAGGTGGTAGGGTGCGATAGTCATGCCGGTCGTTATCTCGCTGAATCGCGATGTCATCGTTCTGGTAGCTGGTTAGCGACTTGAGTGTGACAGATCCCAGATCCCACGCGAGAGTCAGGCTATAAAGCTGTGACTGCAATTCGTAGCTCGACAGTGAATCCTGTGCGAGGTATCGGGCCCCGGGCGTGGGGTCATAAATACCTTTCTGTGCCTGTCCGTTGACCTCTTCATCAAAAATTTGCGCGGTTAGCGTCGCCGAAAAAGTATCGCTTGGCTGGTAGAGCATCTTGGCTCGGGCAGAGATGCTGTCTGCGTCGTCGAGATCCTGCCCATTCGCGACGTTGTCGGTGAAGCCGTCATGTTTATTGCTCATCACAGAAATGCGTGCGGCAAGGGCGTCCAATATCGGCAGGTTGACCGCTGCCCGAGCCCTAACCTGGCTGTATTCACCCAGAGTCAGGTCCGCAGAGCCATATATCTCATCGAAGGTAGGCGCCTGGGTGATGACATTGATACCGCCACCCGTCGAATTCTGCCCAAACAGTGTTCCCTGAGGTCCTCTGAGCACCTCAATGCGTTCCAGATCGAGGAAGTCTGTTTGTAGTGCGAAGGGAGAGGCCACATAAACGCCGTCTAAATGGTAAGACACCGATGGGTTGGCGATTGCGTTTTGGTTAGCCTCGTTGCCGATGCCGCGGATGGTAATGACGGTTTTGAAACCTTCGTTTTTCGCTACGTTGACACCGGGAGCAATTGCGCTCAGATCAACGAATGAGGACAGCTGGCGGTTTTCCACATCTTCAGCACTGAGTGCAGTGACCGCTTGTGACAGGTTCTGTAAGCTCTCCGTCCGTTTCTCGGCGGTGACAAGTACCTCCTCAAATACCGGTGTGTCTTGTGCACACAACCCTGCTGATTGGGCCGCCAGTAGCGGCGGGAGAATGAGCGCCAGTGCGCGATTGTTTTTCACCTAAAACTCCTTCGTCGATAATTGGGGGTGGCACTAAAATGCAGCAACCCCCATGCCAATCAGTAAAATTGCGAGCCTCCAGCGCACCCTGCTCTCAGCCTGTTCGACGGGTGCCCATATGACGCCGCGCATCATGATGCATTTTGCTCCCGATGGGTGCGTGTACCGCACTTATTTGGCGCGGAATTCGTCCCGTTCGAGGTGTTTATCCGGCGCCGTGCCTCAGGATGCGTCTGTGCTGAGATCTGCGACAAAATCCTGCGTGAGTGTACGTGCGCACATTATGAAACAGATCGACGCGAGCAGAAAAACACTGGCGGTCGCGGCCATGGCCCATTTAAGTCCAGTCGAATTGGCGGCTTTGCATACTGCCTCCTCGTTAATTGAGCGATCAACCGTTCCTGATTTGCAAGCCTCTGGCGACAGCCAGGTGTTGATATCGAGGGTCAGCAACTCTTGCTGCATAAAAAAGTCACTCATAAAGCCCACAAAATAGGGGCCAATGCCATTGCCAATGAGAGAGACCAAGATGAGCAATACGGCAATGGCGGTTGCGCGAGAGCGATTGCTGACAACGCCTTGTCCAATATTGTATTGGGCGCCCAAGTAGCTGTAATGCAATACGGCGCCAATGCCCCAGAAGACAAAAACCCAGAATAGGTCACCAGAGAAAAAAGCGGCTACGTAAGCGGGGACGGCTAGGGCGATGCCCACGGCGGGTACCCACGCCATTGCCGTCGGGAAGCGACCGGTCAGACGCTCGGTGATGTATCCGCCGAGAAAGGTGCCCGCAGCGGCCATGAGCGATAGTGGCGCTCCGAACTGCAGCGCTGCATCTCTCACACTCAGGCCGTGTTCCCGCTGCAAAAATGGTGCTTGAAAGCTGATTAAGCCGTAACCGACAAAAGCCACTAAGGAGGCGGCTATCGCCATCCACCAAAATGAGGGTTTGCGCTTCAGCTCGCTAAAGGTTTCGCTCCACCCGGGGGCTACGTCCGCGCTTTGTTCTGGAGGATCAGAGTAGCCGCGGGGAGGTTCTTTGATCGTGAGCCATACCAGCAGCGCAACCAGCACGCCTGGAAGCCCGACCGCCACAAAAGCCACGCGCCAGCCCTCGATACTGGCCCACTCAAGCCCGTTGAATAGCCAGCCGAATGCCGAGTCATCCAGCCATGCGCCGACGTCTGCGCCCTGCATCTGAGCGATCGGACCGCCGAACACATTTGCCAATAGGCTACCCAGAGTGACCCCCATTGAGTAAATCCCGAGAGCGGTCGCGCGTTTACGGGCGATAAAGTAGTCCCCAATCAGGGAGTTCGCCGGCGGTGTGCATCCGGCCTCACCGATGGCAACACCAATGCGAAAGATCAGCAGCGAGAAAAATCCCATTGCAACGCCGCAGAGCGCGGTCATGATTGACCAGAGAACAATACAGAGCCCGATGATGTTGACGCGGTTGGAGCGATCGGCCCAAAGGGCGATGGGTAGTCCCATGATGGCGTAGAAAATAGCGAAGGGCGGACCGTAAAGCAGTCCCCATTGGGCGTCGGTGAGTTGAAAGGACTCAATAATGGGTTGCGCCACCACGGCGATCAGCGTGCGGTCAATAAAGTTTAGCGTGTAGACCAGCATCAGTAACACAAGGACGTAGTGTCGATAGGAGTCAGATCCGTATCCCGTCAGATGTCCCGCAACGTTAGAAGTAGGTGTAGCTGACATAAATCGCGTCCCGCCCGAGTTAGGAGAGTGTACCAATCAACATCGCAGTGTGTAGCGCTCGGTTATAATTCTTCGGAAAGCATCGCGCCATTGATGAAGCGCACAAAGGGAGCAGACTGTAGTAACTGTTTTTCTGGATTGAGTTTAATCCTCGCTTCAACGCGGTCGATCACCCAGCGGGTGATGGCGGGTAGATCCAGTTCGCGCGCTTGGTCGAGATTCAGCCAGTGCACCTCATTCAGTTCACCGCTTACCTCAGAGACCTGCTCCGGGTCATTTTGAATAAATCTCTCGTGAACAAGGAAAAAGCGAGTGTCGAAGCGCCGCGTGCGATAGGGCGGGGTGATTGCGCGCGCTATAAAGTCCATGTGCTCCAGCGGAGGCTCGACCCCATGCCGAAGGTAATTGCGCCAGACGGGATTTTTCGTGGTCACGCAGGACGTTGCCGCACGACCAACGATAATGCCCGTCTCTTCAAAAGTCTCGCGAATTGCCGCGAGGGCGAGGCCCCGCAGCTTGCGGTCAGTTACCTCTTTCCGGGTCGCTTTACGCAGTCGGCCAAGCACTGGCGGGCTGAGATTACCGGGTACGTTTAAACGCTGATCTATCACATCGAGACGACCACCCGGAAACACAAATTTATTTGGCATAAACCGGTGACTCGCCGCCCGCTTGCCCATCAAGATCCTGGGCCGCGGGCCGCCGCGTACCACGATCAGCGTGGCTGCCTCTTTGGGGCGCACAGTTTCTTCTGAGCTGTCGCGATATTCTCCGGGTTCGGCGGGAGTAGTGCCGTAGTCAGGAGGCACTTTCGAACCAACCGATGGTCGAACGCGCGTCCGTTAGCGTTACCCCATTTGGCTCTGATTCGAGTTCAGGCATCGGTCCTTCCGCGCTCGAGCAAAACGCCGGCGGCGATGATTCGTAGAGGTAGCTCAAATTATAAATTTCCAAGAGCCAGTGACTCACGCTCTGTCTCGCAGTCAGTTGCATTAGGCTCAGTGGTAATGTCCGACGAGAGCTCTGACCGTGCCGCTGACATTGTCGCCTGGAACAGCGCATTGTTCTGCAATCGCGCAAATGCGGCGGCCCCCACGGCCATGCCTGCCTCGGTATCGCTCAGCCAATGCACATTGCACACCATTCTGCTCCGAGCATATTCGCGACCTCTGGCCAGGACTGCTTCGGCTTTCTCAGGCACCAGTTGCGAGAGCAGCAGCGCCCAACCCCAGCCGATGGCGCTATGGCCACTGGGGTAGGAACCATCGGTCTCGAGCAAAGCGCGATCGTCGGGTGTGCAAATCGCTCTCTCGTTAATCAAAAAAGGCCTTAGCCTCTGATGTGCTTGTTTGGCGGGGTAGCTTGCCAGTCCAAAATCAGTCAGGGAACGTTGCATCAAGCGATACAGTGCGGGGGTTGCCGTTTCGTTGATTTCTACTCCCAGGGCGCAGCTAAAAATATTGGCAGCGGCAGGAAAAGCGAGACCGGCATCGCGCACCGCCAAGGCCCATCGAGGTGAGCCCTCGAAACTGGCCAAGTCGTCGCTGGCGGCGATATCCGCCTGGTATTTTGCTGATTCATCTGCGGGAGGAGGGGGCAGAAACGCTGCGCTGTTGAGAATCGCCTCTCCATGCATGTACCCCTCTAGCAAACCGTGACGGAGTTCTGGCACTGGTGCAAGAATGTCGGGGTGAACGTCCTGTTCTTGGCACGCTAGCAACGAGAGAGTGACTACAGTGAGCAAAGTAAAATATTTCATTGCGACTCCTAACTTTCGCTTGCGTTTTTCAAGGGTTATCGCGCTCGAGCCTCCGCACTTTACCTTGCTTGTGGTGAGGCACAAGTGCATTTAACGACTGGTTGCGCCCATTGTGTTTGCGTGAATTTCGTCAAAGCAGTGCGTGAAGATGCCCGGTGCACAATGAGATGTGAGTGCGAGTAAATAGTGAGCTAAATCTCGCGCGTCGACGCTCCGGTATTGGCGCCAGGGGCCCAGCATCAGGCAATCTGTCATGGGAGCCAGCATTTGAAGGAGAGACTCCACTGGTCGACGCTCCGCCCTCTTCCCTAAGAGAAGTCCAGGCCTGACGATATCCAGACGCGCGAATCCAAGAGCCCCAAGATCTCTCTCTACCTCACCTTTAATGCGGGAATAAAAAATGGATGCGCTGGGGTCGGCTCCCACCGCGGTTACCACAATAAATTGTGAGGCGCCTGCCGCAAGTGCTGCAGTTGCAAAGGCTATGACAGCCTCGTAATCAATGGCTCTAAAGGCCTCGCGTGAGCCTGCAGCCCGAATAGTCGTACCCAGTGTGCAGATGGCGGCTTCCGCAGCGGGTAGCGTCGGTATCTGCGCAAGACTCGTTACGATCTCCTCCTGCAGCTTGCCTGTGGGGCGACGTCCCACCCCCACGAGTTCGACGCCGGCTCGCGCGCTGGCTTCGATTACTGCCTTGCCGACGAGCCCGGTGCCGCCCGCGAGTAGCGCGCGCATCAGGAAGGGTCGTCGCCGGATTGCTCTGGGCTGCTGGTCGCGCCGGATTCCTCGATATTGGGTGCGACGGGTCCTCCAACCAACGATAGGAAGCCGAGAGCGAAAACCGCGATCACGGTTGCGACAACCATCGCTGTCATGACTGCTGCGAAGATCTTATTCATTGGCGGTAGTCGCTCTCATTAGATTCGCAAAAAGTGTATCAGGTGTTTCAGTGAAAATTGCCCGGTGCGACGCGCAAACACCTCGTGAAAAGCAGTGGCCCGTGTCAAAATGCCCGGACGCTTGCGCGATCGGTCGGCAGGCGGTCAGGGTTAAGGAGTCCAGTACGGATGGCGATGATTCAGGGTGCGGTGACCAGTGTGTTTTTGGGGGCGCCCGGTACTTTGGAAAAGGTGGCGCAAAATGAGCTTGAGTTTGCCTTTGATGGCATCGTGGGAGATAGACATCGCGGTGCAACGCGCCGAGCTTGGGATTTAACTGACAAGCAGCCCGGTGGTACCGAGCGGCGCAACGAGCGGCAGTGGTCGGCTGTCGCGCAGGAAGATCTGGATGCGGTTGCTGCGAGGTTAGAATTGATGCAGCCGCTCTCGGCGGGGGATGTTGCGGTTAATCTGTGCATCTCGGGGGTGCCGGATTTTTCTCGATTGCCGCGAGGAACGACCCTTACTTTCGAGTGCGGCGTGGTGTTAATGGTGGAAGAATTCAACCCGCCCTGCAGTAGGATGTCTCGTCATCTTGCGACGCGGTGGAAAACCCTCGGGGGCAATCCCCTTGGCGATCATGACTTCATTGAGGCGGCCAAGTTCTCCCGGGGATTGGTGGGTGTGGTCGAGGTTCCCGGCATTGTCTGCGTTGGCGAGAGAGTCAACATCGTGACCGAGGTGTTGCCTAAATGGTTGCGTGAATGAGTGCATTGTGGCGTTTTGGCCGTTTAGGTTCGGTGCGACTCTGAACGTGGAAGGCAACTAAATTTTGCAGGGTGGATGGAGGCACCATTTACCCTATTTTCAGGAGCGAGGGCATCATGGAGAAACTCTTACAGTTTTATATCAACGGCGAGTGGGTCGACCCCATCTCTGCCGAAACCATGCCGGTACTCAATCCGGCGTCCGTGACTCAGCTGGGTTCTGTGGCCCTCGGCAACGCGGCCGATGTGGATCGGGCGGTTGCTGCGGCATCTGCCGCTTTTATTACCTACTCGCAAACCACCCAGTCGGACAGACTGGCCTTGCTGGCTCGCATCCGTGAGGTGAGCGAACGCCGATTTGAAGAACTGGCGCACGCCATACGCATGGAAATGGGAGCGCCGATTTCTATGGCGCGAGCCGCTCAAGCGGATGCGGCGTTGGGCCACCTTGATGGCTTTGTTGAGGCGCTCGAGAAGCTTGAAGAGCGCGAAGAATTTGACAATGGCGAGATTCTTTTGCGGGAACCGATTGGGGTATGCGGTTTGATTACGCCCTGGAATTGGCCGATTAATCAGGTGGTTTTAAAGGTATTGCCGGTTATCGCAACCGGCTGCACCTGCGTGTTAAAACCCAGCGAACACACGCCGATTTCTGCAATGATCTACGCCGAGATACTCCACGAAGCGGGCGTGCCAGCGGGTGTTTTCAACTTGGTGAATGGCGTGGGCCCGGTAGTCGGCGCGGCATTGTCCCGGCATCCGGATGTCCAGATGATGTCCTTCACAGGCTCAACGCGAGCCGGCACCGCCGTGACCCATGATTCAGCGGATTCTGTTAAGCGAGTGACGCTGGAGTTGGGCGGCAAATCACCGAATCTGGTATTTGCCGACTGTGCATTGGAGGAGCGGGTGACTCAGTCAGTGGCGGAGTGCATGTTTAATACCGGGCAGTCTTGCGATGCCCCAACCCGGTTACTTGTCGAGCGTAGCTGCTACGACGAGGTGGTGTTGCTAGCCAAGCAGGCTGCGGAGGCGACTCTAGTTGGAGATCCCGAGGAGGAGGGAGATCATATTGGGCCGCTGTTTGATCAGATTCAGTTCGATCGTGTGCAGGCCATGATTCACGTTGGGATCGAAGAGGGGGCCACATTAGTTGCCGGAGGCCCCGGCCGACCTGAGGGGTTCGAGAAAGGGTGGTACGTGCGTCCCACTATTTTTGCCGACGTGAACAACTCGATGCGGATCGCTCGTGAGGAAATTTTTGGCCCCGTCCTCGCGATTATTCCCTTCGATACTGAAGAAGACGCGATAGCGATTGCCAACGACACACCATACGGCCTGGCGGCTTATGTGCAGACGGGCGATGCGGAGCGTGCTTCCCGTATTTCCCGGGCACTGAGGGCTGGCGCAGTCCACATCAACGGCGGGGCCTATGAGTACGGCTCACCCTTTGGCGGTTATAAAGCCTCCGGTAACGGCCGGGAGGGCGGCACGATGGGTCTTGAGGATTTCCTCGAAACCAAAATGGTGCACAACATGCCCTGACTGACGGCAGTTCGGGCGGTCAGTCGCTGATGCGCCAGTCGTTGTTCGCTATTTGACCTGTGACGACCTCGTTGGGCCCTTGAATGATCACTTGGGTGCCAACATTCGACGCTTCCGCGGGCACATAACCCAAACCCACGTTACAGTCGAAGCGTGGCGAATAGGTGATGCTGGTGATTTCTCCCGAGCGCTTTTCTTCGCCCACTTCCATGGCGTAGGTCTCGCGCGGGTTGGCGATGGCCGCACCGGGAACGACGAGCTTGACCATGCGCTTGTCAGGCCCCGACTCGGCAATCTGTTCCAGCGCTTTTTGCCCGAGATACTCTGCCGCTTTACCCATTTTGAAGAAGCGGTCCAGTCCTGCTTCAATGGGGTTGTTTCGCAAAGTCATGTCATTGCCAAACGACAGCAGGCCGGTCTCTATGCGGTCAATCAAATTGGGGCAGCCCGGCCTGAGGTCAAGGTCAGCGCCGGCGTCGACAATGGCATCCCACAGGCGCTCTCCCTCAGAGGGGGCATCCAAATAGAGTTCAAACCCACCCTGGCCACTCCAGCCTGTCCGCGCGATGATCAAGGGGATGCCGGCGATCTCGGTTTCTATAAAGCGAAAAAAGCGCACTTGGCTCAGGGGCTCCGTAACCAAACGGCTCAATAAAGTCTCCGATTTGGGTCCCTGCAGAGAGAGCGGAAATACATCAGGGTCCGTGACCTTGACGTCAAATCCTGCGCCGATCGCCAGTCCTTTTACCCACAGCAGCACATCAGAATCGGAGATCGACAGCCAGTATCGGTCTGGCGCCAGACACAGAATGATGGGGTCATTGATGATGCCAGCTTGTTCGTCGATCAGCGGAGCGTAAACACATTGCCCGGGTACCATCTTTGAAAGATCCCGCGGCGTCAGGTATTCCACTAGTCTCAGTGCGTCCGGCCCCTGTATCTGCACCTGCACCTGACACGCGACATCCCAGATCTGAACGTGCTCTCGGAGGTGCCAGTAATCTTCCTCTAGTGAGGCATAGGCAGTGGGCAGCACCACATGGTTGTAAACGGAAGCTGCCCGGGCGCCGTGATGCGAGCGCCCCTCAAAGGGCGACTTCCTCAGACGTCGGGACAGGGAAAGCACCGGTGGATTCATGTGTGGGTCTCATGGCAAGTAACAAGTAAAAAGGTGTGCAGCGGGCTCGCCGTAGTAGCCTGTGGTGATCGATGCACAGTGCGTCACTAGTTACCGCTTGTTGGGTTTCTGCCGACGTCTGTGCTGGCTTGTGTCTCAATCTGATCGGGGGGAATATAAGGAAATGTAGAGCCAGATGCACCCCATTTTTATCATGGCCAGGGGCGCCGGCGAATGACGACAATCTCAACCGTAATTTACTTGAGAAGTGTTTTTCAAAGGGAAATTAAGTGACTGATAATATTGAAAAAAAATTAGGAAATTCATGTGAATGGTCGTTCCCAGTACCGATCATTTATGGACCCGGCAGGTTGAAGGAATTGGGGCGACGCACGGCTGAGATGACCTTGCTGAACCCGCTCATCGTGACGGACCGGGGCTCTGCCCAGTTGCCCTTCATCAGCGAATTGCAGCAAATCCTCGCCGAGGCGGGAGTGAGTAGCGGGGTATTTTCGGAGATCTCCCCCAACCCACTTGGTGCGGACGTTGAACGAGCGCGCCACTGCTATCGCGAGGGCGGGCATGACAGCGTGATTGGGATCGGAGGGGGTAGCGGTATGGATGGGGGTAAAGCGACTGCGCTGACTGCCCACAACGACTGCACGATTTGGGAATTTGACTTCGACCGCGAGACCCCCGAGTTGCCCCGCGGTCATGCCTTCCCCCCGCTGATTTGCATCCCTACGACAGCGGGCACCGGTGCCGAGACAGAGAGTACCGCCATGGTGACCCACGCCGAGCGGGGGATGAAGTTTTGCGTGTGGCACCCGGAACTGAAACCCTCATTGACCCTGCTTGATCCCGAGATCACCGCGGGGTTGCCAGCGTCGCTTACCGCTTGGACGGGCATCGATGCGATGGTGCACGCGATCGAAGCTTACTGTGTCCCCGATTTCCACCCGATGTGTGACGGCATCGCCCTTGAAGCACTCGCACTGATCGGTCGTTACCTGCCGATCGCGGTTGCGGGG
>Ga0255756_1001417_pt1 | contig 27121 bp, 28 predicted proteins | sample 011ome_20_FD_179956 | JGI IMG/M metagenome (GOLD analysis project Ga0255756, IMG submission 179956) | Coastal salt marsh microbial communities from the Groves Creek Marsh, Skidaway Island, Georgia - 011509CT metaG (version 2) | ecosystem: Environmental > Aquatic > Marine > Intertidal zone > Salt...
AAGTTGTGGGGAAAACCGTTGCGCACTGCGTCAACCGAGGCATTCATCTAGAAGACATGTCCCTCGCTGACTTACAAGGCTTCAACCAAGCCATTGAGGAAGACGTCTTTAGCGTGTTGAGCCTCGAAGGGTCGGTGGCCGCGCGTGACCACGTCGGTGGAACCGCGCCCAATCAGGTGATTGCCGCGGCTCAATCCGCTCTGGCGCTATTAGACCAGCGTTAGTCCTGCCAAGAAAATTCGACGCCCGCGTGGAGCGCTAGCTCAGACACCAGTACATCTCGAAAAGATTCCTGGGTTTTGGTGTCGAGCCAATCCCGCGCCTGATCATCCCACTGATAGTGGAAACCGCCTCCCGGTGTCGCCAGCCATAACTGCTCAGTAGGTGGCTGCCGGCTAAACACAAAAACAACACCGTTGCTGAACTTCACGTTGATCACACCCTCGGCTACGCTGATATCGGGGTCATCCTCCAACGCTTCGAGAAGTGATTCGACGCGGTCAAAGGTATCTTCTATGAGATCGTAATACGCTGCTGCGGTCACTTCAGGCTCTCCAAATAGCGACGGGTAAAGTGGTGTCTTTACTCGGTGACAACACTAACACAGGGTAAAGCAAGACCGGTGCCAGCGCCGCCCCGGTGGGCATCGACACTGATATACTATGCGGTTTTAAGAGGCACCCCCATGCGATATGTTGCGGCCCTGCTAGTACTGGCGTTCCTGGTCGCTTGCGGCCAGTCGGGACCGTTGCGACCTGCTGACCCGACCCAAGACCAACTGAGCCCGGCGAACCCAACAGCACCATGAGTTTTCTCTACGAACAGCAACATTTGCACTGCGAATCAGTGCCTTTGAATGAACTGGCGAGACGCTACGGAACGCCGCTGTATGTCTATTCCCGAGCGGCAATCGAGACAGCCTACCGGCGCTACACCAGCGCGCTGAGCGAGCATGATCACTTGGTTTGTTATGCAGTCAAGGCTAACTCCAACCTCGCGGTTCTACAGGTGCTAGCCGAGCTGGGTGCAGGCTTTGATATTGTGTCACTGGGTGAGCTCGAGAGAGTCCTTGAAGCCGGTGGCGATCCGCAGCGCATTGTATTTTCGGGCGTTTGTAAATCACCCGCTGAGCTGGAACGCGCCCTGTCGGTAGGGATCAAATGCTTCAACGTCGAATCCGCGGCGGAGTTGACCGCGCTGAGCGACATCGCTACTCGACTCAATCGGATCGCTCCCGTATCCCTGCGAGTCAACCCCGATGTCGATGCCAACACACACCCCTACATTTCGACGGGGCTGAAAGAAAATAAGTTTGGTATCGACATGGGCGATGCTGTCGACCTGTATCAGCAAGCCGCTTCACTTCCCGGCATCACCCCAGTGGGCATCGACTGTCACATCGGTAGCCAGCTGACCGAGATTGAGCCCTTCTGTGAGGCTCTGGACCGACTGATGGTACTGCTCGACCAGCTGGAGCGCACGGGCATTACCATCGATCATCTTGATCTAGGTGGCGGACTGGGGGTTCAGTATTACGACGAACAGGTGCCGGCGGTCGACGTATACATCAAAGCGCTTATCGATCGCCTCGGTGACCGCGCCTTCACCTTAGTGTTTGAGCCGGGCCGATCCATCGTTGCCATGGCGGGCGTGTTGCTGACCGAGGTTGCCTACCTAAAGCAAACCCCCTATCGAAACTTTGCCCTAGTCGATGCGGGCATGAATGATTTGCTAAGGCCAGCGCTTTACAACGCATGGCAGGAGATCATTCCTGTGATCGCACGTGATGGCCCGGTTTTGCAGTGGGATGTGGTCGGTCCGGTGTGTGAGACGGGCGACTTTCTCGGTAAGGATCGATCGCTCAACTTGCAGCCGCAAGATTTGCTGGCGGTAACGGGTGCCGGGGCATACGGTTTTGTCATGGCCTCAAACTATAATTCGCGCCCGAGGCCCGCCGAAGTCATGGTGACGGGCAGCCAGGCCCACCTGATCCGCCAACGGGAAACTGTGAGCGAGCTTTGGGCCTCGGAAATCAAGCTGCCGGCCTCGGATCAATGAAACTGCGATTTACCAAGATGCACGGCGCGGGGAATGACTTTGTCGTCATCGACCTGATTCGTCAATCAGCCACGCTTTCCGCAAGCCAGATTCGCAGGATAGCCAACCGACAGCGCGGCATTGGCTGCGATCAGGTGTTGCTCGTCGAAGCACCCGACCAGCCTGACGCTGACTTCCGCTACCGGATCTTCAACGCCGATGGCTCTGAGGCAGGACAATGCGGCAACGGCGCTCGGTGCTTTGCGCGTTTCGTCACTGATCAGAGGCTGACGTGGAAGAAAGAGCTGCGGGTATTGGCCCCTGGCGGCCCCATGACGCTACGAATCAGCGACGACGGACTCATCACGGCAGATCTCGGCGCACCCCGATTCAGCCTTGCCCAGATTCCCCTACTCGCCGGCAACGAGCAGCTCGAGTATCAACTAAAGGTAAACGGCTGCGATATCACTTTTGGCGCCTTATCCATGGGCAACCCGCACGCCATTACCCTGGTCGACGACGTCAGGAGCGCCCCGGTGGCCGAGCTTGGCGCTGCCCTTGAGGCGAATCCCGCCTTTCCCGATCGGGTTAACGTTGGCTTTATGCAACTACTGGATCGGCAAGAAATTCGTCTTCGTGTATTTGAACGCGGCGCTGGCGAAACACAGGCCTGTGGCACTGGCGCCTGTGCGGCTGTTGTTCATGGCATTCGGCTCGGTCTTCTCGATAACGAGGTGACAGTCCACCTGCCCGGAGGTAAGCTGAAGGTCTCTTGGTTGGGGGGCGAGTCCAATGTTTGGCTGGGTGGCCCAACCGCGACAATTTTTGATGGGACCATCCGACTCCGCCACCGATGAATGACGGACACGGGAAGCAGGCGAAAATAAGATGACAGCAGAGAACGCCTCCGCAGAATCGGACGAAACGCCCAAAACGCTCGTCGAGGGCGATCAGGTGGAACGCTATCTGCGCGATCACCCCAATTTCTTCAAGCATCGATCTGATTTACTGATGGCCATGGAGCTGCCCCACGGTGGAGCCGGTGCTGTCTCCCTAGTCGAACGTCAAGTTACCTTGCTGCGCGAACGCAACATCGAGATGCGTAATCGCCTTGCCAGCATCAACCAAACCGCTGAGGCCAACAATACGTTATTCAGCGCCTCTCGAGACATGGTGCTTGAGTTGGTCAATGCCCGAGAAGTCTTTGATCTGAGCGATATAGTCCGCGCCGGCTTGCAAAACCACTTTGCTATTGAGTTCGGCGAGCTACTTTGGCTCGAAGAGTCCTTATCGGCGGATCCCATCGACAGCGAACGCGTCGCTGTTGTCAGTGGACTACTGCGTCAGTCTCAAGCCTACTGCGGGGTATTTCGGTCTGAGGAAATGACCGCCTTGTTCCCGGATTGTCTGACAGAGGGGTCGGCGGCCTTGGCGCCACTTATGCGCGATGATGCCCTGATTGGCTGTCTTGCCGTTGGCTCGCGCGACGTTAGACGCTACGACGGGGACGTGGGGACCTTGTTTTTGGAATACCTCGCCGATGTGTTGATGCGCCTGCCTTGTCTGGATACGAAAGACGCCACGTGACCGACTCGCTCCGTGACGCATGCTCCGACTATCTCTGTTATCAGCGCGATGTGCGACAGGTTTCACCCCACACCCTTTCGGGGTACTCGCGAGATCTTCTGAATTTTGTGGATTTCTGTGACGGGCGAGACAAGCACCAGATTGTCGCTATTGCTGAAGTGGATGTCAGGCACTGGATTGCCAGCGAGCACCGGCGCGGCCTCTCGAGTGCCAGTATTCAACGACAGCTCTCGGCAGTGCGCGCCCTCTTTCGCTACCTTGGCGAGAGAGATCCCAGCGTGGGCAATCCCGCCCTCGGCGTAAAAGCCCCCAAGTCAGGTCGAACCCTCCCTAAAAGCATGGATGCCGACAGCGTCGGCGCGTTGTTTCAGGTCAAGCCCGAGACGCCATTGGATTATCGTGACCTAGCCATTGCAGAGCTGTTGTACTCCTCAGGCCTTCGGCTCGCCGAATTGGTGTCGGCCAACATTGGAGACATCGACTCGGGTGAGCGGGTGATCACCGTGACCGGTAAGGGGCGGAAGACCCGCACCGTTCCCGTGGGGGGGCCGGCGCTGGAGGCTATTGCGCAGTGGCTGAAGCAGCGTCCTCTCGGCAAGGAGACGGTCAGTGCTAATGCTCCGCTGTTTGTATCCTCCCGTGGTACCCGAATCAGTCCTCGCTCGGTGCAAGAGCGCCTGAAACGCCTGGGCGCCACCACACACATCCCAGGAAAACTGCATCCCCACATGTTGCGCCACTCCTTCGCAAGCCATCTTCTCGAGTCAAGCGGCGACCTTCGAGCGGTACAAGAACTTCTAGGGCATGCGGATATCAGTACGACTCAAATTTATACCCACCTAGACTTCCAACATTTGGCAAAAACCTACGATGCCGCCCATCCTCGGGCTCGCCGCAAAAGCAAATCATGATCCAGTGCATTACCTTCGACTTAGATGACACCCTCTGGGATGTCAGGCCCGCACTCCAGAAAGCAGAACAAGCCCAGAACGCCTGGCTCGATGAGCATTACCCCGCAGCACGAGCTGGCTTGTCAGAGGAGGCGATACTCGCTCTGAAAAAAGCCGTTTTGGCCGAGCAACCGGCGTTACGCCATCAGATCAGTCTGTTTAGAAAACGCTTTCTCGCCCGCCTACTGATTGATGCCGGCATCCCGGAGGCTGAAGCATCGGGTGCGGCGGAAGAGGCTTTTAGCGCGTTTATTGCCCGGCGCAACGAGGTTGAGGTCTTTCCCCATAGTGATGCAGTCCTCGACACGCTGGGTCAACACTATATCCTTGGGGCGCTTACCAACGGCAATGCGGACGTATTCAAAACGCCTCTAGGTCGGCACTTTCGCTTTTCGCTGCAGGCAGAACAAGTTGGCGCTGCCAAACCGGAGCCCGCCTTATTCGACCGAGCACGGGAATTGACAAGTCTAGACCCCCATCAAGTGCTGCACGTGGGCGACAGTCATGACCACGATGTGCTTGGCGCACATCGTGCCGGTATAAGCTGTATCTGGCTATCGACAGCGGGGGAAGAAAGCGACTTTGCGGCGGCAGTGATCGGCTGCCTGAGTGAGTTGCCCGATGCCGTGCTGGCACTTCAAGCTAAACGCTATGGGGTGCCCTGAGGAGCTTTAAATAGCGTCTTCGCCAGTTTCGCCGGTTCTGATCCGCACCACCTGTTCAAGATCAGACACAAATATCTTGCCATCGCCAATCTTGCCTGTGCCCGCCGCGTTAATGATGGCCTCTACGATGGCATCCGTCTGATCCGCCGCACAGGCGACTTCGAGCTTGAGCTTTGGCAGAAAGTCGACGACGTATTCAGCGCCACGATAGAGTTCGGTATGACCCCGCTGGCGCCCAAAACCTTTGACCTCGGTTACCGTAACACCCTGAACCCCGATATCAGACAGGGCAGAGCGGACGTCGTCCATTTTGAATGGTTTAATGATGGCGGTCACAAGCTTCATGGGACTCAGTTACCTTTTTTGTTGCCGGTTTTATTGCCGGTTTTGTTGCCGGGAGGTTTCGAGTTACCGCTACATTATGGTCTGCCCACAGAATTTGGCAATGGCCCTGAGGGGACTTCTCTAAAAAAATGGCGCAAAAAAAAGGGGCCCGAGGGCCCCAACACACACTCCAAAGGTTGACCCTTAGCGGGCAGAGGTGAACTCGGGGTAGGCTTCCATCCCGCATTCGGCGATGTCGCTTCCCTCGTATTCTTCCTCTTCGTCCACGCGCAGGCCCATAATCATCTTAATCACCATAAATGCGACCAGCGAGACGCCGAATACCCAGCCGAAGATTGTCGCAGCGCCGATCAGCTGACCTGAGAAGCTTGCACCATCGTTGGTGACAGGGACCAGCAGCAAGCCCAGAAGACCGACCACGCCGTGTACGGAAATCGCACCCACAGGATCGTCAATCTTCATCTTGTCGAGGGTTGTTATCGAGAACACCACCAGCACCCCGCCCACGGCACCAAACAGAGTAGCCAGCAGCGCGGTTGGGGTATCGGGGCCCGCGGTAATAGCGACAAGTCCTGCCAGACAGCCGTTGAGTGCCATCGTCAGATCCGCCTTACCAAACAGCAGCTTGGCAGTTAGCAGCGCCGCGAGACAGCCACCGGCGGCGGCGGCGTTGGTATTCATAAACACGACCGCAACTGCGTTCGCGGATTCCACAGAGGCAGTCGCCAGAACGGATCCACCGTTGAAGCCGAACCATCCGAGCCAGAGAATGAAGGTTCCCAAAGTTGCCAAGGGCAAGTTCGCACCGGGAATGGCATTAACTTCGCCGTTGGGGCCATATTTGCCCTTGCGCGCGCCGATCATGACAACACCGGCGAGGGCTGCAGCAGCGCCTGCCATGTGCACAATGCCAGAACCAGCAAAGTCGAGAAAGCCGAGATCCCCAAGCGTGTACATGCCAAAGACCGGATTGCCGCCCCAGGTCCAGCTACCCTCCATCGGGTAGATGAATCCAGTCATAACCACCGCAAACACCAGAAAGCTAAACAGCTTCATGCGCTCAGCGACGGCGCCAGACACGATCGACATCGCGGTAGCCACGAACACAACCTGGAAGAAAAAGTCCGCCGACGGCGCATAGGTAGCTGCCTCTTCCGCGCCAGTGACGCCATCACCCGTGATCGTGCTGAGCAAATAATCACCGCCGTACATAATGGCGTAGCCACATACCATATACATGGTGCAGGCAACCGCGAACAGCGCGACGTTTTTAGTCAGAATTTCTACCGTATTTTTGCTTCGGACCAGACCGGCTTCGAGCATGGCAAAGCCCGCCGCCATCCACATAACAAGCGCACCGCACACCAGGAAGTAAAAGGTGTCCAGCGCGTATTGCAACTGAAAAATTTCGTTCTCCATGACAGATTCCCGTTTCCTGTGAGATTAGATGGCCGCGTCGCCGGTCTCGCCGGTGCGAATGCGGATGATTTGTTCAAGGCTGGTCACAAAAATCTTGCCGTCACCAATCTTCCCGGTATGAGCAGCTTGAGTGATGGCCTCAATGACCTGATCAAGCAGCGCGTCAGTGACGGCAGCTTCTATTTTGATTTTGGGCAGAAAATCAACGACGTACTCAGCACCGCGATAAAGCTCGGTATGACCTTTCTGCCGCCCGAAGCCTTTGACCTCGGTCACCGTGATGCCCTGAACACCGATTTGCGACAACGCCTCGCGGGTATCGTCGAGCTTGAATGGTTTAATAATGGCAGTGACAAGTTTCATACAGTCCTCCCGGTCAGTGCTGTGCCCGATGGCGCAGTCTGTGATGTTGAGCGTTGCAGCATGTGTGGACTCCTTTCATTTCTTTGTGAGTGCTCCGACGCTGGGTTTGCTGAAGCCCGCACGCCGCTCCTGTGGTATAGCGACAGACATACCAAGTGATTTTTTTATTTTAAAAAACAGTGTCTTAGGATTTAATCAGCCATGGCCGTCACGCTTCTAAATCGATTGCCAACAGGCCCGTTGCACCACGATGGCGCAGTTACGCCCCCGTGAAGGGCGATTTTGGCGGGTTGGGATGTTCGGGCAGCTTTCACTCTGCGTTAGAGTAGTGGGGTCATAACCAAACGGGCTTAGGGGTTACAGCGATGGCGATAAACGACGATGAAACTGCAGCGCAGCGTGAGCGGCTTGGCTCGCTAAAACCCCCCGGGTTGGGATCGCTTATTGAGCGACTGGTGGGAGATGATCAGAGCGTGTTCGAACAAGTTGATCGGAATGCCAGAGCCCTCGCCAAAACTGCACTGAGCAAACTCGACGTAGTCAGCCGTGCAGAGTTTGATGCCCAAGCGGCGGTATTACAGCGAACCCGGGCCAAGGTCGACGAATTGGAGCAAGCCCTCGCGGCGCTTTCCGCCGAGCTCGATAAAGCGGGTGACAACTAGCGCCTCAGCACCGAATTCGCAGCCCCCTTAAATGGACTAAAGCGGGAGACGGAGCCCCGCCGTGAGATCAAGGACGATCGATGAGCCACGCCCGCATCAACTCCCGTGCCAGCGCGGGTATCGACGCACCATCAGTCACCGTCGAAGTGCATATCAGCAACGGTTTACCGGGCTTTGCGATCGTCGGCCTGCCCGAGAGCACGGTGAAAGAAGCCAAGGAAAGGGTGCGCAGCGCTCTGCTCAACTCTTATCTGACCTGGCCAGACCGCCGCATCACCGTCAGCCTATCCCCCGCTGAGCTGCCCAAGTCCGGCGCTCGCTTTGACCTTCCAATTGCCCTTGCGATCCTCGCGGCGTCGGGACAGTTGGCTGCTGATACGATGCACGACGTTGAGTGTTTCGGCGAGCTGGGACTGGATGGCCGGGTCCGCCCCTGTAAAGGCTTGCTCTCGGCTGTGTTGGCCGGCTCGAGGGCTCACAAGAGACTCATCGTGCCAGCGCAACAACGGTCTCTCCTCGCGCTGCTGCCCGAGGCGAAAATTATTGGTGTGGAAGACTTACTTACCACCTGTTCCGTCATAAAGGACCCGAAACTGGTCCCTGCTCAATCGGGTGCAAAACCCAAGGGATCCAGTGCATCGCTGAGGCCGGTGGAGCACCTCAATGGACCCGCTATCGATCTCGAACAGATCGCCGGTCAACTGATGGCCAAGCGCGCACTCGGTGTCGCCGCCGCCGGAGGCCACCACCTGCTGATGACAGGGCCGCCGGGTGCCGGCAAAACCCTGCTGGCCAGCTGTCTGCCGCAGTTACTCCCGCCTCTTGCCGACACCGAAATCATTGAGATCGCCATCATTCGAGACCTGCTGGGCTTACCGCCCGCGGGAGAAAGGCCCTTTCGATCGCCTCACCACAGCGCCTCACCGAGTGGCCTGATAGGGGGCGGGGTGCAAGCACTGCCGGGGGAGATATCCCTCGCTCACAGGGGGGTTTTATTTCTGGATGAAATCGCAGAGTTTCCTCGACGCACGCTGGACTTATTGCGACAGCCGCTGGAGAACGGGGTGATTCAGGTAACCCGGGCGCGCGGTGCCTTCACCTATCCGGCGGACTTTCAGCTCATTGCGGCGATGAACCCGTGCCCCTGCGGATTTGCGCAAGACCCAAACCAACCCTGTCACTGCACCACCGACACGATTCGTCGCTATCAGTCCAAGCTCTCGGGCCCGGTGCTGGATCGCATCGACCTTCTCGTACCGCTGGAGCGGCAGAAATCCTCACTGCTGTTAACAGGCGTGAACCCCTCGTCGCCAAACACGCTGACGCGAGACCGGATTCAGCAACTGAGAGACCTGCAGTTCCGGCGTCAGGGCAGCCTCAATGCCAAACTCGCTGGCGCTGATTTGATGGCCGCCTGCGGGATATCAAAATCAACGACCCGGTGGCTTGGGGATACAGCAGACCAGTTGATGCTGTCCGCTAGAGCCATCCATAAGGTGCTGCGCGTAGCGAGAACCCTCGCCGACCTACGTAATAGTGTACCGGTAGAAGAGGCGGATTTGCTGGAAGCGCTGGGATACCGACTGCGTCAGCACCCAGCATCCCGATCATAGTACCGAGCGCCGGAGAGACGTGACCATAACTCGCCCGTCGCAGGTCTTAAAATCAGATTACAGAGTGTCGATGTATTCTGAGAGGTCTTTAATGTCAATGTCACTCAGACCTGCTGCTTGAGCCCACATTAAACTGCTCTGTGCACCGACCTGTTCTCCTGCTCTGTAAGCGTTCAACCGACCCATGATGTAGTCGACCGTCTGCCCCGCCAGCATTGGACCTATCCCCCCTTGCCCCTGTGCACCGTGACACGCACCGCAGGCAGCGTACTTTGCTTCGCCCGGAAGAGCCTCGGCCGACGCGACCTGCGGTCCACCCGACTCGCAACTTGAATCACCGGCAACGCATACTTCGCCAAAGGGCTTAATTCGCTCTTCGATTGCAGAACGCTGCGCTTTGGTCAGATCCGCTGCTGCGACGATCAAGGGGAATAACAAACAGATAAAAGCTAGGATTCGCATGGATATACTCCTGTCTCAGCACGACTCCGAAATGATGAGGCGCGGAGTATAGCGATTTGCGCCCCGGGCGGAAACTCGGCTAGGGTGGCACCCCTATTGGCGATATAGCTGCCGACAACAAGGATTTGTGATGAAACTCTATACGTTTGATTCCGCGCCAAACCCGGCTCGACTGAAAATGTTTATCGCTTACAAGGGTATCGATGTGGAAACAGTGCAAATCGATATGGCGAAAGCGGCCCAGCTCGAGGCCAGCTATACCGATATTGTGCCAGAAGCCACGCTACCCGCACTGGTCCTCGATGATGGAAGTCGTCTCACCGAGGTTATCGCTATCGCGCATTACCTGGAGAGCCTCTACCCCGACCGCCCACTTTTGGGAACAACCACAGAGGAAAAGGCGATGATCCTCAATTGGAACCACCGACTATTCAACACGGTGTTCATGGCGTGTGCGGAGATTTTTCGTAACAGTCACCCCGCCTATGCCTCGAGAGGCCTCCCCGGCCCAGCAGACATGCCCCAGATACCCGCCCTTGCCGAGCGGGGACGCGCCCGCCTCGGTCTTGCATTGACCACCCTTAACAGCGAATTAGGCCTTCGACCCTTCGTCGCCGGAAACGCGCTCTCCTTTGCAGATATTGACCTTCTCGCCGCGATTGTCTTTGCACGGTGGGGCGCAAAGGTCGATGTGGGTGAGGAATACCCTCATCTGGCCGAATGGCGAGCCCGGACCGACGCTGCACTGCAAGCCTGAAGTCGTCAGCAGTTCAAAGCCCACCCTGAGAATGTGGCGCGTCTATCACCCCCCAACAGGCTGCCGACGACTTCTGATTTGGCTCGCGGGATTGGCTCTGCTGCATGGCTGCTCCGCGCCCGACACTGGCCCCGAGCAGTTAACCGATTACGTTCAACGTTTGTCTACAGCAGCCAACGTGCCCATTCCACCCTACCCGCGTCTGGTGGCGCCCCCACGGATTGCGGATGCCGCGATCAGACCCGTCGTCATAACCAATTTATCGATCGACGTAGTGGACTTTTTGTCCCTGTCACCCTGCGAATTGCAGGTCAACATTGGGCGACGTAACAGTCTGCTTGGTAGAAACGCGTCTCCCTCGCAACAATTACTCCTGGACCTCGAGTTTCTTGCGCTCGCACCTGCGTGCATCTCGGCACTCACCGATACGGGAGACACCGCCCTGGTGGCATCGCTTCAATCGCTGACAGCGCAGAAACAGGGCCAGCTTCAAGCACGAATCTTTAACACCCTTCTCGCCGCGTCAGAGTGGCGGGATTTTTGGCGCCTGCCGCCGTCACTCGGGGACTACCCCGCTACGGTGAGTGGCGATGTAGTCGATTCGCTTCACTGGCTAAACCGTCATATCCAGCACTGGCTGGCGGGAAATTATGCCGCCGGTGGCCAAGAACTTGAGTATCACCTTGGTATTCTCCGAAGTGGCGATGGCGGATATTTACTCCTCGCCGCCGCCCTGCAGGCGCGCGAACTCGAGCGGGCATCGCTTCTGCTGCAGCAACGCCCGCGCGCTCTTTGTCCCGGTGGGGGCATCACTGAGTCAGCACGCATAGCAGAACGGGTCATCCTGAAATATTTCCTCGGCGTGGTACAACCTTGGCTGGCCAAGCTCAACCTCAGGGAACAGCCGTTAATGGCGGTAGTGGACGATATAGAAACCCAGCTGAAGGCCGAGCTCACGGCTGAATATAGTGCGTGGCAGACGACGCGAAACGCACTGCTGGGCGAGATCAGAAGAGCCCCTCTCGAACACGTCGCCGCCATCAAAAAGGCGTTTTCAGCCTGTCACGGAATGACGCTCGGCTCCTCTGGGGTTGATTCCTGACCTTCTGATACACTGCAGCTCACTGTCACGGAGATTTTCACCATGCGACGTTTGCCTTTCTTGTTTGCTTGGCTGCTAGCAGCCACCGTAATCCTCACCGCGTGCTCCAGCGCGCCGCCAAAGCCCTCCGTGGATTACGACGCCGATGAAGACTTCAGCGAGATCAAGGCGATTGGTTTTTATGCACTGAGTGGCGGCGTCTCGGGTGACAACCCCATGCAGCTGACTGACTTCCAAAAAGATCGCATTAATGAGGCGCTGGCGCGCGCGCTGCAAACCAAAGGCTTCACCCTCGTGGACAGTGCTGCCGATGCGGATCTGCTGATCAGTTGGCACTTAAACACCTTGGAAAAACAGGACGTACGCACCACCTCGAGCCCCAATTACAGCATGGGGGTGGGCTACAATCGCTACAATCGATACGCCATGTACAACTGTTATAACTGTATGAACAACACCGAGGTTCGGGTATCAGAGTACACCCAGGGTACGTTTATTATCGACATGATCTCCCCGGCAAAAAAACGTTCGGTTTGGCGCAGCGTAACGCAATCAAAACTTAAGGGTGATGCCATAAAAGATCAGACCAGCATCGACGCGGCGGCGGCGAGAGTGCTCGCTGACTTTCCGCCCGGTGCGATCGCCGTCGCTCCACAATAGATAGCCTTGAGCCTCAAAGCATGCTGACCCCGTGTTGTTAAGAAATACCCCGGGGCCTCACGCATAACCGACGAGAACCGCTGTTCAAACAAGGGAACACCGAGGCCACCCGAAGTGGTTATTGGTGCGCCAGCGCTGATCGTTTTATGCTTCGGGTTATTGATCACCCGCGGGATTAGCTCGCATGGTGGCTGCTTTGCCGCCGTCGTAGGAGTCTTTCATGGAACTAGTGCGCCGATCCCTGCTTCCGAGTTTATGTCCCTCTCCTGCTCAAGCCCCACAACCTGTGACGGTGGGCTTGGTCCAATCACGCTGGCATGCGCAGGATAAGACGCACAAAGAAAGGCTTGCCGAGGGCGTCGCGGCTGCCGCCAATGCGGGCGCCAGCATCGTCTTCCTCCCGGAACTTACTTTGTCACGCTATCCGGCCGATACCCGACCCGAGGGTCGCGCCGATCTGAGCGCAGAACCACTGACGGGGGGGCCTACCCATACCTTTGCAAGCGAGCTTGCAGCTGCCAACGATGTCCTGGTCCACGCATCGCTCTATGAGCACACTGGCGCAACAGATGGCAGGGGCCTAAACACCGCAATCGTGGTAAACACCCGAGGGGACATTTGCGCCACAACCCGCAAACTGCATATTCCGGTCACCGCCGGGTATCACGAAGACCTATACTTTGCCGAGGGCACTGACCCAAACCCCTACCCGGTGCACGCACTGCCGCTCGATGGCGGCGATCTGGCGGTCGGGCTACCGACCTGCTGGGACGAGTGGTTTCCAGAAGTCGCAAGGTGCTACGGCCTAGCTGGCGCCGATCTCCTGTGCTACCCGACGGCAATCGGTTCCGAACCGGATTACCCGAGTTTCGATACGTCTCCTCTTTTGCGGCAGGTCATCACCGGCCATGCGATCGCTAACGGTCTGTTTATCGTGGTGCCCAATCGCTTTGGCGCCGAGGGCCTACTCAACTTTTATGGCAGCAGCTTTATTGTCGATCCGTTTGGTCGCGTGCTCGCCGAGGCTCCGCGTGATCGAGAAGCCGTGCTGGTAGCCGATATCGACATCGCACAACGTCGAGACTGGTTAACGCTGTTTCCCTTCTACGCCACGCGACGGCCCGATACCTACCAAACCCTGGTGGAAGCCAGGAAATCCAGTAACCCTTCGGGTTCATTAACCCAAGGCGTCATCCCCGGACTGTAAACTATGGCGATGTTGATGCCACCCGAATGGATCACCCACGACGCCACGTGGATGGCCTTTCCAACCGCCGCCTATCCAGGCGCGGGCGTTAGTGACGACGATGTCTGGCGCGCCTGGGCCGCTGTGGCCAATGTCGCGGCAGATCACGAAGCCGTGCACATGCTTGTCAATGCCGCGCAGGAAAAAGTGGCCGCAAAATTGTTAAGCGACGCCGTGACATTACATCGCTCAGAATTTAATGACGCCTGGCTTCGAGACACCGGTCCAACATTTACCTTGGATGGGGACGAGCTCTACGCAGTGGACTGGCAATTCAATGGCTGGGGCGATCACACTGCATTCAGCTGGTCGCTTGATACTCACTTAGCAGCAACGGTCGCTGCTTTCACAGATGCGACAGTTACCCCGTCTTCGCTAGTAAACGAAGGCGGCGGTATCCATATTGATGGCCGGGGTCGTGTGCTGCTCACCACAACCGTTCAACTCGATCGCGCGCGCAACCCCCGGTGGTCAAAAGACAGCGTGGAAGAAGAACTCCACAGGGTGCTGGGAACAGACAAGGCTATTTGGTTCGATCGAGGTCTTCATCGCGATTACGAGGCCAACGGTACACGTGGACACGTCGATGTCTTCGCCTGCTTCACCGAGCAAGGCGAGGTGCTATTGCATCGCCAACTGGAAAAGGGCCATCCAGATTACAGCCTGTACGCGGACCAATGCGAGGTGCTCAAGAACAACGGCTTACACTGGCATGCTATTCCCGCGCCAACCACGCTGCGGGATAACATAGGCTGGGTGGACTACAGTTACCTCAATCACTATGTACTCAATGACGCAGTGATTATGCCAACATTCCATGACGCCAATGATGGCCTCGCCGCTGAGCTATTAGCTGAGCACTGGCCGGGTAGAACCATCAGAGGTGTTGACGCGCGCGTGATCTTCGCCATGGGTGGCGGCGTACATTGCATCACCCAACAACAACCCAGGATCCCATGTTTACCTACTTAAACCCCGAGGTGAGAAAAAAGCTTATTGAGCGCGGCAAGCTTGTGCGCATCGATACCGATGGGCGTTTGATCGACACCACGGGCTCAGCGCCCAGCGGGCAGCGAAGCGTCAACTTGCTGGGCCCGGTACCGCTACCGCTGGCGAGAGGCAAGCTGCAGCCCACAGCCCAGTGGTACGCCAGTGTCAGAAGCACAGAATTATCCGAGGTCGAGAATTTGGCGGGCACCCTTCGAGAGCAGGGGGGCCAGCATTTATTCTCCCAACTCGCGTCGAGTATGGCCATAAACAGCGTACTCGTTATTGGCGATGCCGAACAAGCGACCTCACCCTTGGTGCGGGTCCATTCCAACTGCCTAACAGGCGATGTATTTGGTTCGCGCCGCTGCGAGTGCGGGCCGCAACTGGAAGCCGCGATTGACCGGCTGGCCGACGAACCACAGGGCGGCTATTTAATTTACATGGCTGGGCATGAGGGCAGGGGCATCGGTCTCTGGGCAAAAGCCGCAACCTATCTGTTACAGGACGATGGTGAAGACACCTATCAAGCCAATCGATCCCTAGGACTCCCCGATGATTCCCGTGACTTCAGTGACGCAGCGACATTACTGAAATACTTTGGCAAAGATCGACCATTACGTTTGTTAACGAACAATCCAAAAAAGATTGACGATCTAAAAGCACATGGGCTTCACAATATAGAGCGCATCAAACACGTTAGCGGTGTTGATGATTGCAATCTGCGTTACCTCAAGGCCAAGCGTGACTGGGGTCACTCCATCGATGATGAGGATCTCGATCAGCAGTAACCCAAAAGAGGCGACGCTACCCAACGCTTCAACTAGTTTAACCACTCGGGTAGTGGCTCCTGCCCCATAGAAACCTCTAAGGTGTTCTCGGTTGCCGAGTGACTATGGCCGACCATTTCGTCGTAGGCACTGCGCTGGCGCAGCACCAGCTCGCAATCAGCGATGCCTTTGAGCACGCGCTTCATCTCGAGCAAATTGTGCCGCTTGAGGATGCGCCCATCATTGTCCGCGACGAGGTGCTCAATGCCATCAATCTCCGCAAACGCAATGTAAAGACTGAGATCTACCGACTCGATAATACAACGTTGCACCTGAGCGCTCTGACGCTTCAAAGCTTTGAGAGTTTGCTTCATGCCACTACCCTATCCAAACCCAGTAGAGGGTACGCGATGGGTCGTAGCCCGTCCCTATCCGTCCGTTATTTGTCCAAAGCCAGGCAGTCGGCCATAGCCGCTACTCAAGCGATTCAGGCAAAACGTGGACGTAATGACAAAACTGCATCCGCTCGGGAGATTATGCCTGTTATGTTGCCCACTCGCGATCAGGTTCTCTTTACTGTCGGTCCCCACTCAGTCGATCAGCTGCCACGCTACAGCGGGGTTTATCGATTTTATGGCGCTGAAGGGGACCTGCTCTATATCGGTAAGAGCGTCGACATACGGGCTCGGGTTGCCGCTCACTACCAGGAAGGGAAGCACCCTGGTCGCCACCAACGGATCATGCAACAGGTGACGCGCATCGATTGCACACCGACGGCGGGCGAAGTCGGTGCGCTACTCATTGAAAATGCGGCAATCAAACGCGAGACACCGCTTTACAATCGGCGCCAGCGTCGGGTCAAAAAGCTCTGGACCATTCATCTCAAGGAGAGTCCCGATGGTTTTGCGCAGCCAACCGCAGCCGACTTTCTCGTTGAGGGAGAGCGATCTATCGACAGCTACGGACTGTTTCACAATAAGCGCCATGTAGACAGCACCCTGAGGCGCTACGCCAAGGATCATGGGCTATGTCTGCGAATGCTGGGCTTAGACAAGGGTAAAGGGCCCTGTTTCCAATACCAGCTGGCCCGCTGCGATGGCGCTTGCGCCGGCGAGGAGACCGCTGAGGAGCACAACAACCGATTGGTTTCCGTGCTCGACAGGGACCGTATCGCTGCCTGGCCTTTTCCCGGACCCTTGGTGCTTATTGAAACAAACGTCACTCCTCTGGAGGGCCAACCCTGCGAGCAAGGCCATCTGATTAACCACTGGTGTTATCTGGGAAGCTTTGACTCTGTCGAAGAGGCAAAGTCGGCGCTCAGCCCCGGAATGCAGCAGCTTTTCGATCGGGACGCCTACCACTTGCTCTTGTCGGCACTCAAAAAAGGCCGGGTAAGCCTGTTCGATGCCGTCGACCAACGAGAAATAGATAACCCTTTCTTGGGGGAGTTACCTCGGCCATGAGCCTCACCGTCATGTGGTTCAAGCGCGACCTGAGACTCACCGATCACGAGCCCCTGAATTATGCGCTCGAGACGGGAACATCGCTTTTACTGCTTTACGTTGTCGAGCCCGCGTTACTCGGGGACCCCCACTACCGAGGCCGGCACTGGCACTTTATTGCCCAGTCACTGGCCGATATGAATGAACGCCTCGGTGAGCTTGGCTGTTGTGTCTGGGTGCTTGAGGGCGAGGTTTGCGCCCTACTCACAGAGCTTCATCGCCATCGGCCTATCACTCAACTCATCAGCTACGAGGAAACCGGCCTGGAGGTCACCTACGAACGCGACCGGCGCGTACTCGAATTGGCGCACGCCTTGGGCTTTGAATGGTTGGAATGGCCGACCAACGGTATCGAGCGAAAACGAACCCACCGACGCGGATGGAACGCGCGTTGGAATCGACGCATGGCGGAACTACCGGTATCGGTTGACCTAAAGGCCCTACAACAGCGCACTATCTCGCTCCCGGACACGCTTCTCGGGCAACAATGCAAGCGCCTGGATCAATGGCAACGTCCTGCAACCAGCTTTCAGGTGGGGGGCGAGCGCGCCGGCAGGCGCAGGCTCAACCTATTCCTCGAAAAAGATGCTGGCGGCTATCAGCGCTTTATTTCAAAACCCGAGCAGAGTCGCCGACACTGCTCGCGCCTGTCCCCGTATTTAGCCTGGGGCAACCTTTCACTACGACAGGTCGCAAACGCGCTGACAAAGCGACAAGCCCAAGGTGGCTGGGCGCGCCCTCTCGCTGCCTTTGAATCTAGGTTGCACTGGCACTGCCACTTTATTCAAAAGTTTGAAAGCGAATGCCGCATGGAATTTGAGTCCATTAATCGAGGCTTCCAGAACCATCCTCGGGGGCAGGATACAGAGCTCATTTCAGCGTGGGCGGAAGGCCGGACTGGCTATCCGCTCATCGATGCCTGCATGCGCTGCTTGATCGCCACCGGTTACATCAACTTTCGGTCAAGGGCCATGTTAGTCAGCTTTTTAACTCACCACCTCTGGCAAGATTGGCAGGTAGGAGCGGCTTATCTCGGTTCGTTATTTCTCGACTTTGAGCCCGGGATCCATTACCCCCAGATGCAGATGCAAGCCGGTGTGACTGGTATTAACACCATTCGCATTTATAACCCGGTGAAGCAAAGCCTTGAGCATGACCCCGAGGGTCGTTTTATCAAGTACTGGGTCCCTGAATTAACCGAGCTCCCGATACCGCTGGTGCACGCGCCCTGGCAACGCTCACCACTGGAGCGAGTGTTGCACCCCATCGACTATCCTGACCCCATCGTCGATTTAGAACTGACTCATCGGTTTGCCAGAGACAAGCTATGGGCGCTGAAATCAAACCCCCTCATTAGTAGAGAGCGAGAACGCATTCTCAACCGACACGTGGAAAGACGCTTTGCCTCGCGATTTGAGGAGAACGATTAATCCACTGTCCACACCAATCTGATAACCTATCGACTTTCGTGTGGGGGGAAACATCATGATATTCATTCTGTTCATCCTCGGACTGCTCGTTGCCGCCATCGTGCTAGGGCTCGTGTTTGCTCCGATGCTTATCGACCAGCAAGCCATTGTCGCCCTGGCGCAAGAGCAGGTGCGTAAAGCGACTGGCGGCGAGCTGACCGTCGAGGGAGATATCGAGCTCTCATTGTTACCTAGCGTTGTACTCGTTCTAGATCAGGCCACCATCGACCTTCCACCTCAGGGAGAAGAAGGCTCTCGGGTTTTAGCCAGAATAGACGATATTGATATCGGGCTGTCGCTGCTGGGGGCGATCAGGGGTGATGACTCCTTGGGCGACATCAAGCTGGAGGGCGCTGAGGTTCAACTGTTTGATAGCGCAGGTGGCGTCACCACAACCCTGACAGTACCCACGATGACCGTGACGAGCCTTAATCTGTCCGACCAGCCCATCGGTCTTGATGGCGCCGTCATCATCACAGTACCTGAATCCGATCAGACCATCGAAATTACCCTTGCCGGTCGGGTTCGCGCCCCATCTAATCTGGCCCGCTTAAACGTCGATGCGATGGACGTGGTCATCGAAGGCGCGCTCACTGATACGGTCTCCGCCGGACTCACCGGCCAGATCTTGCTCTCACCCATGGATGCTGATCTAGATTTAACCGTCACCACCCCCGGGGGCGTGATTGAGGCCGACTTGCTTTACCAGGTCAGCAACAGCCCGCAAATTGACATGGCGTTTCGCTCAGAGCAGCTGAATCTCGATCTGATTCAGCCCGCGGGCTCTTCCGCGGCACCCTCGCAAAGCCAAACAGAAGTAGCCAACGAGACGCCCCCCGCCAACGTACCTCCGGTGCCTGTTCCCGTCGGCCCTCTCCGGGACCTTGACCTCCAGCTCAGCGTTGATGCGGCATCGTTGATTACCGCGGGTCAGGAGATCAGCAATGCTCAGGTGCTATTCCGGGTGGTGGGTGGCATCAGTGACATGAAATACCTAAGAGGTGTCCTCCATCAGGGACAGCTCGACACCCAGATGCAAATCGATGCCCGCAAGCCGGAGATCAAGGTAACGCTTGAGGGCGGCATGAAAGGCGTTGAACTCAACAGCCTGCTGACGAGCTTCAGCAGCCCAAATGTCGCAGCGGGTCGTGTTGATATGCGCTGGGATATTGACACCAAGGGCGTTACTCCCCAAGACCTCCAGCTGGGTCTGGACGGTGAACTGCTCATGAACGGCCTGGCGGTCGAGGTAACCGCACTGGGCGTACAGGGTCTCTTGTGTCAAGCCGCAGCTCAGCTGCAACAGAAGTCACTCAGCAAACCCATGCCGACGACAACGCCCATCAATAAACTCGAGCTCCGGGTGGACTTGGGGGATGGCCTCGCGACGGTTTCAAACCTCAAGCTGGCCTCGCCCGGAGTGGAACTGGCGGGCAAAGCCTCGCTAGGTCTTTCAGATAGTGTGCTCAAAGCCCGAGTGGCGGCCACGCTGGGCGAAGAGCTTGAAAACATTGATCCAGCTTGTGCGCTCAACCAGCGGTACAAGAATGTCGAGTGGCCCGTAACCTGCTTGGGTAAGCTCGGCGAGGACCCCAAGAATTGGTGCCAGGTTGATGTTGAGGCCATTGCGTCACAGCTCCTGGAAAACGAGGCTAAATCGCGATTGCAAAAAGAGGCTGACAAACTGGGCAGGGAGGCTGGCGGCTTCATCAAGAAACTGTTTGGCGACTGATGCAGCATCACAAATTACCGCTATCGCGACGCGCTGTTTTCAAGTGGGCTGCCGCGCTGTGGAGCGTCCAAGTGGCGTCCCTGCGCGCTCAGGACGGCTCTGACGCTGCACCCACCTCCGCCCAACCTCCTGTCGACCCCACCGCGCCGCGGGCTGTGCTCTTGGGGTTTGTGACCAATCATCAACTGGCGGACTCTGCGCGCTGGCAAAAAAAACGCGAAGATGTCGACGGCCAACAGCAGTGTCAGCACTGTGCCCTATTTCAAGGTACCGACGATACGAGGGGAACCTGCGCGCTCTTTCACGACCAGCAGGTGCCCACAGCAGGTTGGTGTAACGCCTGGACCGCGCGGTAACCGCTCGGTGGGCAACCCGAAACTTTAATGCCACCCCATAACTTGGAAAAACTTATCGATGCCTGAACAAGCGCATTTTGACAACACCTACTGCGCACTAGGGGCCCCTTATGCAAACCCCTGCTCAGCAACGCCGGTTTCCACGCCTCACTGGTTGGCGTGGAATGAAAAACTGGCGGCAGACATCGACTGGCCCCCTGAGTGGCATCACACCGACTTAGCCCTGCGCGCGCTATCCGGCAACACGCTCCTGCCCGGTAGCGACCCAGTTGCTACGGTGTACGCCGGACATCAATTCGGCGGTTTTAATCCGCAGCTGGGGGACGGCAGAGCGCTACTGTTGGGGGAGTGGGTGTCTGGAAACCAACGGCTAGATATCCAATTAAAAGGCGCGGGGCCCACTCCTTACTCACGCGGTGGTGATGGTCGATCACCCGTTGGTCCGGTGGTCCGGGAATACCTGATCAGCGAAGCCATGTTTTACCTCGGCGTGCCCACAACCCGGGCCTTGGCTGCCATCGCCACGGGTGAGCCCGTAATTCGCAACCAAATAGAACCCGGCGCCGTCCTGACTCGTATTGCAAGCAGTCATTTACGCATTGGTACCGTGCAGTATTTTGCGATGACCCAAGGCGGAGAGGGACTGGAGGCGTTAGTCCGCTACGTTGCGGCGCGACATTATGCGGACCTTGTCGACTCGGACCCTGCAGCTAGCACACAGGCCGCTGCAAGAGTGCTGCTCAGCGCCGTGGGCAAACGCCTTGCCAGCCTCGTTGCGCAATGGCAGTCCCTCGGATTCATTCACGGTGTGCTCAATACCGATAACATGCTGCTTTGCGGCGAAACCGTAGACTATGGTCCGTGCGCATTTATGGACGCGTTTAGCGCGTCCAAAGTATTCAGTTCAATCGATACGGGCGGGCGCTATGCCTACGCGAATCAGCCTGGCATCGTTCACTGGAATCTTAGCGTGCTCGCGCAATGCCTGCTGCCGCTGCTCGACGCCAATGAAGAAAAGGCCCTCGCCTTCGCACAGCGGGTTGTGGATGCCTTTCCTCAACACTATGCCGACGTTTACGCGGGCCTTCTGGCCGCAAAATTCGGACTGACGTCGGTCGCGGCCAATGACCAACCCTTTTTAGATGATTTCTTCCGCGTGCTCGAGGACAACCAGCACGACTTCACGCTGGCGTTTCGCTGGCTGACCGAGACCGCGACCGGTCGCCTAGACCAAACACCCCTGCCCGCTCTTTTTCAGCCCTCGCCAGCGCTTGAAGCCTGGAGCAAAGACTGGGAGGCGCGGCGATCAGATGCAGCGGAGGTGATAACGTGTATGGAGCGCACCAATCCCGTGGTCATTCCTCGAAACCATCTGGTCGCCCGCGCGATCAAACAGACAGAAACGGGCGACACGTCATTACTATCAACATTGCACAAGAGGTGGCAAACCCCCTATTCCTGGGATGCCGAGGATCTGCAGTGGGCGGCAGGCCCTAAAAAAGATGAAGAAATTCTCCGCACTTTTTGTGGCACCTGAGACAAGACCCGTATAATCGGCCAAATTTCCAAGGATTTTCCCGTGTCGTACGAATTTCTCGGCAAGCACCTGAGCGGCCGATTCACCATTCCCTCAGGCATTGTCACCACTGCACCCAGCATCATTCAGCGCTTCCTGCACGATATGCCTGCAGTTGGCGTCATTACGACCAAAAGTATCGGCTTGGAAGCCCGAGCGGGCTATCGCGAGCCGGTTTACAGCCAGTTTGCGCCGGGCTGTTTTGTCAACGCAGTGGGGCTGACAAATCCCGGCGCAAGGGCGTCCCTAGAAGCCCTACGGCAAGTGCACGTGCCCGACGATCGATTTCTGTTGGTGTCGATTTTCGGAGGTAGCACAGAGGAGTTTGTCGAAGTCGCCCGCTTGCTTGAACCTGTCGCCGATGGATTCGAACTGAACCTGTCCTGCCCCCATGCAGCGGGCTACGGTATGGCGATGGGCCAGGATCCCGATATGGTTTACGAAATCGTCTCCGCGGTGAAACAAGCTGTCGCGTTACCGGTGATTCCAAAGCTGACGCCCAATGTAGCTAACATTGCCGTGATCGGTGAGGCGGCGTTACGCGCAGGCGCCGACGGGCTTTGCGCCATCAACACCGTGGGCCCCGGCTACACCGAAAGTCACGGCGCCCCGGTGCTGTCCAACGGCGTGGGCGGCATGTCGGGAAAAGGTGTCATGCCTACGGCGATGAAAGCCATCCGGGAACTCCGTCACATCACCGATAAACCGATTATCGGCTGCGGCGGGCTCTCCAGTGCCGCCGACGTGCAAGCGGCCTTTCATAACGGCGCTAGTATCGTGGGCATAGGCTCGGCGCTGAGCGGTATGGACACGGCCGATATTGCGCGCTACTTCGACGCTCTAGAGGATGACCTTGGTCGAGGGAGCGGGTTAGCCGAAACCCATATCCGCTACGACCTCTCGATGGAATTTCGTCCAGTCACGGTGGTGGCTAATGATCCGGTGTGCGAGGACATCACCATCATTACCTGTGCCGAGTCGATGAACATACAGCCTGGCGAGTACGTTTTTCTCTGGATTCCCGGCGTAGGAGAAAAACCTTTTTCCTGCCTGACAGACAGCCCTCTGCGGTTTGCGGTGATCGACGTGGGGCAATTCACCCACGCCTGCTATGAATTAACGCCGGGCACCGAGATTTATGTGCGCGGCCCCTACGGTACGCCGGTCCAACCCCCGGAGGACGCCCATATTGTTTGTGTTGCAGGCGGTACTGGGCTGGCAGCGGTTTACCAGATTGCGCGAGATTTTGGCTCGGATGAAAGCCCGGCCCATATATTTGCGGGGGCGCGCTCAGCTGATCGACTGTATTTTGTTGAGGAGTGCGAAAAAATAGCCACCGTCACTGTTGCGACAGACGATGGTAGCGCCGGTATCCACGGTCGAGTGACCGAGGCGTTGGCCTCTTATCTTGATACGCTGAGCGATCAAGAGCGTGCGTCGGTGTGGTTTTACAATTGTGGACCGGCCCCGATGATTCACGCAGCAGAGGCAGTGCAGAGAGCCGCGGGGCTGGAAAATCAGATTTACAGCGCAATCGACTATCAGACAAAGTGTGGTGTCGGCATTTGCGGTGCCTGTGCCTCCCCCGATGGACGACGGATTTGTATTGATGGACCGTTCATCACGCCGGCACCGGCCATTCTAAATAACTAGTCTTTAAGCAGTCTTAGCGCGTCAGAGCCACCACGCGATGATCAATCCGCCCAGAATCAATCCCTTGAAAAAAGCTATCCAGAGCAGCTGATAGCTGTCTAAGTGCAATCGGTTCTGCCAAATAGTGACTTGCTGCCGATGCCACGAAAAAAAACCCATAGCCACCTCCGTTAATACGGGCGAGCGTTTACCTTCCAAAACCCTACCACAGATCAGCCCCCCTCGTGTCGACACGCCCTTTTTAACTCGCTCTAGCCCCTGTAAACCCTGCCTTTCGCGACGGTTGCTTGGTGTCGTCTTTTGAATATCTCAAAAGATGTCAACTTACTCCCAAATTCTGTCAGGCAGCGACAAAAGTCCTACACTTACACTGACTAGCTTCCCCTGAGGTGGCGGCGACGGATAAGCCCCTGATTTAGCGAGACAACACGATGGACACGATTGTTAATGCCGACCAGCTAAGCTGGAAGAGAGTGGTGGACACCTCCAACGCCAAGGAGCACATTGATTATTCCGGCGCATTGCTCGGATCAAGACCCGATGGAACCATAGATATTCTTTATCGTTGGGAGCCCAATGCATTCTGTCACTTCCATCGTCATCTGTGTGCTACCACATCCCTTGTGATAAGCGGCGAATTGAACGTGATTACGTATGAAGATAATGAAGTCATCAACAGTCGCGTCCGACGTCCCGGCGACTATGCGCACAACGAAGGGCCTGATGTTCATCGAGAATTTGCGGGGCCTGAGGGTGCCATCGTGTTATTTCACTTAAAGACTGACGACGGCAGGCTAGTAGAACAACTCAATGAAGACGGGTCGGTTGCGCGGGTTTTGACTCAGGAGCAGGTGGAGCGCAACTGGCAGTAGCTAGGTGGCGTTACCAGCTCCCCAAAAATCGCGAGTGCTCCTACCTTCTCAGCCCAGTCTCTTGCCATTCCATGGGGGAGCAGCCAAACCGCCCGTTAAAATAGCGCGAGAAATTACCTGCATTGGAGAATCCCGCATGGGAGGCGATTACTTTAATCGGAAATACCTGGCTCTTCAGCATTGGAAAAATTAATTCGTCGCGGGACTCGTTGACCAAACCGGAAAACTGCAGACCGACCTGTTTATCCAAACGTCGTTGCAACGTTCTTTTATCGCAATTCAACCGGGCAGCTAACAATTCAAGTCGGCAATTACCCACGGGCAGTGCCGCCCGAATCCACCCTTTTACCTGCTGCTTAAACCGCGCGGCTTGCTCCGACGGATCGGCGTCGCGCAAAGCCTCAATAAACCCCGCCTCCTCTGCGGCACCGGCGCCATGAAAGTTTGGATTCGGCAAGGCTAGAGACTTTAAATCAACGAGGATGGCATCCTCGGCACAGTCTGAATGAATAGGTATTCCCCTGTACTGATCAGGCCAGTGGAGCCCCGCCGCGGATGGCCGTCTATGAATAGCGCTACAGACCAGCGCGTTGCCCACAGCTTCCCCAAAACCAGAAATGATCTGTAGCGTCGAGAGAAAGCTCATGTGTTCTCGTTGCTCAATGCTCAAGCCTGGGAGCGGTTCGATCCAGTTGCAGAGCATCACGAAGTCACCCTGACGGCGAGGCTGCCAATGGACTGGCGCCGCATGAAGAGGCATGAATCTGAGTAGCGCGGTCAGAGCGGTCCCCACAGTTGGGCACCCCCTCAGTATGGGCAATAAATCACCGCCGCACCGCTCCTTCTGCCGCTCGGCCAGAGCCACCATACCGGCGGCCCCTTGTTCACAAAGCGGATCGAGCAAAGCGGCGACTTGTTGTGCGGTGAGGACTGGAAACGGCAGATGCTCAGGTTGCTGGCTGGACTCAATTTCTTCGCGAAAAAATCGCCCGTAGGCCAGGTCACCCACGATGTCGGGTGCTGCTGCCAGAGCGGCTGTACTAATGTGTTCCAGCGCCATTACCGGGTCCCCTTTCTCGGCCCATGCCCTTTGTATCCTTGACGCCGTTTCTTCCAGCGCGCTCTTCGTTGGGCAATGCCTAGTATGTTCGTCACGTGTGTGAACGGACGGCCTCGTTTATCAATAAGGGTTTAGGCCATGTGCAGCGGTAAATCAAGAAATGTAGGTATCAAAGTGCGACATTCTGAGATTTTTGGCGCGATTTAGTGTTTTTGAATGCATCCCGGCTTGCAAAGCGCGAACTCCATCACCATGAAATTCTGGCAACAATCGTCTACAGTGGCGGAGGGGTGTGGGTTAGCGTGGAGTGGGCCGGCATAGTTAGCGCCAGCCCAGCCATGAGCACCTACAAAAATACAGCAACAATAGGGAAACGAAACAATGAAAAAATGGATAATTGTCTTGATGGTTGGCGCGCTGTCCGCGTGCGGGGGCGAGCAACCGGCAGTCACAACCGAGTCCGTTCCGGAGGCAGCTGCGCCGGTCATGGCAGACATACCCGAACCAGCGGATATGCCCGTGCCATTCATGGTTGAGTATGTGTGGCATCAGGCCGGGGACAATTTTTCTGACGCTGCACTCAACAATCTCACCGATCAGTGGGCTGGTTATGCTGCTGAAGCCGGCTGGGGCTTGATGATGGCTGCGGTCAATACGCCGCGGTTCGAGGACGAGCGCTTTGATTTTCTTTGGGTGATGATGTGGCCGAGCCAGGAAGCACGGGATGGCGCCTGGTCCAGCTGGGCTGAAAACTATGAGCCAAAGTGGCTTGAAGATAGCGCCGGTATCTTTACCTACAGCGGGGAAAATGCATTTGGTTTCGCACCCACCCCCGTTAGGCAACCCGGCGCCCCAAATGCCTCTGGCATGGGCATCAGTGAATACATGTTTTGCTCGTACAATGAGGGCTATGACGCTGAAGACCTAGCCGACTTTGTCGAGGCGCATAACGCGTTTATGGATGGCTATGAAGCCGCTAACGGCGTCTCAGGCTATTGGGCTGCCACGATGGCGCCTCTCTTTGATCAATCGGGTGAGGATAGCTACGATTACATGTGGTTTAACGGCTGGAGCAGCGATGAAGAACGGGACGCTGGCTGGGAGGCTTATAACGCGGCGGCCCATGCCGCCACGGCCGAAGAGTTTTCCACTTGCGACGGCCCCTATGTTTTCGATTCACGCGTGATATACACCGCAGAATCGTAGCGCAGAAACCTTGACGGAGCCCGGCAACCGCCGGGCTTTTGCTAGCCATATCGTTAAGATCGCACTTAGC
>Ga0255756_1001423_pt1 | contig 27040 bp, 17 predicted proteins | sample 011ome_20_FD_179956 | JGI IMG/M metagenome (GOLD analysis project Ga0255756, IMG submission 179956) | Coastal salt marsh microbial communities from the Groves Creek Marsh, Skidaway Island, Georgia - 011509CT metaG (version 2) | ecosystem: Environmental > Aquatic > Marine > Intertidal zone > Salt...
GCGATGCGCTGCGTTCGTTCGCGCACGCACGCGCGAGTTCGCGGCGCGTTGGGAGGATGGCGCGCGTGCGATGGCGCGACGTCGTCCACCGAGCGCGGTCGTCACGCGCGTGCGATGGCGTCGATCGCGGCGACGTCGCGAACTCGCGCGAGGTGTTTGTGTTTTCGGGCGAGGATGGCGCGACTTGTCGCGCGAATGCGAACGTCGGGTTGGCGCGCTGGCGCGCGAAACACGTCGCGGCGACGCGCGCTGCGCGGGGTGAAGGCGCGCGGAGAGATGTGCGTGGGCGCGAATGGACGCGCGCGGGGGGTGGGGCGTGTGGCGACGCGGGCGCGGGCGGGGCGGGGCGCGCGGACGGGGCGGGGCGCGAGACGACGGCGGCGGGAGTGGTGCGGCGGCGGCGGCGGCGCGGCGGCGACGACGACGACGACGACGACGACGATGGTCTCGTGCGCGGTCGTCGCGATGTCGTCGGTGGTGCGCGCGATGATGAGGGCGAGGAGGATGACGCGTATGAGGAGGAGAACCGCGCGCGGATGGAGTATTGTCGAGCGTTCGTGGCGTCGTTAGACGTCGACGTACCACGCGACGACGACGATGATGATGACGATGATGATGATGATGATGATGCGTCGTCGCTCGCATCGTCATCCATGTCGTCGTCGTTGGAAGCGCTGTGTGACGACGTCAATACCACGCGTCGTTCAGTCGCGACGACGACGGCGACGGCGACGACGACGGCAAACGCGGCTTTTCCAGACGCATCTCGTGACGTCTCGGCGCCATCACCGGTACCTGCGACGACGCTCAGCGCCGGGCGCACCGCCGCCGCCGCAATCACTACGCGAATGGTCGCCGCTCTGGCTGTCGGTGCCACGGCGGTGATGGCTCCGTTTGTGGCGCCGATGCTTCGAGGCGCCGGGACCGGAGCGCTCGCACCGGGACCGCTCGGCGACGACGTCGACGTAGGCGCACCGTACACCCGTCGCGCGCATCGCATGACAAATCCTTCGTCGCATGGGGCGTTTGCGGACCAATCCGACGGTGGGGCGTGCGCGAACATTGCGCCTTTGCAACAACGCGTGGCTGACGTCGAGGAAGAGCTCCGACGGGCGCGAGACGACGTCGAACGCGCGCGCGCCGAAGCCCGGGTTGAAATCAACGATGCGAGCGCGCGTGAAGCCGCGGCTGTGGCCGACCGCGATGCGGTGTGGAAAGCGCTGCGCACGCAGCTCGCAGAGGCGGCGCAGGCGCGAGCGGCGATTGAGACGGAGCGAGCAAAGACGGCGGCTGAATTGGTCGACGCCAAGGCGGCGCTCGAACGCTCGGAGACGACGACGACGATGGCGACGGCGCCCGAAATCGCCGCACTGCGCCGAGATCTCGAGCTCGCTGATCGTAAGAAGGTTGAGCTCCAGCGGCGCGTGGATGAGCTGTCAAACGCCGTGGAGGATGCCGAACGTCGCGTCGAGGCGGCGGCTCGGGACGCGCGAGAGAGACGAGACGCCGAGAATGAGAGCCGGGCAGCGTTGAGAGAACGCGCTGAGCGCGCCGCGGACGCGCTCGCAGAGAAAGAAGAGCGTTTGAGTCAGCTCGAGTTGCGATTGATTGCGTCGGAGAGCGAACTTGAGATGATGTCGCGCGCGCTCGATGAGCGCGAGGCGCGGCTTGCAGACGCGACGCGGCTGGCGGATGACACGTCGGCGGCGAGCGCCGAAGACATTGAACGACGGGCGCAACGTCTACGCGAGGCGCGTGCAGAATTATCCACAGCGCGTCAGCGTGCAGACGAGAGCGAACAAGCGGCGATGGCGTCCACGCGAGCGCGCGACGAGGCGATTGAAGAAATGCGCGTCGCTCGACGGATGTCGGCTGAAGCGGCGCGGTTGCTCGAGCAATCGCACGTGGCGTCCATGGATGCTTCACGCGCCGAGGTCTTGCGCTTAGAGATCGAACATAAACAGTTGCAAGACGAAAGGTATCGCGCGGAAGCTGCGTTGTCAGAGTATATTGTCGTCGCGCGCGCTGAAGCGGCGAGCGAACGTCAAAGATTGACTGACGAGTTGGAGCGCTCGCGACGCGAACGCGCACTTAGCGAAGAAAGCCTCGCGCTTCTGGAGAAGGATTTTGTCAACGCACAAAGCGAATGCGCACAGGCGATGACTGATTCGAGCGCGGCGGTGTCGACGCGGGATGCGGAGCTGCTTGAGGCGAGAGACGCGCTGGAGCGACTCGAAGACGACATGTCCCGACGCGTGGCACATTTGGAATCTGAACTCGAGCGCGCGAGTGCGGGAGAGAACGACGCGAACACGCTCGCGCGCGAGCGCCATGAATTGCAACGGGCGTTCGATGCGGCCAAGGCAGAGAAAGAAGAATTGGCGAATCGTCTGTCGCACGTCGAGGAGGAGCGCACGAAACGCGAAGAGGAGGCGCGCACGTATCGAGACGCCGCGGATGAAGCGGCGAGACTAAAGTCAGAAGCCGAAGCGAAGCGCATCGCTGTGGAGGGTGAAATCGCACTTTTGCGCGAAGATGCCGAGCGTGCGAAACGTGCGCAAGAGCAGGCGGCGAGTGAAGCGGAGAGAGCTACGAAGCTCGCCGCGGAGGCGGCGGTGGAGACGGCGCGCGCAAAAGCCGAAGTCGTAGAAGCCATGCGGGTGACGAACGAGGCCACGGCGGAAGCCGAGCGGTTGCGGCGTGAAGTCCAGAATGCTGCTGCTGAAAGAATCCGTGCGGCGTCCGAAGTTGCGACTGTGAGTGAGAAAATCCGTTACGAACGAGAAATGGCGGAGAAGGCGCGAACGCTCGCTGAAGCGGCTCTCGCAGAGGCGGAGCGACTTAATGCCGAAGTCGAAAGGCGTCGCGATATTGAAGACGCTGAAGCGACTGAAATAGAACGGCAACGTCAAGAAGACATAGAAGCTGCAGAAGAAGCTGCGAAGATTCGTCGAGAATCCGAAGCCGCCGCCGAGCGATTACGTCTTGAGGCGATGGCGGCCGAAGCCGAACGCGCCCGCGCCGCCAGAGAAGAGGCGTTACGTCTTCAGCAAGAAGCAGAAGCTGCTGCACACGCTGAAAAGCTACGTTTGGAAGCTGAAGCTGCCGAAGCCGAACGAGTTCGAGCCGCGACTGCCGCGGCTGAGGCGGAAAGCGCGCGCGCCATGGCTGAAGCCGCCGAAGCTGAACGAATCCGTAAAGAAAAGGAAGCCGAACAACTGAGAGCCGAGGCTCATGCGAAACGAATCGCTGCCGAGGCTGAAGCAAAGCGTTTAGAGCAAGAAGAGGAAGAACGTCGTCGACTCCAAGCGCAAGCTGAAGAATCAGCGCGGCAGGCTAAGATTCTAGAAGACGAGCGCCAACAAGCTGAAGTGCGAGCAACACATGCGCAGGCTGAGAAGCGCGCGCAAAAGCTCCTCAAGGCGGCGAAAAAGGCGTACAAGGTAGCTGAGCGAGCAAATGCACACGTCAAGTCTCTTCAAGATTCAATGGTGAGTACACCGCCCGCTAAGCAGCGAGAGTTGGCTGACGAAATTGCCAACGCCGTGAAAGACGCCACCGCGGCTAAAGTAGATTGGGATGCCGCCTACGCTTTGGCGAAAGAAGCTATGAAGGCTCTCGAACAATAGAATAAAATATGTTTGTTTAATAATGCACTGTATAACCACTCACTAACTGTAAATCTCGATGTTTACGCGAGCGTGCTCCGCCGACTTTGACTTTCCTCTGTTTTGCTTACAGCCTCGCAAGTGTTCTCGGAGTGCGGCGCTCTTCTCCCGCCAGGTCGTACGCGATTTAAATTGTTTGCGTACTACCCCTGCCGGTTGTGTGTTTGAATGGATATAACCAATGCCGTTGTAGTGCGCCACTTGGGTTCCGCGCCAGCGCTGCGTGTACGAGTCAAACGGTTGTCGACCGAACATGTTAAACAATGATTTTGGTCAAAAGACATCTCTTCACTACGTCTACTCTATAAAACTAACAACAGTACTACTTCCTATTTTGTAAATAGCTCACAGCGCGCGCTCTACTAGTATTGGCCCCACGCCGCGCACAGCTTGAATTGTATGAAGCGATACACGCACAACAGCGCGGCACCACTGGCGCCATCAACCAAGCAATACTCGCGCCAAGTATATACCCGCGCACCGGGTTGCGCTGGAAACGTTCCAGCGCGGTGTTTACTCAGGCTCCACCACGCAAAACTCATCGTGCACATGATTTCTGCGCCGAGGAATTCATATTGTTCCGTCGAGTTGTAATAGTACTTCTTCGCGCGCAACATTCCCAATACCCACACGATGTGTGGCAGCACGAGCGCGCTGTGCACCACGCGCTCACTCACTGGCTTCGCTGTCAACGCATCGCACGCGCGAACGAGCAGTTCAAACGCCATAGCACCTGAGACGGACAACGCCCACGCGAGCACGCTCGATTGGTGCCAAGACCACTTGCACCGTGGAAACATGAACGTTCCTATCATCGTCATCGCCGGCACCACACCGGCAATACACCGTAACGTCTTCATTACCCTATTCCTTTCGTGCCGCGCGCTTACGACGGTGCTCCATATCAACGATGACGCGCTCGCCGTCGCGCTCGCGTAGTACGGCAACGTTTGCGCGTTGGACGCGTACTCCGTGTACCCACACAGCGATATATTCGCCGTCGGCAATGCGAGCGACGTAAACACGAGCACTAACCCACCCAGCATGGCGAGCGCCTCGCCTTGGTTCGTCCACGGACCTTCACGCTTGTCAAACGCCACGCCGAATTGCGACGATACGAAGCGCTCCAACGGCGATTGACGTCGCTTTAAACGATGTACCGTCGATGTCGACGCGAAGTGCACCGCAGATGCGGGCGCAAGAGATTCCACGTCCCTGTGCGCATCCGCATATGGCGCGTGATTCATTGCATGCGGCCTCAGCGCGTGCGCGAGACTGAGGCGTCCCATCGCTCGCGGCGCGGTTGACGCGGGCGCGCGGCGAGCACGAATGCATGCGCGAGGCAGGCGACAGGAATGACTAGACCTACATAATTAACAACACAATACCTATGGCTCGTGATGGTGAGCTATGCGAGCGGCGCGACGCCGGTGGCTGCGCAGGTGTGAAACTGTTGGAATCGAAAGACGCACAACAGCGCGGCGGCGAGCGTCCCGTCAACCAGGCAATACTCGCGCCATGTATACACTCGCATCTCAGGATGATTCACAAACGTTCCAGCTCGATGTTTACTCATCACCCACCACGAAAAACTCATCGCACCTAGTATTTCGCCGCTAAAGAACTGATACGACGACGTGTAATAGTAAAACGTCGTCGTCAACATCCCGACGCACCACGTAAACTGCGGCAACGCCAAGTCGCTATGCATCACGCGCTCGCTATCGCGCGACTTAAATCGTTTATAATACCAATCCACGACCCATTCGAATACCATCGCGGCAGTGACGCTCCATGCCCAATTTTCTGTGTGTCGCTTGTGTCTCGTCCATAAACACCTCGGGTATACCAACGTCCCCAGCAGCGATAGCAAGGGCGCCGCACCCGCCGCGAGACGCGCGCATTTCATCGCCGCATTCTTTTCCTCGCGTACACTTCGCATCGTGCTCCACGCGAGCGAGTTTCCCGTCGCTGTGGCGCTCCAATAGTACAACGCGCCGTGCCAGTTGGGCGCGCGCTCCATGAAGCCACATAAGGATATGTTCTCCGTGTTCAACCGCGCGGTGAGGACGACAAAGAGCACGAAGACGAACTGCGTGATTATTTCGCCTTGATGCGTCCACGATTCGCGGCGTTTATCCCAAGCGACGCCAAACTGCGTGGAAAGAAACGAGCGCGCTCGCGACGACGAGGACGAGAGCGTTGACTTTTCCGCGCCGCGACTCGTTAAGCGCGCACGCGCGGAAGCGTCGCGTGCGACACCTCCGGGAAGTGCCTCGATGTCGGTGTAGTGCCCGCCATCGACCGCGCGCGCGGGCATGGCGACGACGACTGAGGACTCTCGCGTCCCGTCGACGCCAGGAAAAGTAGTTGAAAAGACAGCTGAGATTGAGGATTGGAGATTGAGGCTAAAACACGATTCTATACTCTATCCGAAGACGCCATTTGACCCGCTTCGATGAGGTACGGTGCGCGTGGACTTGTCGACCGTTGCCGCGGCTTGAAGCAGCACAGATTGACGCCAGCGCCGACGAGCGCGAGGGCGACGACAGTCGCGTACATGGCGTACATGACGTCTGGCGTCAAAAATTTGATACCAATCGCACTGTCGTCACCGTGCTTGTCCTGGATGAGCTTGGCGCCGGTGATGACCGCGGCAGCGGCAATGCCCATAACCACCGGCCCAATCACGCGATGTGCGACGAACCACGCCGGGCGAAGCGACGTCGGGATGAACCCGAGGCGGTTGCCGCCCGTCTTGTTCGGACGAAGCACGCCCAAGGAAATTTGCGCCACCCAAAGACCTATCGTGCCCAGCGCGAGCGTGTAATGCGTGTCCAGAAGTGACGACTCTCCATGATCCTCGCGCCCGAGTAAAAGCCCCAGCGCAATGGCGAAAATGAGCGATCCAATCGCCGCGCCCGCCATGTGCAACTTGAACCACAACCCATCCGGCAACGCGTTCTTCAACATCGTCATCGCGCTCGCGCCCGGCATGAAAATAACCCACGCCATGACCATCAGCACACCATGCGTCACGTCTCGCGTCAACGTCGATGTCGATGTCCCAGAATCCGCCGTCGCGACGCCGCTGACGTCGGCGCTCACCGTCCCAAACGCCGAGTGCTTCCCCGGCCACGCCGACGTCTTCATCCCCCAAATGAACGTCTCCGTTCCAGGCGTCGTGTTCTCCTTCGTGTACCGAAATTTCAACGTCAACCCACTCGCATCGCTCGTCGTCGCGAGCTCCGTAATAGCGCACCCAGCCGAGCACACGTTCGAAGGCGTCACGCGGCTCGTCAGCGTATACGCCGTCGAGCTCGCGCCGTTCGCCTGTCCCACCATCACCACGGCCGACGACATCGACGTGCCGGGCCCGAACGACGCCCAACCCACCGATCCTGGATTTTTCGTCCCAGAAAACGTCGCCTTGACGTAATGATCCACGCGCGAGACATCCGTGGAATTGACCGCGGAAAACGCCACGTCGATGCCAGCGACGACGTCGGCGTACGCGCACCACGTTCGACCGTCCGTGGCGTCCACCGCGCACGCGGCGTTGGCCGTGCCCGCGGGCCCGGACGACGCGTGATCATCATCATCATCATCGTCGTCGTCGTCGTCGTCGTCGTCGCCCGCGACGCCGCGCGACGCCGCCGCGAGCGCGAGGAGCGTGCCCACGAGCGCCACCGTCGCGAGCGTCATCCATCGACCCTTTCGCGCGCGCCTTCGCGGTCGCAGTCGCCCCGCGCGTCGCGCCTCGAGCGCAGACATGACCCAACGAACGAAAGGGGTTTTCGTACTCGCAATCTCACACGTGGCGCGCGCGCGAGAGCGGTCGCGCGAGACGCGAGGCGACGAATGACGATTCGAAATCTTCGCGCGCACGCACGCGGAACGACAACGGATATGCCTTTTGGAATATCGTCGCCGCAGCGCCGACGCGCGTCCCGAGACGGCGCGAGACGCGACGAATGCGCGACAAAAAAAAAACAAAAAAAAACACCGCCGCGCGCGACGCCGATCGGCGCCATGCGCCGCCGTCGACGCCTCCTTAATCCCATCGCGCGCCGTCGCGAGGAGGGTGCGGACGCACAGACACACACAAAAAGCGCACACGCACTCGAGACACGTGTCGAGTCGAGGCCGCGCGCGCGTCGACGATCCGTATGTCCGAATAAAACCCCATACGAAAACATTTATATATAAACACGCGTACGCGCGTCCTCGACGCGCGCGCGCTGGTATATATATCATGGCATCGCGCGTCGGGGCGCGCGTACGCGCGGTTGAGGTTTTAGGGCTACAACTGTCGATGCCGATGGTGACGTCTGTCGACCGTCGACCGTCGACCGCACACGACGACGCACGACACGACGCGCATGGGATTCGGATCGCTTCTCGGCGCCCTCGGCGGTGCCGTGAGTAAACTCACGCACAAGGATAAAGCAGCCAAAGCGGCGCACGACGAGGAAGACGCATCGGGTGATGGCGATGCATCGGCTGCGCCGGCGGGGGGTCAACGCCCTGAGGCGACGACGTTGACGACGACTGAGGCGCCGCTCGCGGCGGTGACGCCGACAGAGGTGGAGGAAACCCCCGAGGCGGTGCCTGCGGTGAGCGCGGTGCCCAAGTACGTGGCGCCCAAGGTGACGGCGTCGACGTCGTGGGCGGATTTCGATGAGCCCATGGATGGGGAGCCGCCCGCGTCGTTTTCGCGCGAGGCGCGGGACGAGAAGTTGAGAGCGGAAATTGAGGAGAGATTGCGCGTTGAAGCCGAAGAGAAGCTTGCGCAGGAACGAGCGAAGAAGGAGGCTGAGTCGGTGGTGTTTGCGGCGGAGGGTATTGATGATATGCTTCGTGAATTACCAGAGGATGACGACGCGAGCGAGGATGAGGTCGCCGAGTCGGCGGCGGCGACGGCTGCGGCTCCAGAGGCGCCCAAGGTTTTACAACGCGTTGAGACGAAGAAGGAGCGAGCGAAACGAGAGGAAGAAGAATTTGCGAATGCCTTAGCTGAGCTTGGGGTGCAAACAAAGGAAGACGAGGCGGCGGCTAAGGCTAAGGCTGAGGCGCGACGAAAGAAAAAGGCGGCGGCGAAAGCCAAGGCGGAGGCGGGCGAGGCTAAATCCGAAGCCGCGAGCGAAGAGCCAGCGAAAGAAGAGGACGTAAGCTCCGAACCAGTCGAACTCGTGGATCCGGCTGAGGCGAAGAAGCGATTGATGGCGGCCAAGGCGGCCAAGGCGGCGGGGAAGAAGAAGATGACTGGCGCCGCCGCCGTCGTCGCCGCCGCGCAACAAAAGTCAAAGAAAAAGTCTAGCGGCTCCAAGGATCGCAAGACGTTCAACGAACTTCCTTCATAATACGTACAACGTACAGACATACCACAAGACTTTGGATTTTCACAACATCTCGCTAGTCGTCCATTGATTTTAGCAGTCACACTTGAATTACAAAATTATTCACTCAAACTCGAGCTCGCGCAGCGACTGCGTTTCTCGTGGCGTCAACACACGCCATGCACCTTCGGGTAGATCCCCAATCTCGACGTCCCCAATCTGAACGCGCTCTAAGTCCACGACGCGAAGTCCAAACTTCTCGCACACGCGTCTGATTTGTCTATTCTTTCCTTCTCTCAATCGAAACTCAAGCGTGCGCGAGCCGTTACCCAACCGTCGCACTTGCATCGGTAACAACTCCGCCCCATCCAGTTGTACGCTACCATTGAACGAACGCATGTGTGATTCACGGACGTCTGAATCCACAGTGACGATGTACCTCTTCTCGACATCATTCCCACCGATCACTGACCGCGCCAACGCGCCGTCTTGTGTCAATATTAACAACCCGCGTGAATCCTTGTCCAATCTCCCCACGACATTTAACGATTTCGCATCTTGCGTGACGCGCTTTAAATCATCTATCGGCACTTGTTCCATCGCCCGCATCCACGCATTCCGCGGTTCAATGCACGTCCACGCCGCGACTTCGCCAGCCGCCGGGAGGTTACTCACGTACCCCGGCGGCTTGTTCACCGCCACGGTCAACTTACTACTCAACCACCGCGTGCCGCGCTCGTCAATCACGATCTCACTCGACGACGCCGAACACTTAAACCCCTGTTCACTGATTCGCACGCCGTCGACGATGACCAAGCCGTCGGCGATGAGCCGCTCCGCTTCCCGACGGCTACAATCGCCGCGTCGCGCGAGAATCTTGGACACGCGCTCGACATCCCCCTGATCATCTCCTCGCGACGAAAACCCACGATTACGTGCCTCATAAGGGTTCGTCACGAATTGTTCGCGCTTCGACGGCGAACCGTACCCGCGTTCGGCGCCACGTTGCGGCGTCGGTTTGCGCTGTCTCGGTGCATTCCCATTCGCATTCGACGCCGAGCTCCACGACGACGGAGGCCGCGACGACGACGACGACGACGACGACGACGACGACGATGACGACGCAATCAGCCGCATGGTGCGATGACGCGCGACGCACGACGCGGTGCTCGGGATCACGCGTGTGCCGTACATGCCGATGCCGCGCAATGACGACACTTTACGACGCGCCTCGCGCCCCACCGCGCCGAGGCGATCGTCGCGTGCGGTCAAACGAAGGAACGAAAACATGATGTGCGCGCGTCACGCGAGCGCGAGCGCGAGCGCGGTGCGCGTCGATGCGCGCCGACGACGCGCGTCGGCACCTCTGGTTGGGACACCATCGACATCAACGATGGGTGCGCGTCGCGCGATCGTGGCGTCGCCAACGACGACGACGACGACGACGCGAGGTGCGCGCGATGCGTGCGTGCGCGCGCGCACGGTGACGCTCGCGGCGTCGCGAGAGGCGCGCGAGACGCGCGTGGGTGGGCGAGAGACGAAGGATCAACGCGTCGCGGTTGAGGCGCGCGCCGACGCGTGGTGGGCGTCGCTCGCGCGAGTCGCGGGGACGTCGGCGCTGGCGCTAGCGATTACGCTCAGTACGATTATGGTTAATCCTGGCGATGCGTTGGCGGCGCGAAGCGGTGGGCGCATCGGTGGTGGGTCGTTCCGCGCGAGCTCGATGGGGTCGATGCGGTCGCTCGGCGGCGGTTCGAGCTACGGATCATACAGCGCACCGTCTCCGGGTGGCATGCGCACGTCGAGCTTCATGCTCGGACCTGGGTTTGGATACGGCATGATGGGACCTGGGATGTACTTTGGCGGCGGTGGGATGTTTAATATAATCTTTATGATGATGATGGTGACGTTCATCATGAATGCGTTGCAAAATATGATGGGCAACAGCGGATTTGGCGACGGTCTCACCGCGGGTGGGGATTCAATTAGCGTGGTGAAGATTCAAGTTGGTTTGTTAGGCACCGCGCGCGCGTTACAAAAGGATTTAGAGCGCATCGCAGATAAGGCGGATACGTCGTCCCCGGATGGTTTACACTATGTATTGGAAGAAACCGTCTTGGCGTTGTTACGCAATCCCGAGTATTGCGTGTACGGTTTCGCCACTTCCAAGGTGTGTCGTGGTCCAGAGCAAGCCGAAGAGACTTTTAATGATTTTTCCTTGGACGAGCGTGGAAAGTTTGAAAAGGAAACATTGGTCAACGTCAACGCGCGAAAGAAAACCGCCTCTGTCGGCGGCGCGCCCAGCGAAGAAACCAACGACTACATCCTCGTCACCATCCTCGCCGCGTGCGATGGCGGCGTAAAAATGCCCGACATCACCGACAGTACTGAACTCAAAACGGCCCTCAAGCGTCTCGGCGCCGTTCGCGTTGAGGCTTTACAAGCCGTCGAAGTGTTATGGACGCCGCAAGAAGACGGCGACTCGCTCACGAGCGACGAGCTCTTACGCGACTACCCGCGTCTCGCCCAGCTCTAATGCCGCCCCACACGAAATCGACAATGATGAGACATCACACGCACTTGTAATGCAAGAATCATGCCCCAAACGCACGCTCCACCGCGTCGCTCGCCCTTATATCCTCAGTCTTTAATATTTTTTGCGCGAGCAAAGAAAAAGCAAAAAAAAAGCCGTTTGATGTCCAAGCCTTTACCCCCACACACGCCGTCGCGCGCCGCACCGCACGCCGTACACCGCGCGCGATGCACGCCGCGCACGAGACGAAAATGTCTGACGTGCTCCGCCGCGCGCGAGCGCTCACGCACGCGCTCACCGACGCGATATCACGCTGCGAAGTCAACACATGGAGCGCGCCCACGGTCGATGCGCTCGGCACCGATGCCGACGCTATGGAACTCGATGCGCTCACGTCCATCGCGCGCGCGATGGAGGATATGACGGAACTTCTTTATGCGTTTGAGTCTGGCGCGGCAAATGCGCGAGACGCACGCGCACAGGCGAGATTGAGCGCGGATTTGGAGCGCGCAAGACGGTTGGTGTTCTCCGCGAGCGCGCGCGCTCTCGAACGCGTAAACGGCGAGCGGGAAGTCTGTCGCGAGGCATTGGCGTTTGTAGAGATGCCTGGTGATCGCGAATATGTGGATGTCGTCGAGCAGTATAATCCAGAGGATGAGCATAAGGTTTCGAAGATGACGGCGGAACCATTGAAGACGAATACGTTTTTGCGCGCGGCAAACGACGAGGATTTCGCGGCTTCGTACGGCGTCGATCAGTTTGGCATTCGCCCGATGACGCCCGTAAACGCGCCGGTAGAGGACGAGAATATGTATTCTGGCAGGTTAGGTTCGCCCGTAGTGGCGTACGGGGAGTCGGATTCGGTGAAATCGAGCGATTATTCACCCGGGGGCATGAGCGAGGACAGCGCGCGGTATTACAACGACCGGGACGTCGGCTCGGATGATCATACGGCAAAAAGTGGCAACGCCAAGGCGAAACAACGCTCCTCGGAGAAGAATGGACAAGGATGGTTAGCGTTCGCGCTCGGTGCGGTGCTCGCGGGAGGAGTGATGCGATTCGCTGGGTCGCCACAAGCTGCGGCGTTGGGCGCCGAGGCGAGACGACGGGCGACTGAGGCAAAGAAACGTGCTACAAATGCGGCGAGAGATTCCGTGATTGCCACGACCAAAGCGGTTGGAAATTCAGTGAACGCTCAGCGTGCGCGATTTGCGGCTCGAAAGTCTCAACGTGCGTCGGATATCAAAAATTCGGACGTTAAAGTCGCGAGCGAAGAGCCCATGTACGAAGTGGTGCACACGCGGGCGATGCTCAATAGTGATGCTGGATTACGCGGGATGGATCACGAGCGCACGCGCGCTATCGCCACCGTTCGCGTAGGTGATGAATTTGCGACGATGCCTGCGCGAGATTTCCGATGGAAGCCGAATGTTTTGCTCGGACGTGGGTAACTTTGCAGCTGAGAGAAAGAAGCGTCGCGCGGGGACGCGCGGCGGGCGCGCTCTTAGAACAAACCAACCAAGGTATTTAATACACAAAACTATATTGTAAAGTTACACGCTACTCAACATTCTATTTTCGTTCGTTCGCGAAAGATGCACGCACCCTTAGGCAAATCCGCGCGTAAACAGACGCTTTGATTTGCGTCGCAACAACCCATCCTTAGCGTCTATCATCGCCGCTGCCTCACGCAAGTGTTCTGGTCGAATCTCTTCGTACTCATTCATCCCTTTAGCTTTCATGATATCCCGCGCTGTTTCCACCATTTCACCCACGAACATCTTCGATATACCCGCTAAAATGATTAAACCGTTTGCGTTCAACGTCACCCCAGTCGCGGCTTTAAACAGCCGGCGCAACGTAGGCTTACTCAAGTTTGATCGTCTATAGCACTCATACCGTTCCATTTGGCTCGGCGTAAATGTTTTTAATAATTCCAACATGCGCTGTCGGTCTTCATCGCGTTGGCGCTCGAACGCCTCGTCGTCGTCCCGGCGACGGTGGTCGAGATCTTCCCCATCAATCATTTCATCTGGTTTGTCCTCGTCCGCGTCGTCACCTGCGTTCGCATCGCCCGGGGCCGGGGCGGCATCTTTACCTTGTACTTTTGCGCCTCTCGCGGGAAGTTTCTTTGCGCGCTTGGCCTGTGAAAGCGAAACGAAAAACACGAGTGAGCTTGACTGGATTGTGATTCGCGAGCGCGAGCGCGCGAGCTCAGCGCGCGGGTTCGCATCGATAAAAGCTAAACGCGCAACACGTACCGGCTGCTTGGCGTCTGGTGCATCGGCTTTACGTTTCGGCGCCATCGCGTAGATCTATGCGTGCGAAACCTACGCGTGAAAGAATGATGTAGTCGCCTTCGTTGGTTGTTTCATTTTAAGACAATTTTTCTATTGCGCGACAACTTGGAAGGCGTTATCGTCGGATTCAGAATCCGAATCCGAGGCGTTAGCATTTGAGGCAGGGGCAGGAGATGCGCTAGCACGGGCGCGGGCGCCGGCGGCACGGAGCGGCTCGACATCGTCGTCGTCGTCCTCGGCTCGAGAACGTTTGCGGGTGGCGTTGCCTTCACCGTGGACGTCGTCAGAGTCATCGCAGGAGTAGTCCATTTCATTATCGTCGTCATCATTACCCGAGTCGTCACCTGAATCATCGCCATCGCCTTCTTCGTCTTCATCGTCAGATCCGGGTTCTTGACCAGTGAAATCTTCGTCGTCGTCGTCGTCACTTTCGTCGTCGTCATCGCTAGCGTCGAGCGCGGCGGCGTTTGCAGCCGCATCGCCATCCTCCGCACTTGTGCATCGTTTCGCCAAATATCTGCTCACATGCTCGAGTTCATCGCGTGAAATGTTGGAAAATTCTATTGGTGAACCGTTTTCAGGCGTCATGGATAAGTCAAACGACGACGAACCAGCGTTTTCGGCGCGCAAAATGCGTAAATCCTCCAAATCATCAAAATGCAAGTACATCGCCGGAGATTGCCCAAACGCCACACCCTCCTTGAGGAAAAACAAATACCCAGAGTTGAATCCTTTCGTAGCTTGGACGTGGCCGTGTCCTTTTGAGCCGGCGAACACCTTGACCGGATCCACCGTCCCACACGCCGATGAACCGCATCCACGTTCCAACGCTCTAAAAAATATCGTCGATGCATGCGTCCGATCACCCTCGCCGTCATCATCAACCCCTAGTAAACCTTCACCTTCAATGACTAATTTATCTTTCGCACGAAACGCGGCGCAGAGCGTGGTACATTTGGATTTTCCATTCGCCACGCCTTCGCCACGTAAACTCACCGCTACGAATGCCGTGCCATTCGCATCGCGCGTGGGCAACTCCAAAACCTTTCGAATCGACCCAGGCGCGACTTCGATCATCAAACCTTTCGCATTCTCGAGCACGAGTCCGCCGTTAGGCATGATGTGTGCATCGAACTTACCGCGCGGCGCCGAGAAGCTCACCTGTCGCGCGATGCCGAGCGCGTTCGAAACGTCAACTCTATCCACGCTCTCACCCTTTGCAGCGGGAGATTTCGACGCTAATGCACTTGCGTTCACTTTAAACGCCGACGCGGCGCGGCGAGCGTCATCGAGAGCGTCTGCGATGGGGAGTAAGCTTGCGGCTACGTCGCGCGCGTTTGAATCTCGCACGCGAGCGAGCACTAAACGCCACGCCGGTTCGGGATCGTTCGCCACGCGCGCGGCGAGCAAGGCAATCGGATCGACTTGGACCGACATGTGTATCGACAGCAACGCGCGCGGCGCGCGGCGAAGAATGCCGACACGTCATTGAAATGAAAAGGCTACCAAGTATTACAAACTCTCACTAGCGCTCGAGACGTCCATCGTACTTTTCCCACGATGACACCCCTCCAGACGCGCTTCAAGCTACACAGAACAAGAACACACCCGCGCGCGTGTGCAAATCCAAACGCGCACGCACGAAAGCAAACGATTTAGTTTAACTCTCGCACGCCACCGCCCAAGAAATCCTTCAAAAACGAGCTCTGCGCCGCCTTACTCCCATCCTTCGACTCCCTGCACGCACTATTCACAAAATTCGTAATCAAGTGATGTCTCTGGAAGTGATGAGACACCACGGCGATGTATTCCTCCTCGGCACGCATCAACGCTTGATCTAAGACGCCCGGGCGAACCTCAGCCGGATGTCTCGCCACCTCGCCCATGTTCGCGCGCAACAGCTCCCCTATCGACCGTCGCAAGTGATCTTGCGTGGTGATCTCCTTGAGCTGATAATCCTCCATCACTTGAGGGATCGCACGGCAGATGCGACGGAAGAAATCGCGACCGCGGCGCTCGGCTTCGCGGATGTCCCGACTCGGGGTTTGCAGCGGACGAGGCTGACTGAGGATTTCGCTTTGACCCATGGGCGCGGTGTGTGCCGCGCGCGAGGCATGCAACGCTCGCGTGGACGCAGCGAACGCACGTGGTGCGACGCGGCGTGCGGGACGGGTGAACATGTCGCGCGCGCGTGTGTGTGAGGAAAGTGCCGCGCGCGCGATCGCTAGGTTCCGAAATAAATACTGAGTTCGGACACACAGTCCATACGGTGTGTATATTTTATCTATGTATTTTTGAAACGTATTCCGGAAGGGGAACTTGGTGCGCACCACCGCGCGCGCGCGATGGCACACTGCGACGCCCGACGCGACGCCGCGGCGGCTTTCATGGCGCATAACGCAGAACAGGGATGGTCCGCACCGCCACCGACGACGGTACGTGAAGTTTACGCGCCTAGACGCGCGCGCGAGTGGGAGCCAGGCGCGCGAGTGCAGACTGCGATTATTCCGCCCGACGCGTGCTCAGGCGCTTTCGGCGCGTGCGCGCGCGCGGCGTTGCGATTTTACGATGAAAACGACTGACACGTGGCGTGTTGCGTGTTTTATGCGCGTCTCAGGGCGGTGGATGGCAACAACCACCACCGGCGCAACCGGCGCAAGGTTGGGAGCAACAGAACGCGAATGGCTACGCGAACGGTTACGCTGGGAATATGGTACCGCAACCGGCGTATGGGGCGCCGCCTGCGCCGCCTGGTATGCCACCGGGAAGTATGCCGTATGGACAGGGCCAAGAGCCGCGCGGGGGTGACGCGAGCTCGTCTGCCGGAGGTGGGTTTGGCGGCTCGTTTGGCGCGCCGATGAGTCCTCGGAGCTTAGCTACGGCGGGTCTCGGGGTGTATGGGGGCAAGTTTTTAAACGATGGTGCATCGTTCGTGAGCTCGAACTATGCAAAGTACTTGAGCACGGCGTCGATGCGGGCGTATTTCGACGTCACGGAGTCGTATGTGTTCCATAAGTTGCGGTTGGTGATGTGTCCATTTTTACATAAAGGTTCTTGGGCGCGGCTTCCGGAAAGCGTCGCGGGCGGCACGGGGTATAAACCGCCGAGAAATGATATCAATGCACCAGATTTGTACATCCCATTGATGGCATTCTGGACGTATGTGCTTGTAGCGTCGATTCGAGATGTGTTTACTGGGGCACACGGCACGTTTACGCCCGAGACGCTCGCGACGACGGTGTGGTGGAGTAGTTTGTTCTGGGGATTGGAGTCGGTGTTCTTGTGGGTGTGCTTACGCTCAGTGAGTTCTGCGAACCATGTGATCTCGGCGCCCATGCTCGACATTGTCTCGTACGTTGGTTACACATTTGTGTACGCGTCACTCGGAATGATGATGAAGACAGCGTCATCCATGATCCTCTACTCGTTTCTCACATGGTGCATGTTGTGCAACGCGGTGTTCATCGCAAAAACATTCAAACGTATCGTCTTTAGTGAAGCTCGACAAAGCGGGTACTCGTCGAGTACGAAGCACAACTACGTGCTCTTACTCGCGGCTGTCATTCAAGCACCCATTCACATGTGGTTGGCTCGATGATTGTGAACCACTACATTAGCTGTACTGTACTCATACTACACAACGTCGCGATATTTATTAATACATGCTACTTCCATATCACTGCGATTAAGTTTTACCTATCGCTTAGCTATAATCGCGTCGCGCGCTACTTAGTCAGTACATCAAGCGTCTCAGCCTCTCATTTCCTTCTCCACGTCAAGCATAGCATCCTTTGCACTTTCCCCACGCATCACCGCCTCTTGCGCAATCGTTTTGCTATCTACAAACGTCCCATCCATCGCCACATTCGGTCTGAACTCATCTGCGCCAGCATCCGCTTGCATTTCTTCCCACACCACCATGCCGACGCCGACGATGAACAACCCAAACAACACCGCGGCGCCAATAATTCCTATATTCCTCGTCATTGCTAGCACTCGAACGAGCAGCGACTGTTCTGTCTGAGCAATCGGTGTCATTTTACGCATCGTCGGCATTTCGACGTCATCGCCTAAGTCTGGTCCAAAGTCTCCGAGGCCGACGTCACCCGGGCGCTCTGCCAAGCCATTTGTGAACTCGCGCGAGTACGCACTTTCCTCGTCATCATTACCCACGGCTTTGCCACTATCGATGGAGATGTACTCTTCGCCACCTTCTGCAACTATTGTATTTGCCGGAGCGGGCTTTGATTGCGCGTCTGAGGTGTCTTCGAGCATCTGCGCGTAATCTTGCTTGAGTCCCGCGCCGAGCTCGGTCGTCGTGCCCCGGCCTTTACCGCGACGCCGCGCTGCAGCAAGCGTGGTCGTGGCGTCTATGAATGACTTTTCCATGTCCCGAACTTGAGCTTGCCACGCCATGGCTACTGCAGCGCGAGAAAGCGGTGCGGAGACGCGCCGAGCGACTTGGTGTTGGCAAAAGCTCAAGCTACGACAAAGACGAAAGCCGAGAGAACGCGCGCAGTGCGCTCGCGCGATGTGCACGCGTGGGATGTGTGATTTAAATGCGCGCGTATGCGTGAGGTTGGAGTCGCGTGTACGTCGACGCGCTCCGCATACTGACGCGGGTGCGTGGCGACGTGCATATAGTTGCTCGTATTTGGAATCAGGCGCAGGCACATTTCAATCTTCTAAAGCCACGTGATGTAATTACGCTCTACTCTTCTTTGACTTGTTGGATTTCGAAGATTTTGCAGCAGCGCGCTCAGCCTTGTGCGCGTGCATGGCTTTCACCATGCGATCTAAAGATGCAAATTCTTGGCGGAATTTCTGATGACGCTGGTACGCTCGGTTGCGAGTAAAAAATCGTTTTAACGTGCGCGCAGGATCGAACGAAGTCCCACCAGAGGTGAACTTATCCACTGAGTCTTCAAATTCCGATGTGAAGACATTGTCGAACTCACGTCGTTCAATCGGAGCACGTTTGTTACGTATCGGCGGCGGGTCTTGGATTGGTGGATTGAAGACGCCACGAAGTGTCGAGAACGCCTTGGCGAGTTCGCTCGGCGCGTGCGATCCGGGTGGCGGCGCGATGGCGCCGCTGAGTGGCAAATTCAAAACTTCAACCGCAGCAGCGGCGCACGTGGGATGGTAGTGACGTGACATCAAGCATAAATCCCAAAGCACCGCTGATAAGCCTTGAGCGTGCTCAGGATCATCGAGGTCCATTTGGAACACACCGTTTCCTATGCGCTCGTTTTCAAGCAAATTACGGACGCGCGGGTACGATGCAAGAATTTGTCGCACTATACCAAGGGATCCGAGACATTCACCGGCTTCCATACCGATAGTGGCGGACGCGAGGCGCTTCGCAAACGCCGCCATGCGTGCCTGGTCCACTTGCTTGAAGCCACCAATGAATCTCTGAATAGCGCGCACACGTAATGTGCCGTGTTCAAATGCGCGTTGATCCGTGCTCGACATCCCTTCTTGCCAGCCAGTGGCTCCGGAGCTCGGTTTGCCCAGCATCACATAGAGTTGTCGATAGAATTCACCAGTGTCCACCTGAAGAATTTCTCCGTGCCCACTCAAGATTTCACACGCCGTCAGCAACGTTTGCGCTTTGAGAGTGTCCGAAAGCAGGTCTTCTTGCGCTAATAACTTTCTAAATACTTCCATTAGATCACCCAAGAAATCGATAGATATAAGCTGCGTGAACTTGGCCAAACCTGTGAGTGCAGCGCTCAACATTGGCAATCCAGGCGTAGGCTCGGGACTCGCGGCGTTCTTCAGGACGCGGAAATACATCTCAAACGTCGCTTCAAGCAGGCGACTTTGCATCTTCTTCTTTTCTTTAAAGCCCATGACAGCTTGTCCTTCGTCCAAATCCCGTGCAAACTGCGCTTCTTCGTCTTCACTGTCATCGGATGAATCTTCATGTCCAAAGGATTTCATGCGCTCCTTGTCTTGTACTTTTTTAATCTTTTCAAGACGCGCCTTTCGAATCTTCTCACGCTCTTCTTGCTTCTTCTTGAACGTTTGCTTACGTGACAATACTTCTTTTTGATCACGGACCATCGGAACCAAGATCCCTTCGTCAAAACGCACGTTTAAAACGTACGCAAACGCGCACGGTTGAATGTTACATTTACTCTGCTTGACGAGCTGCGCAGTCATGTGCAGTGCCTCGAGCGTTAGATCTCCACGCAAGTCATTCGCTACGCATTCACCGAGCGCATTGGCTACGGTTTGTGCGTTATCGGCGTCTCTTGTGCCAAACACTGGCACGAGTGCGGAAAGAATATCCGTACGAAAGTTGAAGCTCGGCAATCCGATGAGCAACGCGCACAGACATTTCACCGCAGACGCCATGTCTGGCCCACCCTTCCCACGCTGTGAACGCGATTTTTTCGCCCCCGAGCATCTCACTAGTACGCGAACGTATGCTTTGTAATGCATAAGTAGACCACTTTCGAAAGCACGCGTCTTCATGACTTCCTTACTCACCTTCATCGCGAGTTCCTTCTCCGTCGGCGGGCGAATGCGATACCCTGGGCAAATATCACGGAAAACTAAAGCCATAGATAACGCAGCGAGCCGCGATATTTCACCATCGCGATCCTCACACAAGCTCGCAAGGTCTTTTAACTCTTTCCAACGACCTTCTGGGTCTGTGATAATGCTTTGACACGTTGAAGCGATGCGCGTCTTGACGGATTCTCGTCTCGCATCGGCGCTCATCTCTGCCTCAAGGGCCAGCCTTTCAGCGCGGCGCTTGTCCGCTAAACGCATCGCCGGGTCGTCTTCGCCGTCTTCGTCGTTGTCATCGTCTGAATCGTCCAGTATCGCACCAGTTTTCGCCCTTTTAGCCTTGCTCTCGTCCTCCTTTGGTTGGTCCCACCATTTTTCATTCTTTGTCGACTTTGTCGTCTCCCGTCCTAAATCACTTTCGCGAATCTCCCGCGCCATGGCTTTCTTCCCGAGCGATTGCGCATGTTCACCACCTCCAACATCCGTCCATCGACCGCGCTCATCGTCATCGCCCGCACCGATGCCACCAGCCTCCTCGTCGCTCTCCGGCGCATCCGCCGCTCGCGTCGCCTCGCGCACCACCGTACCGTCTAATTTCTTCACCGGCAGCGCCAACGGCCGGTCCTCCACCGGCAGCGCCGCTTTACGCGCTTTTTCCATTTCCTCCGCTCTCCTTTTCACCGCTAAAGCGCGCGCATGTTTCGCCTCGACGTCATCGCCGTCCTCGGCGTCCTCGGCGCGTTTCGCTCGTCTTCCCTTGGCTTTCTCCTCCGCCGCGAAGCGCCCAGACGATAGGAAACTCGCGTACGCCGCATTCTTGCGCACAAAATTCACATCATCGTCCGATATATCATCGCTCTCGCTCTCGCTCTCGCTCTCGTTCGCGCCAGCATCACGCGCCGCCGGCGCGGGCGCTCGAGCGGCGTTCGCTTCGCCTCGGCTCGCGCCACCTCGACCGCCTTTAGGCGCGCGACGGCGCGGATGCTTGGACGGCATCGCGCGCGCAATGCGTTCGAGACGACGGACGCGCGCGTGCGTGCGCCTTACTGGTGCGCTCCGACGCCGTGAGCGACGATGAATGACGCGCGCGAGAGCGAACGGTGGCGCCGCCAGCCGCCGCGTTTTGTAGCCCATTGTAGCTCATTGCGCGCCGCGCCGGGCGAAGACATGGTGCACGCCAGCGCGGCGCTCGCCAAGCACTGCGCGCATGTTCTGGCAAAGGCTTCGGCGCGCGCGTACGCGAATGCATCGGTGGGTGAGCGCGCGCGCGTGGATGAGCTGTTTGGCGATGCCGAGAGTGATGAGTGTTTCGGTGGTGTGCGCGCGAGAGAGCGCGTGTGCGACGCGGTATTCGCGCTCGCGCGCACGCGGGGTGGTGGGCGTGATGATCATAAACGTACCAAGCGCGAGAGCGAGGGAGACGGCGACAGTGAGATGGTGATGACGTCGGAAGAACTGCGTTGGGCGCACGAGAGCGCGCGCGCGTTGGCGTCGCACCTGGCAAGCGAATGGACGCGCTGCGTCGATGTCTTCGCTGCCGCGCACGACGAAAGCGTGAGCATGTCGATCATTAAAGAGAAAGTTATCTTGGCGCTCGAGGGCGGGGCGAAAGATCGCGCGAGGTCTGAGTGGAGAAGGGAAGTTATCGTGGAGCACCATCGAAAGATGCGAGCGTCGGCGGCGCAAAGCGAAGACGCCGACGCGAGTTGGAGCGAGGCGGTCGGTGAAGGCGGGGCAAAGGCGCTGGCGGCGTATGCGGAAGCGGCGACGGAGGTTGGGAATCGCGCGTGGGTATTGAGTGCGCTGGAGTGGGTGGTGGATTCCATCGGACGATATTTCGGCGACGGAAGCGACTGCGTCGCCGAAAAGCGGCTCGTGGATTTTTCTTGGGCATTGGCGAATAAGCGAAGGGCGCGGGGTATATCTCGCGCGCGTGGTATTAGCATGGATGAGGCTATGAACGAAGTCATCAGTGATGGGGTGCTTGGAACGCCTGAACAAAAGATTAACGACGTGACGTTGTTTGATGTTGGAAGCTGTTGGGATTACTTTGGCTCGCATTTTAAAGGACCTTGGCCGGGTAAATTGGAACGTGTGACGACCATGGCGTGCGATTTGCGTCCATCAGCGAAATCAGTGTTTCAATGTGATTGGCTTCGCGTGGACATTGGCGACAAAGAGACCACGATTGAGCCTCCAAGCGTCGGCGGCGAGTTTCAAAGCCTAGTCGCGGTGCGCGAACACTCGTGCCATGCGCTCGTCTTTAGCCTAGTCTTAAGCTACGTGCCCACGGCAAAGCAGCGCGGTGAAATGGTGCGCCGCGCTCGTTTGGCGCTGATGAATCGTGGCATGGGGTTGTTCTTCATTATCACCCCGCATTCAACTGATAAAGGACATTGTCCTCAAAAATCGCTACCAATTCTCAAGGCATGGCGCGAATCCATCGAAGCCTTGGGCTTTGAACGCGTCGTCTACGAAAGGCACCGAAGTGTACATTGTTTAGCATTTAGAACCATTGGAGATGGCAGTGAAGCGCGTAAGGCGATAGGTGATCCGCCTGAACTTAGCATAGCGTTTGACGCTCAAGTTAAAGAGTTGAAGAAAACATAGATACGGCAAAGCAAGTAGTTTAGTGCCTCTGCTGCGTTTGTAACAAAGATCTTATGATAGGTACAGTACATGAATATTTAAAAACACGATATCTAGCGGGCGTACAAGAGTGACGGCGCTTGCGAAGGTCGTCGCGGGGCCGGAGCGGGCATGGACGCAAAGGATGTCAAAGCGTTGGCGCCCGTGGACACAATAGAATCAAGGATACGGCACACGTTCGTTAAGCGACGAGGACCAACCGCAACGGCATTAATCGCGCGTTGAATCGCTTCAACGCTCGGTAATTCGCTCACGCCTTTCTTTCCGGTAAGCGTGATCGACACTGATGGGCTGAGCGATCCATAGGGGTACGCACCGCCCATCATGTTGAGCTCGGCGGTGAACAAACGTTCGTTGACAAAGTCAACAAACGTAAGTTCAAGCACGCCATTCGCGCCACATTTGATTCTATTGAGTCGAGGGAATTCATTGCGGCATCCTTCGGTTTCCTCAAGCACGCGTTCGGCGCGAGCAAGCTTGGGAGCGAGCTCTTGCAAAACGCCAGCGACGCCACCAGCAGGCACCGCACTCTCGTCCCACGCAATTGGCGCGCCAGCTAAAGCGGCGGCGAACGCACGCCCACCCTTGGGCGTGGTGTCCGGTCCATCAATCAAAGTCACGCGACCAGCACCAGTGCTTGCATCCAAAGTGACGCGGAACAGCGTGCCAACGCGGATTGTGAGCTCTGAGCCCGCCGGACCACCAACACCCTCCAACCGCCACGGCGCGAGACCACTAAGAACGCCAAGCTCCTCGCTCGCGCTTTGTGCATTCTTCGCTTTGGCGCGCAATCGTACTTGGCTAGCTCTACGTAATCGAGAAGGAGTGGCTTCCATGTTCACGCCACCGAACGACTTGAAACTCACAGTGGCATCCGCCGCCGCGTCTTGCGCTTCGCGCATAGCGTCGAGCTCCTCTTGCAAACGGTCTCGTTCATCTTTAATGGTCAATCGTCGACTATTCATTTGCTCAATACTTTTATCGCTCGCCACAAGTGCTCGACGAGCAGCTGCGATAGCAGCGCGTTTGTTCGCTAATGCCTCCAAGACTTGCTCCTTTGTCGCCGACGCAGATTTCGCGGCGTCGGCACGCTTCGAACTCGCCGCGCGCTGTGCTCTAAGCTTGATGATGTGCCCGTTTGCGGTCGAGATAGCTTCAGCCGCAATAGCCCGAGAGTTCGCTATACTTGCCACACTCTTTTCTAAAATTTCACCGTGGAAGCTCAAGCCTTCGGCCACGAGCTGCTCGGTTTCCAAACGCTGCTGCGCAAATCTCTCCTTCGCCGCAAGTTGGCACTCCTTCTTCAAAGCCTTACCCGCGCGTCGAAGCTCGTTGGCATGAGCTGGATCGTCCGATGCAGCGTAACGTAATAACGGTGGTTGTGTCGCCTCGACAGTCGCTCGCAGCTTGTCCGTGTCAGACATCAAACTATTCATGCGCTCTTGCAGCTGTTCGTGGAATCCCTCGAGGGCTTCAATGAGCGGCGCCGTCAGACAACACAATTTCAATGCTTCAGGCTGCGTCTCCGGCGGCGGAGCCGTGGCCAAAGACCCCATCGCAATGGATGAGCGTCGCAGGTTCTTTGCTTCCATGAAAGAAATCTCACAAGCATAGAAGAAAGTCTCCAAATCAATCGGCTTGGAATACATCAACGCATCTGGAACAGGAGGAAGCGAAGTCGGAAGACCTTGCAACATCGAACCAGTGTGACCACCGGGAGTGCCAAATAAGGGGTTGTGCATTGCCGCACCGGGAGTACCATTCCACTGCATGAAATTAGCTCCGCCCATGGTGATCGTTCTCGACGGCGTGAACGCTTGCATCGCCGGTGGTGCGCCATAACGGCCATGCAACGGCGTCGTTCTCTCTTGATACACCTTACGCATGCTCATAAGCGCCTCATCACCATGTTGCTTTTGACGCAATAACTCAGCCATACGTAAAGACTCATCACCAGGAGTAAAACCATCGTGCGAGCTCGCGTCAGAGGCACCAGTGTTGGGCGTCGCCGCGACGCCAACGGCGTTGATGGGAGTCACACCGATTGCCGCCGCTTGAACATCTGCACGCGACACCTCCGCGGTGGCGTACTCGGGCTGAGCATTCGCTAAAGCAGCAGTATTCACTTCAGTCATGCCTTCCGTACCTGTGCGGTCGGAGTTTGAGCCGTACACATAGTTGAATGTGTCCGTACCCATCCCAACCTTGGCGTTGCGTTGAACATCCAAGTTGGTAGAATCAGTCACATTGAAAGGTCTAGTGTTCGCAGTGGTCGAAGGAGGCACCAAGCTCAAACGCTTTTTGCCAGTCTTCTCATCAAATGCAAACGTAAGCGAGGGTGTTGGTCCGGGAACAAACGAAGTCGGCGTTGGCGCCGCGACGCTCAGCGCCAACGTCGCGTCCTCCATCATCACCGTATTCGCCAAATCAAGAGCGCTAGCGTGTGCAGCATCCACAGCGCGCTGCGTCGCAGCCTCGAACGGCTCGAACGCGGGAAGACCCTCGGTGGTGTTGCCCATGTCCATATCCATCTCACCCATGTCTTGCTCGGCTGCTAGTTCCCCTTCGTCTTCATCCGCGAGCGCGGCGAGCGACGGAACAGTGCCGGTAATATCCTCCGTCGCATCAGCTCCCAGGCGAGAGGCACGAGTCGGTGTCGCTTTATATCCCACTGGCGAAGGCTCACCAATCTCATCAGCACCAACAAGATTTGACAAGGATGGCACTGCGCCCGTGACGTTCTCCGTGTCGGCGTGTTCGTCTTCATCCAACAACGCACCCATGGACGGCACTTCTCCAGTGACATCATCCATGATCGCCGAAGCGTTGAACGTAAATGTTCCCGTACGATCGTGCACGTCAGCAGAGTTTGGCGTGCCGAAGCGTCCGATACTCGCTCGGCGCGACTTGCCCGGCGTGTGCTTGCCTTCGCTATTCAACGCCGCATTTGGCGTACCCGCATCCGCAGCTTCCGGGGACACAGCAAACTCGAAATCATCTCGCGATGGCGTACTTTGCTCTGACGGTTCCTCACCGTTACCCAAAACCTCCGTTGCGGGCTTGAATTCAAACGTCTCTGTGCGCTCCTCGAGCGCCTCCGCCGACGGCGCGGCGTTCACCTCCTCAATGGTAAACCCGATTGGCACCTGTGGCTCATCGCTATAAGACTCCCCAGCCTTTTCACGTTGTTCTTCCTCCTATATATCGTGTAATATTGCTCAAACGTCAGTCATTCAACGCCCAAACGCGAAACGCGCGAAACTCGAGACGAAGCGCGCGCGCCGCTCGCCCTCGCGCGCACCTTTATAAACTCTCTCACACTCTCCAACGTCGCGGGATCCGCAAAAGACACCCGTCGTCCGACGCTCTGACGACGCTTCTTACGTGTATTAAACCCAGGCGACGATCCAACCTCCGGAATCGTCGTCGCCGTCAACGACGCCCGTCGTCTCGTCGTCGGCGCGCCGTTTTCCCCCAACGCCGCGCTCGGCTTTGGACTCTCCCCTACCCGCGCCGGTCGTTGACGCTTCAAAATCTACACCCCACACGCACACACCTCACATTCGTCAGTCATCAAACCGCATCGCATCACCGCGCGCGACGTCCTACGCATCGTCCGTGCTCGACACATCTCGCGTCGATTGAAATTTTGAAATTTAAAAACAACCGTTCGCATCGTCGTCGTCATCATCATCTCGCGTCTCGCGGTTCTCTCGCGCGCACGCACCGAGTTGGGCGTTTTCACGCCACCATCGTTCGACGCCACCGCGGCGGCGCCGTTTTCCTTCGCCGGCGTCGTCGACATCACCCGTCGTCGTCGTCGTCGTCGTCGTCGTCGTCGTCGTTGTGACGCCGCGCCATCATCGCCACGTTCCCCTGCGCCCTCGACCCCGACCACACACACCCCGTCCAAGTGACCAATCATGACTCAGCGCAACCGTCACATAGCATACACATCCTTTACACTATAGACGCCATACACGCGACCGCACGACACAAAAATACACCGCACACGTCTTATACCCA
>Ga0255756_1001427_pt1 | contig 27005 bp, 19 predicted proteins | sample 011ome_20_FD_179956 | JGI IMG/M metagenome (GOLD analysis project Ga0255756, IMG submission 179956) | Coastal salt marsh microbial communities from the Groves Creek Marsh, Skidaway Island, Georgia - 011509CT metaG (version 2) | ecosystem: Environmental > Aquatic > Marine > Intertidal zone > Salt...
TCTTCCCAGTAGGGGCTAACGGAATCTGGGACCTTCTGGATCAGCAGCCGCGCACAATGGGAGTAGACCAACGCGTGAACTGGCACAGGATTGCCCAGTTCGTCGACCGCGGTTCGAACCTGTGTAGGATCTACCAGTGCACCACTGCCAAAAAATTCAGTGCCCTGCATTTCATTCCCGGACTGCTCTGTCCCGGGTACTGCTCCGCTCATGCCCAGCGCTGCGAAACAACCAACACTTTCCCCGGTTTCATCGGGAATGACACAAGGGCTGGGCACGTCGCCCGTACTCCAGTCGGCCACCAGGGCAGACAGCTCGCCATTATCATGGGGTATCAGTGCGTTCTGAAGCAGGTTGAATTCCACTCGAATCTGGCGAGCCTGTATCGACGGGCTGGATTCCAGCAGATCACCGACATCAACGCTGGTAACCGTCAGGGGGGTACTGACGTCGTGGCCGACAGAAAGTGTTTTCCAAAAGTTTTCAGGGCGCTTCTGCAACCACCAGATCTTCGGATCACCATCGAATTCGATGGCGCCGGTCTCTGAGACAACCGTGATATGGCGTCCGTAGTAGCACAGATACTCCGGGGGGACCGGTGTCCCTGTGGCCACTCCCTCCTCGCCGATGCACGCATCAACCGGATCAATGATTTCGGCCGATCGCCAGGCGCCATCGGCTGGCAACCCGGCCGGCCCGATATTTTCCGATAAGATCAAGGGAAAGGACAGATTGTTTGAGCCGATCTCGCCCGTATCCGGCTTGTTGCACGGCGGAGAACTGCCATCTTCACAGATCTTCTTGGCAAAAACACTGCCACTCATACTGATAGCCATAGCCATGCAAACAGCCGCCAATGCCGCTGATAATCGATAGTGCCCTGAGGCTGAGATGTGATCCGTATGAACAGGACTTGGTCGCTTCAACACATTTAAATTTGTCATCTGAGATTCTCCATTATTAAGTTCTCAATAGCGCTATCGATTGAATTATTTGAACGAGTCATCGATTGAGCGCTCACGTTTTTTGCGGGTGCAAGCTGGGCGGAATCTAATCGACCGGGTGCCAGCTTTAATTGATGTAGCTCATCTGAGTTTGATAACAGGCATTTTTTACGTAGCGAAACGATCAGGCTCAAGTCAAGATCGGCATAGTCGGGTCTGGCGTCAATGAATATGGTCGGCGCTTTGCGGACGTAAATGCTACGGCTGACGGGTTTACGCCACGAGGTCAGCACGCCGATATTGTGCTAGCATCATAGCCAAGTGTGCTGGCGTCGAAGCAGGTGAGGCGACGTTATCGATGACTACAACCGCGCAGGACTTAGTATTGAAGTTGACTTGTCGCTGCCATCAACGCGAGTAGCACGTGCCCTGGATCAGATTATCGAGTGGCGAGGTAAGCCTCGGGTTATTCGTTGTGACAACGGGCCAGAATACATCAGTGAGTCACTGGCGGAATGGGCTAGAAGTCACAGTATCGAGATTGCCTTTATGCAACCTGGAAATCCATAACAGAATGCTTATGTGGAACGTTATAACCCGACAGTCAGATATGACTGGTTAGCACACCACCTGTTTTCATCGATCAGTGAAGTTCAGGACTTTGCGACGAGCTGGTTTTGGACTTACAATCACGAACGGCCGAACATGACCTTGGGCGGTATCACCCCCAAACAGAAGGTGCCCTTGGTGGCCTAACCTCTACTTTTGTAGCAAGTTATAAAAGGGTGATTACCCAAGGGCGGCTTTTGCATAAGTAAGGCTGTCGTCAATCCCGCGTGACTAACCCTGGCTATGAGCTGCCATCATGTCTAACTTGAATCATAAAGAAATTTATAAAGATGCAAGTCGTGCCGCTGTTGAACTGCCACTTGGAGAGGCCCTTGCCGGTCTCGGTGCCGGTGCTACATTTCCGCTCATGGAAGACCCTCGAGAAACTGACCGAGCATTGTTAATTGGCATGTTTGTGTTGCGCCCCGCTGCCAAGGCCTGGTCGGCAAGCCTGTCTAGCAATGTGCCCGCAGGGCTGCGCGAGGCTGAGCAATGGTGCTTCAACGTGAAGGGCTATGATGGTGGCTGGCTAATTGCTGCTGGGAATCCTCTGGATGCCTATCGTCTCTCCCTGCAGTACGGCCTATCGGATGCGGTTATTGTAGGCAGTAATACTGTGGTCACTGAGGGTCTCGACCACGAAGGTCATGAAGGTTATCTGTGGCAACCCTACGGACCGGCAGCTTGGTCGCAGCTGGCTACGCTTGATAACAAAATCGGCGATAAGATTGCCGACACTCGGGCGGCCTGGCAGAAGTTAGGCGTCCTGTCCCCCCGACGCTACCCTGCTCAAATCGTCGTGACTCAGAGCGGCAAGCTCCGAGAGGGTGCCAGGGATATCTTTGAAGCACGCATTTTTAGCGCAAAACATCCGGACGGAGCTCCGGTGGAAAGCTATATCCTCACCAGCGAGGCCGGTGCAGAACGGCTTCGTGCGAGAGCAGGTAAACATCAATTAAACGACGCTATTGATAAGATTCTGATCGCAACTTCACCCGCAGGTGATCCTGAAACGTTGGCGATTGATACGGTGCCAGCTATTCTGAGGAAGCGGCTGGATATTCGTATTGCCAATCATGATGGTGGACGCACTGTGCTTTCCGAGTTCAGTAGTGCTGGTGTCCTGGCACAGATGAACCTGACGCTCATGCGTGGAACGCCTGTGAAGGAAATTCTTGCCCAGAGTGATCGTGTGCCAGATAGTGCCCGTAGCGAGTTGCTCGAGAACTTTGAAAGTCGGCGTCAGCTGTTCTTCTCCGGTGACAATCGTCTTCCAGCGGGTCTCATACCCATTAGCGTGCTGCATGATGGTGGCGACGGTGTGGTGGTCAGTTTCGATGCAAGAGCGCAACGCGGGCTTTAAGACTCGGTAGAAGCTCTCTCACCGGCGCGCGTCTTGCACTACGATGACGTGCAGGTGGTTTTTCTCGGAGATCTCTCCAGGGGAGCTTTCTGGAGGATCTTTCTGGAGGATCTTTCTGGGGACGCAAGGCCAAGTGCCAGGGTCGGCTCTCTGGCGCGTGGCTGTGACCCCGTTTTTCAGGCCAGTTGCAGCGGGTCTAACTCTGTGCCTGGCGGGTAGTTATCTGCAATCTGGTACAGGCCGTCGAGGGTGATCGCAGTGCCAACGGTTACTGCGTTATCTGCGCCAACTTCAACCGGGCCTAACTTGGCGATGGCACAGCGCCTTGTGTTCATTGGCGCATCGAGTACCGTCAAAACGAACCCTTCGGGACCCGCCTCCAAACCTAGCTCGGCGAGCGTAGACTTGAGCATGCCGCCGTGGGCCGCAAACGTTACTGTGCCCTGAAACCGCATCGCGCCCGTTGCGCTGCCATCCGCTGCAATGGACAAATCGCCGCCGGGCAGCGCCTCGAACACAAAAGTACCATCCTCATTACGGGTTGCGCCATCGCTGATGGTGATTGAGCCACCGACCGCCTCGACGTAACTTCTAAAGCTGGCTTTTACACCCCAGGTCAATCTATTGAAACTCATAACTGCTCCATTTGCGGCCAAGCGCCAAGATGGGCCTCATCGGCGATAAATAGCATCATCGCCCCAATTCCCAGCCCAATATACCCAGCCCGCGTTCAATACACCACATGCGTGACAGCCTGCCCATTTAGTAATGAGATCAGGATCAATGAATTCTACCTTTGCTCGGTCTTCCCGTTGGTTTCAATGCAACTCTATCTGCCTACGAGTCCCTCGACGAGTTCCTGAAACTTTGCAGACCCATACACTCTCTCTTGATGGCTATGAGCACGAATCTTTGAGGCTAGGTTCTCGAGTACCGGCTCTGACAAACAGGAGTGATAGCTTTTATGCCTGGCGCTACAATCCACAGCGGGTGCTAAAAAAGTGGAGTATGAACTAACAAGTATGTCTGGCTGGTCAGCAGCGTTCGCGCTGACGCGAGACCAAAGGTAGTTTTTGGAAGCAACCAGACGCCAGTATTTTTCTAGCAATCCGAACGCGCCGCGCGCTTTCAGCGGTTCCTTAGGCTATTGAAATAGAACATGGCGCCGATGACAACGCCGCCCAGTACCATCAGCCATTCGTAGGGCCAAATAAGGGCGGCGGGACTGCCGGGCAGATACAGACAGCCCAGGCCAATGGACAGAATGAGCGCGAGTACCCCGACGAGCTTGCCTTGGGCAACCCTAAAGGGTCTTGGCATATCAGGCTCTGAGTATCGCAGCTTGATAAATGCCCAGGCGACCATACCGTAGGCGATCACAACCATGAAACTGCCGGCGTCCACCAACCAGACCAGAATGGTGCGGCCGAAGAAGGGCGAGATGCAGCTCAACAGGCCGATAAAGAGAATACTCACGTAAGGCGTTTTGTAGCGTGGGTGTAGGCGCGCAAAGATGCTCGGGATCATGCCGGACTCGGCCAGCGCATACAGGACTCGGCTGCCGCCAATGATAAAGGCATTCCAGCTGGTCAGGATGCCGCCGACCCCGGCCAGTATCATCAGGTTACCCATCAACTGGCTGTCCCAGACAGTAGCCATGGCGTCAGCGGTCGCGGCACTGCTGGATGTCAGTTGATCCATATTGAGGGAACTGCCGACGGCCAGCGAAATCGCAATATACCAAGCGGCTGCGAGGCTAACTGAGAAAACCAGCAACTTGCCAATATGGGCCGAAGGTAGATTGATCTCTTCAGCACTTTGCGGAATGACATCGAAGCCGACCATCAGCGCTGGTACCATAACCAGAACCCCAAGAATGCCAACCGCACCCTTGGTAAACAGCGGTGCCCCTGGCGCTGAAAATTCAAACAGGGCAGCACCGGATAGAAAACTCAGACCCACCAGCAAAATCAACAGGGTCATGAGTGTCTGTACAAAGGCGGCAAAGCCAATGCCGATAAAATTAATAGCGGTCATGGCAATGGCACCAAGGACACCTATAGCTATCATGCTGATATAGACATCCGACCCAGCAATTGTCCAAAGATAGCCCTGGGCCAGATCAGGAAAGACATAAGCCAGTGCTGTGGGCAGGGCTGCCGATTCAAATACACAGACGTTAACGTAGGCCATGACAATGGCCCAGCTCGCGACAAAACTGGCGGTATACCCCAGCGCCCTTTGAGTATAGACATGTTCCCCGCCAGCCTTTGGCATGGCAGCAGCAAGCTCGGCATAGGTCAGGCTGATCAGAAAAACCGCGATGCCGCCGATGATAAAAGCGATGGTGGTGCCCAATGTGCCAGCCCTGATCAGCCATTCGCCGGTGAGCAGCACCCAGCTCCAGCCGATCATAGCGCCAAACGATAGCGTCAATACCTCACGTCGAGCGAGGGTTTTGGAAAAACCGGGTGAAGCCAGATTCGTCATGTGTTAACTCACGCTGTCAATGTCACATACCTTGCGGCATTTATACTTGCCGCGGTACCGGTTCGGTTGGCGCTGCAGACTGATCCAGTTTACCCAGGCTCGACGCTCAATTGAAACCTGTTACTTGCTGTCGCCGTACTGTCGTTAAATCACAACCATTTGATGGAAATAAAGCAGCGGTCTGCGCTGCCATGTTCTGCTTTGAAGTCGCAGTGAACTCCCTCGACCGTTGCGATCACTACAAGCATCCACTACAAGCATCCACTACAAGCATCGTGACGGGGGCCGGATCGTCATCAAGGACCATCGGCGCCGTTTTCCGGTAAGCCAGTATCCTCGGTCGGCCTTGTGTACGCCAGGCACTGACTGCCTCCTCAAATTCGTACCCTGTTGCCGAGGCATAACGCGAGCCGTCGGTGCGGACGAAATCGGCACTGAGCGGGCTGCCCAGCCTGGACCACATAGGCAGGACAAAAATATCAGACTCGGCAGGTGTGCCGATCTGAGACTGGAAGTCAGCTGTGGCCAGCAGCGGTTCGTGCTCCTAGACAACTGATTGAAGATCCGCTCGTTCGAAGTGCTCTTGGCGAAGGTGCTCCACAACGCGGAATGCAATGCGTCGCTCTTCGCTGACGTCACCCGGCGATGCAATGAAGGTGCGAATGCTGTTCTTGGCCATTACCGGAAACTCCCAAGAAAATACTGAAGATTCTCGGGGCGTTTCGATTCATAACCGTGACCAGTATCCAAAGGGTTCCAGGTTGTGAGATAGATCATGCAGGATGCAGGAAATAACCCTCACCGGCGCAGGTTGCAGTCAGTTGATTTGTTCTCGGCAACCTCTATCGCAGCAGGCGATCCATAGCGACCACTGTCTGGAGCAGCACATTGGCGCCATTGGTAATTTGTTGCGGGCTGGTGAACTCGCCAGGCGCGTGACTGATGCCATCTTTGCTGGGAACGAATATCATCCCCAGCGGCGCAATATCTTTCATGCTCTGCGCATCATGTCCGGCCCCGCTGGGCATGGCTAGGTTGCTGAGTCCGAGGGCGTCAGCAGATTGCTTGACGAGTGCCATTAGGCGTTTGTCTGTGGGTGCGGCGGGCGACTCATAGTATTGATTGAAGCTGATATGAGTGCCGTTGGCGGCAGCGATCGCGGTCGCAACGGCACTGATCCTTGCAAACAGCCGGTTAACCTTGCCCATGTCCAGGTCTCGTATCTCAAGGCTGAACATGACTTCACCGGGTATGACATTGGGTGCGCCGGGCTTGATCTCCAGTCGACCGACGGTACCAACCTGGCGTCCGGGTTCGTCGGTGATGATCTTACGGACTTCGGCGATGATCAGTGCAGCTGGATATAATGCGTCCTGCCGCTGGTCCATTGGGGTTGTGCCAGCGTGATTAGCGAATCCGGTAATCGTGATATACCAGCGCTTGATGCCGACGATGCCCTCCACAACGCCGATGGCGATCCCCTCGCGGTCTAGCATCGCGCCCTGTTCCACATGCAGTTCAATGTAGCCAGCGATATTGCCCGGTTGTCTGATATTTGTGGCCAGCTGCTGAGGATCTCCGCCAAGAAATGCGATACCGTCACCGATCGTCTTGGCGCCCAGGCTTGGCAACGCCATTTCACGATCCGCAACGGCTCCTGTGAATGATCGGCTACCGTTTTTCCCGCCTTCTTCATTGCTCCAGACAATGACCTCAAGGGGGTGGTCAAGCGCCATACCAGTATCACGCAGTGACCTTGCAACCTCGACCGCCGACATAACGCCAACTATGCCATCATAGTGACCGCCATTCGGCACTGTGTCGATATGCGAGCCCGTGACAATGGGTGCCAGGCCATCGATTTGTCCTTCACGGCGCCCCACCAGGTTGCCTGCGACGTCAATCTTGGTAACGAGTCCGGATTCTGCCATCAAGTGTGCAAGGTAGCCCAGTGCTGCGAGGTTGTGCTCGCTATAGGCGACTCGGTCAGAGCCACCAGCAGCGTTCTCGCCGAAGTTGCGCATGTGTTGCATGGTTTTATTCAGTCGATCGCCGTCGACCCGTATATCGCCTGCATTAGCGATAGGGCCTGCAGCGAAGACGAGCGGCGAAAAAAACAGGCAAATCAGGAGCAGACAGTGCGGCATCAGTTGAACTTCGTAATCCATTAGAAAGTCATTTAATCACACTTTGATGACGATTCCAGTTGCCGTACGCCTGCCTTATTGACGAATGTGAGTGTCAGCGAGAGCGGGTCCGTTAGCGCTTTCAGGTGGGTGTGCTGGCATTGACTTCAGCCGTTGGCAAGCGCCTAATTTAGCGGCGCTTTAACTTTGGGTGTCAACCGGCTATGTCCTCCGTCTTTTACCGAACCCCGCGGCATACCTATCCTGTCGCAGTTGCCGGGCTTGGTGCCTGGGTGACGGATCAGGCTGGGCGTCGTTACCTGGATATGAGCGGCGGTGCGGCGGTGTCGCTGCTTGGTCACCAGCAGCCAGACATAGTTGCAGCCATCCAGGCTCAGGTGGGCGCGCTGGCCTATGCCCATACGGCATTCTTTACCACCAACGCCCAAGAGCAGTTGGCCGAGATGCTGGTCACACGCTTTAATGACAGGGCCTCACGGGTGTATTTTTCATCCGGTGGTTCGGAGGCCAACGAGACGGCGATCAAGATGGCCTGGCAATACTGGGCGGCGAAGGGTCGGCCTGAAAAACAGGTGATTATCTCGAGGGAAAACAGCTACCACGGGAATACTTTTTTGACGCTGTCGGTGAGTGGCAATGTCGGCCGACGGAAGGCTGCGGCTGCGCCGTTGCTAGACTGGCCACGACTGCCCACCTGCTATCCCTATCGTGAGCAGCGGGCTTCAGAAACCGTAGCAGACTATGGAGCTCGGCTGGCAGCGGAACTGGACCGCACCCTGATGGCAGTGGGGGCAGATCAGGTGGCTGCTTTCATTTGCGAGCCAGTCATAGGCGCATCCCTTGGCGCGGTGGCGCCGGTACCGGGTTATCTCGCGGCGGTAGAATCGGTTTGCCGCCAGCACGGCGTTTTGTTGATATTCGATGAAGTCATGGCGGGTAGCGGTCGATGTGGCACCTACTTTGCCCATGAGCAGGACGGAGCTCGGCCGGATATCGTGACCCTGGGCAAGGGCATCGCGGCCGGCTATCAACCGTTGGCGGCAACCATCATTGCCGGAGACATTGCTGACACCCTGGCTAGCGCGGGCTTCACTCATGGACATACCTATATTGGCCATCCGGTTGCCTGTGCCGCTGGTGTGGCGGTTCAGCAGCAGCTGGATCTGGGCCTGATTCGCGACAAGGGCGAGCTGATGAAGCAGGCGCTGGTCAGCCGTTTTGGCGAGGCATCATTTGTCGGCGACATACGCGGTCGTGGCCTGCTGCTCGGGCTGGAGCTGGTGAGTGATAAAACCACCAAGGCGGGATTCAGTGAACCGTTGGCGGACAGGCTGCGCCTTGAGGCCATGGCCCAGGGACTGATCTGTTATCCCGGCCAGTTCAAGACAGAAGCAGGGTTTGTGCCGCATATACTGTTGGCACCGCCGGCGATATGCACCCAGGACGATATTGCGCTGTGCTGTGACGCGCTAGCGCTGGTCTTCGACAAGGTGCTGAACGTCGTGTAACAGTCTGCGCGGCTGTGCTATCTCTCCTTTGCTGCAGTGCTGCAGTGCTGCAAGGAAAGGCTAGGTTTTTTGCAGAAACGGGTCCTCCATACCTGGTTCGAGAGGCACCTGGAAGGTGTTGAGGGTATGGCAGATCAAGCAGTAGTAACCCACGGTGAGTACCAGTTCTATCATGCCCTCTTCGCCGAATGCACTCACCCCGGCCGCGTAGGAGTGATCCTCAACGACATGATCCTCTAGCATCTGGCTGGTGATTTCAAAGGCAAGCTGTTCGATACCTTCGAATTCTGGCGTATCGCCCGCCGCCATACGGCGCAGTTGGATCTCGGCGACCCCGGCCTTTACGGCCATCGCCTTGTGAACGACAAACTCAAATCGAGCACGATAAAAAACGCCCACGGTGCAGATAGCCACTTCCTTGACATTGTTTGGCAGTGAACCGCCGTAGCGAATTGCGGCGCCCAAGGCCTGGGCCGCACCGCCAATCTTGGGCGCTTTGACAAAAGCGGAAAAGGGTCCTTGCGTGCCGATGCCGGGGCTGGAACTACGAGGGCCGGATTCGATTTGGTGGAGCACGTCGGCCTGTGCCGTGGTGAGGTTGTTTCGGTCTACCGGTACTAGGCGCATCAGGGTTCCTCGTTGGCTGAAGCAGGAAAGGCGGGTCGGGCAATGGGCACACCGGCCAGCGCGCCTGTCATCTTTGCGTTGCGAACGGCAAAGTGGCCGTTCACCAGAGCGTGCACCACACCTTCAGACAGTCGTTGGGGTGACTCAAAGGTGGCCAAGTCACGATAATGTTGAGGATCGATTACCACGAGATCGGCGACATAACCGTTCTTGAGATAGCCACGATCATTCAGGCGGTAAAAGTCTGCGGCTAACCCGGAAAAGCTGCGGATCATAAACTCCGGGGTGACCAGTGCTTCCTCAAACACAAAGTGGCGCATTTTTTTTGGAAAGGCACCGAAGGCACGGGGGTGAGTCATGGGTTGGTCGGGCCTGGGTGTTCTGCCGTCAGTACAGGTCATCATCCAGGGCTCCTGTGCTAGCCTGCGAGTATTGTTGTGATCATACAGTTCCAGGTTCATCACCACAGCGTTACCCGTGCGCAAAATCCACTGCACTGTGTCGGCAGCTGACTCTTCGCGGGTGTTAGCCACCTGCGCCAGGGTGCGCCCATTCAGGTCTGGTCGCGGATCCACGAACTGGATCTTGGCGGCACCGCCGCGTACCTGCAGCATGGCATTGGTGGCGTCACGTATAGCGTCGGCACTGCGCAGGTCATCAAACCGTGCCACCATGGCTTCATGGCTACCAGCTGCAGCCCAGTCTGGAATGGTGTAGGCGCGAAGGTTGCTCTGGGTGGCGGTATAGGGATGCTGCGCAGCCCAGATATCCACGCCACGGGCGCGGGCATCGTTGATCAGTTTCGCGCCGAGCTCGGCGCGGCCGTAATTGTGCGCACCCTGCAAGTTGTAGTGGCTGAAGATGCCTCGCAGACCGGATTCCGCCGTGATACGAATCCCTTCCTCGACCGACTCCTCGTAACCCACGCCCTGATAGACGGCGCCCAAGTCGCGGTCATGGGTGTCGTAGATCGCCTGCGGATACGCAGCTGCTACCTTTGCGAGTTCGATCACTTCCTCGGTGTTGGCATAGGTGCCGGGTACATAGAACAGGCCGGTAGAAAGACCAAAAGCCCCTTGCTCCATGGCGTTACGCAGCAGGGTTTTCATTTCTGCCAATTCAGCGTCGGTCGGTGCTCGGTCCTCGCGCCCCATCACCTGCTCACGAATATAGCCGTGACCGGCAAAATGCAGGCCGTTGACACCAATACCCCGCGTGCGCCACAGATCAAATCGGCCGGCCACATCAGTGGTGCCATCACCATCCAAGCCGAGCACGACGGTGGTAATGCCCTGTGTCAGATAGGGGATGGCATCGTTGCCATAATCTGCATCAAGCATGGCATGAGAGTGGGCATCGATGAAACCAGGCGCAATCCACAGACCGCTGATATCGATCGAGTCTGCCGCTTTGACAGGTTGCTCTGTCAGCGGATCCAACAGGATTATTCTGCCGTTGGCGACGCCAACTTCGGCAGCGTAGGGTTTCGCGCCGGTGCCGTCATAAACAAGACCGCCGGTGAACAGCACATCCAGCGTGACTGGGTCGGGCTTTGGCGCACAACCAAAGCTGACCAAGGCAAGCAGGCAGGCAATCACGGGTGCTCTTGGCATGTCGGCTTCTACTCGTGCTCCAATACGCGGCCATGGCGATCCTGCGTCAATTGGCCGTTTGACCAGGCAATGCCACCGTTAACAATGACATGCTGGATGCCGGAGGCGTATTGCCAGGGGTTTTCAAAGGTGGCGTTGTCCTTGATCTCATCCAGGTCGAACAGGGCAATGTCGGCGTAATAACCGGTTTTGAGCAGGCCGCGTTGGCGGATCTGGTAAACCTGTGCTGGCAGTGAAGTCATGCTGCGCACCGCGTCAGGCAGGGTGATGATCTGCTGTTCAATAACGTACTTGTGAATCTTGCGAGGAAAGGTGCCAAATCCTCGAGGGTGCGGAGAACCCTCCAGCCACGGCGGATTCCTGCCGTCAGAGGCGGTCATGTTCCAGGGAGCGCGCATGAATGTCTCTACATCTGCATCTGACATGTTGAAGGAAATAATGCCGGGGCGGCCTTGCAACAGCAGATTGATCGAGGCAGTGATAGCATCCGTTTCTTGCTGTTCAGCCCAAGCCTTTAGTGTCTGCCCAACAATTGCGGGTGTTTCCGGCGCCCGGCTGAACTGGATGCGATCAGCACCGCCCCGTCGGGCCAGGTTCTCCACCATAGCGGCTTCAAGTGCCGGTCGCTGGTTCAGGTCCTGAAATCTAGCAACAGTGGCAGGCCAGCCGCCGTCAAAGGCCCATCGCGGTAATAACGCGGCGTCGAGTGAAGTGTGCGAGGCGATATAGGGGTATTGGTCTGTATACACCTGAACACCTTCTCGTCGAGCCTGTTCAATATTACGGCTCAGCACCTCTGCCATGCCCCAGACCGGCGGTCCGAGGGATTTGATGTGGGTGACGACAACGGGTGCGCCGGTTTGCCGGCCTACATCAATGACTTCTTCGACCGCTGCGATGACCCCAATACTGTAATTGGATTCATCACGGATATGACTGTTGTAGGCGCCGCCATAGATTGCGACCTCTTTCATGAGCGCAATGAGTTCATCATTAGCGGCAAAACTACCGGGCGCATAAAAGGTGCCGCTGGATAGCCCGAAGGCGCCTGCCAGCATACCTTGTCGGACCAGGTCCCGCATGCGGCTGAGTTCGCTATCGGTGGGGCTGCGATCGGCCATCGCCATCACTGCCTTACGCACCTCTCCATGCGGAATAAATAGCCCGACATTGACCCCTGTGCCATGCTGACGCAGAGTCGCAACCTGGCCGGCTATGTCCGTCGAGCCGCCGCCGTCCGGGTTAATCAATACGGCTGTAATCCCTTGAGATAGCAGCCCGGGCACATCGCTACGCTGCTTGTCGAGCAGCGCATCTGCCGTATGGCTGTGTGTATCAATGAACCCCGGAGCCGCATAAAGCTTTGAACCATCGATCCGTGTGATCGCGGTAGTCTTGCTGTAGTCACCGATGCCGGCGATACGATCGCCAGCTATAGCAATATCATCGCGAAACCAGGGATTGCCGCTGCCGTCAATGATTCGAACATTATCAATAACCAGGTCGTATTCGGCAGCGGTGCTCCATGATCCTTGCCAGACCAGCCAGCAAGCCAGTAGCAGGCGCACTCGCTTCACTCGACCAGGCCGGCTTCAAGTAAGAGGGTAAGCATAGCGATCTGGATGCCGAGATGGCCATCGGCATTCTGCCACCATTCATTCAAAGAATGCGCGCCGCCGCCAATACCGCCACGGCTCATGGTCACCGCTGGTACGCCTAGAGAGATCGGGATGTTGGAGTCGGTAGATGACAATTCATATTCAGGCGTAATGCCAAACGAGCGAGTCACAGCTGAGGCGCGCTGCACGATAGGCTGGTTAATATCACCTTTGGCTGCCGGTCGCTTGCCCACTTGCTGGATATCGACGGTCAGGACCGGTCCGCTCAGGCGCCCCGCATTTTCTTCCTCCAATGCCTGTTTGATAGCGGCCTTGAGGATCGCATCTATCGCGTCGATGTTCTCCTGCTCGCCGGATCGCATATCAATCTCAGCCCAAGACTCAAATGGGATAGCGTTGATCGACGTACCGCCACCGATGCGGCCAATATTGTAGCTGGACTTCTTTCCCACGCTGGTAATTGCAGTCGCGTTTTGGTCAAAAATGGCGATCATGCGGCCCAGTGCGTGATGAGGATTGGCCAGTCCGAAGGCGCCCCAAGAGTGGCCGCCCGGCCCTATGAACGTCACGCGATAGCGATGTGAGCCGACCCCGCCATAGACAATGCGGCTGGACTCGCCACCATCTATGGCGATCATGGCGTCAATCTTTCGGGCCCCGTCCCTGAACAGGTGTTTTACGCCGCGCAAGTCCCCGAGGCCTTCTTCGCCCACATTGCCAACAAACAAGATATCTGCATCAGTTTGCAAATTGGCGTGTTGCATCGCCTTGAGCATGCCCAGAACGGTGACCAGGCCGCGAGTGTTGTCGCCGATGCCAGGTGCGTAAAGTTTGCCGTCACGTTCCTTAACCGTTACGTCAGTGCCGGCAGGGAACACAGTATCAAGGTGTGCCACCACGGCAACCAATCGATCGCTGCTGCGTCCTGGCCGCAAGCCTATGGCATTACCCACCTCGTCAATGTAAACATTGTTAAGTCCAGCTTCCTTAAGCATCTCTATATAGCGGGCAGCGCGCTTATCTTCCTTGAAGGGTGGGGCCTCAATTTCATTAAGCTCAATCAGTAACTTATGTGACTCAGGTTCCATCACCAGCACATGGTCCAGCGCGGCGACGACGGCCGGCACTGCCTTTAGTGAGGCCACAGCCTCGTCGTAGCCAGACAGAACAGGGGTGTCTGTCTCGGCCGACACAGACCCAGCAAGGACAAAGAGAAACAAGCCAAGGAACATACGATTCATAGTGAAAGACTCTATAACAAAGGTTTGAAGTGGTGCGAACAGTCTACGACATTGTTTTGGGATTTGTCATGCCTGTCGAGTTCGCACTTTGCAGCTGCAAGCTGATACGAGAGCAAGATCAAAGCGAGCCTTTAGCATCTGCGCATTTGCAGGCGAACAACAGCCGTTATATGCTCGACGCTTCGTAACAATTGCCGTGAGCCTTTTATGATGCGCCCAATCCTCTTTTGTCTTAAAAGCTTTCTTAAAAGCTGTCTTAGTAGCTGTCTCAGTATTTGGCTTGTCGTCGCGAGCGCTTCCGCGCATGCAGATGACCGCGCGGACATCCTCGAATTCCTGGATAGCCGCTACGATCAGACCGCCAGTATTGCCAAACAGATCTGGACCCATGCAGAAGTGGGCTACCAGGAGTACCAGAGCAGCCAGTTGCTGCAGGACACATTGCAAGCCGAGGGTTTCAAGATTGAGGCGGGTGTGGCAGGTATCCCAACGGCTTTTGTCGCCTCCTACGGCAGCGGTGGGCCTATTATTGCCATCCTGGCCGAGTTCGATGCCTTGCCGGGTATTAACCAGAGTGCATCTCCCGTCAGAGATCCCATAGAAGGTAAAACAGCGGGGCATGCCTGCGGGCACAACCTCTTTGGGGCAGGCTCAACTCAGGCGGCTATTGCCTTGGCGCACTGGCTAAAAAGCAATGATAAAGAAGGCACCGTGCGTCTCTACGGCACGCCCGCCGAGGAGGGTGGCAGCGGCAAGGTATATCTGGTTCGAGAGGGACTGTTCAAAGATGTAGACATAGCCATGCACTGGCACGCCGACAGCGCCAACTCAGCCAATTCTCGAACCACTTTGGCTAATCGCAGCGCCAAGTTCCGTTTTCGTGGTACTTCAGCCCACGCCGCAGGCGCCCCCGACAAGGCCCGTTCGGCATTGGATGGGGTCGAAGCCATGAACATGATGGCCAACATGATGCGCGAGCACGTACCCCAGCAAACGCGCATGCATTACGTGATCACCGAGGGGGGTAACGCACCCAACGTGGTGCCTGACTTTGCCGAAGTTTTTTATTACCTCCGTCACCCCAGCGCGGCGACGGTTCAGGCGCTCTGGGCGCGCCTGGAAGATGCAGCACGCGGCGCAGCGTTGGGCACAGGGACCAAAGTGGATTGGGAGATTATTCATGGGAACCATTCCCTTGTTATCAACGAAACCCTGCAGAAGATGATGCATGAAAAGCTGACGCAGGTCGGCGGTATTACCTATAGCGCCGAGGAGCAGAAATTCGCCGAGGCGTTATATGCAACCCTAAACCTGCCGAACCGTAAACTGGGCAGCGAAAAAGAGATCCAGCCTTATGAGGTGAGTCTGGGTTATGGTTCCACGGACGTGGGCGATGTGTCTATTGCGGTGCCCACCGTAGGACTGCGCACGGCTACCTATGTGCCCGGTACCGCCGGCCACAGCTGGCAGTCAACGGCCGCGGCAGGTATGAGCATTGGCTTTAAGGGCGCCCATCTTGCGGCCAAGACCCTGACTCTGGCCGGTATTGAACTGTTTGAAAACGAGGATCTAAGGCGAGCGGCGCGTCAGGAGTTTGATGCTTTCCGTGGCAGCGATTTTGTTTATGAAGCCCTGCTGGGCGATCGCAAGCCACCTCTGGACTATCGTAATTAGGTGTCGTGCGGGAGCCTGCCTGTAAACGCCCCCAGCCCCAGGGATAGGGGCTGATGGGTGCACCGACTTTGATTGACAAGGGTGGCAGGCTGGCTTAAATTTGCCGGCTAAGGGTAGTTTGCCCTTGGCTTTTGCAAAAACTATCGAGCCGCTAATGTTTGAGAAAGAGCTGATGCTTGATAAAGACTTGATGTCACATGCACGTTTGAGTGCACCTGTAAATGCACATGAAATAACTTGGGGGAATATATATGCCTAGATTCAGACTTAAAGCGCTGTCTGTGGGGATCGCAGCAGCGGCGCTTGGAGTGTCAGCGCCAGTCTGGTCCGAAGACGAAAAGATCGAAGAGGTTGTCGTTACCGGTTCGTATATCAAACGATCCAGCTTCGAGGGCACAAAGCCCATCCAGGTCATTGATCAGGAAGCTATCAGGAGAAGTGGCGCTGCCCAGCCCGTTGACGTGTTGAAGGAATTGACGGCTAACAGCGGATCTCAGTTCTATAACGAAACAAATAATCGTGCGGGCACCGGCATGTTTAACATCCGTAACCTGGGTCTGGGTTCAACCCTGGCGCTGGTGAACGGCAAGCGGGCCGGTGTTGCGCCCGTGGCGGACGATACAGGGACAGACTTCCTGGATATTAATCAATTTCCGCTCTCGATGATCGAGCGAATTGAAGTGCTCACCGATGGAGCCTCTGCCTTGTACGGCTCGCAGGCGGTGGCCGGTGTTGCTAACATCATTACCCGCAAGGGCTTTGAAGGCTTCGAGCTTTCTGGTGGTGTCAGCGATTCTATTATTGACCAGAAGGATCTCAGTCTGGCCTCTGGTGCCCAGTTCGGTAATGGTGGGTTCAACTTCTATGCAACCTACTATGATCAGGGCGATGCCTATCGATCAGATTTTGACTGGCTCAACTATCGTCTGAATCCGTCCGATGCGACCTCTCGCTTCCTGGCCGGTGTGGGTTCTCCCGGTACTTATCGCCGAGCCACGCTGAACGCCGCGGGTGAGGCTGTTCGAGTTTCTGGTGCCAAGGCGTTGCCAGATCCGGACTGTGAAGCAGCTGGCGGCGTTCTGCGTAGCCCAACCGACAGCACCTGTCGTTATCAGTTTGTAGACCAGGTATCGGTTATTTCCGCAGAAGAACGGGTGCAGGCATTCACCGAATTTGACTGGGAATTCAGTGACAAGCTGCGTTACTACGCAGAAGCGTCCTACTCTAACAATATGATCACCCGTGCTCAGGGTGGTGCCACTTTTAATACCGGCAGCGCCGGCGGTGGTTTGTCGATTGGGCCTGATCATCCGTTTAACTTCTACATCGCGGATCCCGATAATGCCAATAACGCGATCTACATTGGCCCAGACAATTGGGATGAGGCTGTTCATGGTCCTCAGGCAGTGGCTCTGTATGCTGCGGCCCGACCACTGGGTCGAGAGGTCGCAAAGACTGACATCACTCAGTTTATTAAGCGGGAAATGCAATATGTGCGCATTCTTAACGGCCTTGAGTACGACTTGAGCGACTCCTGGAGCCTCAACGCCTCCTATGGTTGGGCGAAGTCTACTCGCACCACCAACGAACCGCATAACTACCGTGCAGATGTATTCAATGATCTTGTTAAGTCTGGCGAATGGAATCCTTTTGGTACGCGGCTTTCAAACCCGACGTTAGTGTCTCCAAGGGACGGCACCAGTGTGGCAGGCAACAGCGACATCACGCTGAAGAAGTTTGACGAAGTCAGCGCGTCCAATGCGCGAGTACTCGAGCGAATTATTGATGCGGTTGCCGTCGGCGATCTGTTCGATTTTGGCGGCAGCACCGTTCAGGGCGCTTTCGGATACCAGCATCGTGATGTTGATGTCGAGGTCTACTCAGACTCTCTGAGTGCTGCCGGCGAAGCTAACGAAGAAAGCTTGTCTGGAACCGTTATAGGTGGCCAGAGTGTGTGGGCTGTCTTTGGTGAAGTTATGATTCCAGTGGGCGATAACTTGGAAGTCCAGCTGGCGGTGCGTCGCGAAGACTACGGCGGCTCCATTGGCTCCACTACCGACCCGAAAGTCGCGTTTGAATGGCAGCCTCTTGGCTGGCTTGGCTTCCGTGGCTCCTGGGGTACATCATTCCAGGCGCCTACGGTAAGACAGACCGCTTCAGCGAGCTCCTCGGGTTTCATTGATGATCCAGCATCCTTCGTGGCGGGCCAGGGTCTATCGTGTGTCAATGCCGGCTTGAATAACAACATCGTGATTGCGGTTCAGGGCTCACCTGACCTGGCGCCACAAGAGTCTACAAACTATAACCTGGGGGTTGTATTCCGGTTTGATAATGGTCTGGACATCAGCGCCGACTATTTCAACTTTGACTACACTGACCTGATTGCACAATCAGAAGGTGCGCAGGCGATCGTCAACAACGACTGTGCGGACGATGGTGTACCCAATGATCCTCGCGTGATTCGTGATGGATCTGGTCAGTTACGCCAGGTTAACACGGAGTTTGTGAACGTCGGTCAGGTGGAAACCTCAGGCTTGGACACGAACTTGCGTTACAGCATTGACGCGGGTCCTGGAACCCTGATGCTGGATGCGGCTGCTACCTACGTACTGAAGTTTGACGTGACTAACGGCGATGTCAGTTTTGACGGTGCCGGTAGCCGCAACTTCTCCAATAACTTCTCAACGTTGCCAGAGCTGCGAGCCAATGTGGGCGCGACCTACCTGATGGGTGGACATACCATTACGGGCAAGTTCCGTTACATTGATGAGTACAAAAACGACCAGAGTAATAATGGTATCGTCGATGCGTGGGAGGTGTTTGATGCGCAGTATACCTACACTATGAATGGTCTGATCGGCGAGGGCGATACCACCCTGTCTATCGGTGCGAACAACCTGTTCGACGAGGATCCACCCGCGCTGACGCGTCTTGATGGCAATGGAAATCCTCTGCCTTATCAGAGTGCCAGTGCAGGCGGCTTGATTACCGATGGCCTGACCGACCGACCTGGATATGACGACCGTGCCGGACACGACCTTAGAGGTCGAATCGTGTACGTGAAGTTCAGCCAGGACTTCTAAGTTAGTCTGATGAAACCGAAGGGGCCTTATGGCCCCTTCTTTTTTTGAAAAACGGAAGTAACCTTGCTATGCCTAAGTATAAGTTGCGACTACTAGCTGCGCTGGCCTGCATTGTTTTGATTCAGCCGGCGATAGGTTCGCAGGAAGTGAACCAGGCAGATTTGGAGGCCTGCCTCGAACTACCTGGTGATGATGTGAAACTTGCCTGCTATCGCGCATTGACCTTGCGTGGTAGGACTGAGTTGCGTGTGTCTGAAGAGACTGTATCGCCGCCTGTCGTGCAGGATCAGCCAGTGATCCATGCACCTGCTGTCGCCAGTGCGCCGGTGCCTAAGTTCGAGAGTACTCAGACGGCGCCGCCACGGCTAGATGACGAGTTTGGTAAGGAGCATCTGAGCGATGACGCAGACAGCGCTGAACCCGAGCGTTTCAATCGCTCAGCAACCATCGTCAAGGTCGAAAAGCGCAGCCATGGCACCCTGTACTTTTATGTGGATAACGGCCAGGTCTGGCGGCAGATTGAGCCTCGTTCCTTCCCCTACCCCAAAAATCGAGCATTCCAGGTTGAATTAGATCAGGGCATGATGGGAGACTATCGGCTGCAGGTAGAAGGCAAGGGCCAAAAGACACGAATTCGGAGGGTCAAGTAATGGCAGAGATCGAGCGAGTTGATCTAAGCGAATTTGTCTCAACGCTGTTCAGCACGCTGTTTGTCTGCTACGACTGGGCTGACAACGAGGCGCTCAACCAGGAACTTGAAGCGCTGTTGCTGGAGCTGGAGCAAGCCAACAAGAGTGTCAACCGATCCAATGCCGGCGGCTGGCAGTCAGGGGGCAATCTTATGACGCTGGATCACCCGGCAGTTCGCCAGCTCAAGCAGCAGATCGAAATCTTGACCCAAAACCTGACGGATCAAATCATTCGCGACGACGGCAAGCAGCGGGCGTTTCGCCTGGTGATGGACGGCTGGGGCAATATCAATCGTCGGGGCGACTACAACGTGGTGCATACTCACCCCAATTGCATGTGGTCAGGTTGCTATTACATCAATCCGGGTCACCCGGATCCGGCTATCCCGCAGAACGGATTGCTGGAATTACTGGATCCTCGAGAAGCGGCAAATTACATTCAAATACCCAATACCATCTTTGATGCTAGGCAGTTTATCCCCTGTTTGCCTGGGCGGATGCTGATTTGGCCCAGCTGGTTGAAGCACATGGTGCATCCTTATCAGGGCGAGGGTGAGCGGATTTCGATCGCATATAACATCAATGTCATCGAAGAGAGACCATAATTTGCTCGGGATTAAAATCATCAGAAACTGTTACTTGGCGTTGGCGTTGGCGTTGGCGTTGGTGCTTCCAGCGAATCCGGCCTCAGCGCAACAGCTGCCACCCAATATAGTGATGATCGTGGTGGATGACATGCGGTTTGATGAATGGAGCGGCGGTGGCCACTCGTACCTGAAGACGCCGGCCATTGACCAGCTGGCGCAGCAGGGCACACGATTTGACCGAGCCTATCATGCAACTCCCTTGTGCTCACCCAATCGCGCCAGCATCCTGACAGGCCAGTATCCCTCTCGGCATGGCATTGTTGATAATGCCTCCAGGAACCAGGCCAGTTTCATGCTGGATTTGTTTCCGAAGTATCTTCAAGCCGCGGGCTACAAAACCGCGCACATCGGCAAGTGGCATATGGGTAACAGCCCAGCTCCACGACCCGGTTATGATTACTGGCTGGCAATAGAAGGGCAGGGAACGACTTACAATCCGACGCTGTTTGAAAATAACACGCGTATCGAGGCTGAAGGCTACATTACGGATATTTTTACCGACAAGGCCACGGCGTTCATCAAAGCGCAGGCGGATAAGAAGCAGGCCGAGCAGCCATTTTTCCTTTACATCGGCCACAAGGCGATTCACCCAGAAGCCGTGCAGCAAGACGATGGCTCAACAGATTTATCGGTGCCCAAGGAGTTCATTCCCGCGGGGCGCCACAGTGGCACCTATGCTGATGCGGTGTTTGACAGGCGTCCATCCTACTCGCCGAATGCCGGCGCTGACCCGGACAAGCCGGTCATTGCCAACGCCTTCAAGCTGCGTGCGGAAATCCTGGCCGAGGATCCTCGGTGGAAAAGTGCCATGGATCTGGGGGTCTCGGAAGACTCGATCCGCAACCGCGCGGAAATGATGTTGGCGGTGGATGAGAGCCTAGCGCGGATTGTCAGTGAACTGAAAAAACACGGCATATATGACAACACGGCCATTATCCTCACCAGTGATAACGGCTATTTCTTCGGTGAGCATGGTTTCTCTCTTGAGCGCAGAATGCCCTATGAGGAGTCCGTCAAAGCCCCTTTGATCATCAGCTACCCGCAGCTACAGAAGCCGGTGAAGGCCGTAGACGCGCTGGTGTTATCTATTGACTTGTCAGCCACTGCGCTGGATCTAGCCGGCATTGATTCGCCCTCGACCATCCAGGGTCAATCACTGGTGCCGCTGATGACGGGAACAGCGAACGACATAAGACCTGCAGCTCTGATTGAGTATTACAGTAACGAAACGCCTTTTCCCTGGACTGCACAGCTTGATTATCGGGTCGTTATCTCGGCGGGTCACAAGTACATCAAATGGCTGAGGTTTGATGAGGCGGAGCTGTATGACCTGGTGAAGGACCCCTTTGAGCAGAACAATCTCATCGAAGTACCAGCCTACCAGAAGCTCGTTGCGCAAATGCACCAGCAGTTGCAGGACCTGCAACTTGAGGCTTTGGGTTTATAGTAGAGCGTTTTAGCGCATGGGGGTGATTGTGAATAAGGTTGCCGATTACGCCCAGGCTCGCAGTACAAACCAGAAGACGCCGAGCGCCATCAAGCCCGACGCCGCGACGGCACGGGCCAGTTTGACGGTCGTCGGTGAGGCCGGCAGATAGCGTTGCAGCAATACCAGGCAGACCACGGTGGTCACGACGATTGCCAGCTGGCCCAGCTCGACGCCCAAGTTGAAGGCCAGCAGTGACAGAGCCAGGCGTGTTGTCGGCAAACCGATTTCAATCAGGCTGCCGGCAAAACCAAAACCATGAATCAGACCGAAGAGAAAGGTCACGGCTGGTACCAGCTGCCATGCCAGGGCTGGTCGTTGTGCACAGGCAAGCAGGTAGCACCCGTAAAAAACTGCGACGCCGATGATGACCAGCGGGCTGGGTCCGGCAGCAAGCAGTGCAGCACTGCTACTGACCAGCAAGCCGGCCACAAGAATCACCGCAGCGTAGCGTATTCTGTATCCCTTGGGGACGACAATGGCTTCACCTGCGACCAACGCAATGGTCATGCCGATCAGCGCCTCGATCATGACGCCGTCAACCGCGACCAAGCCGGTGACGGCAAGTGCCAGTGTCATCGAATGTCCCAGAGTAAAGCCGGTGATCGCCAGTACCAGGGGGCGTAAACCGCTCACGAGTAATAGCACGGTGGCCAGAAAGGCAAGATGATCATAGCCGCCGAGAATGTGCGTAATGCCCAGCTGCCCATAGCGCCAAGGTGGGGTCTGCTCCGCTCCGTCAGTGGGTACTAACCAATGGGTGTTCGATGTATCCATGACGCGTTCGGCGACGAAGTTGCCATTAGCATCCACGAGGCGGGCAAAGTGCAGCTGATCCGGCAGGAGGTCATAAAACGCGCGGTTCACCAGGGTGATCTCGCCTTCGGGGCAGCTGGTCTGAAAGCTCATACGCAGAAAATCTTGTTGTTCAGTGACCGTGATTTTTTGCCTTTCACAGGTTGTACCATCGGCAAATAGCTGGAAATGCTTGAGCAGTGTCTGCTGAAAAACCTGCCGCGGCGATCGCCCATCAAGTAATCCAGGGTCAACAAGCTGGGTCAAGACTGAAAGCCGCAGACTATAGGCGACTTCAATGCCCGTGGGGCCCATTGATAGGGTGCTGTAGCTTTCTCCAGTGGTATGGGCAAGGGCCTGGTGTGTCATGCAGAGCATCAGCAGCCAGAGTGCAAGCAGCCGGCCGACTGAACGCGCTGTTTGAAAGTTCATTGAACCGGCTCGAGTGAATGCCGTTGAATCTGAGCGCGGTCGCGCAGCCATTGCAGGTAGTTACCAAAGGCGTGATGTTCGCGAAAGAATCCGTACTCGATCTCAACCTGGGTGCGTACCGTATCAAACTCCGGTGTGACGGCATTAGTCCGAGTGACTACTTTGATAAGGTACAATTGTTGGCTCTGTGGTATCACTGCAGTTTCGCCGGCTGGCAGGGCCGCGGCAGACGCGATTACGGGGGCGGGTAAGAATCTGTGTAGCGCCGTCAATGACAAGGGCACCGGTGGCAGTGCAGTGGAGTCGGTCAGATACATAGCCAGCGCTGCTGGCAGCGGACTGCTCGTGGTGAAAGCAGCACGGATTTCCGCCAAAGCCGTTACAGGCGTGTCATCTGCGAGCACCAGGTATTCAAGCGTTAGCTGCAAGGGCGTCGTAAAGCGGCTGGCCTCAGCGGTAAAAAAGGCGTGCAATTCCTGCTCTGATGCGGGTCGGGCAAGCTGCTCGGAGACAGCGGCATTTCTTGCAGCGACCAGCAGCGCCGTTCGCACATTCGGGTCCAGTCGTGTCAGATTCAACTCTTCAGCGCGCTGAATCAGAAGTTCTTCGTCGACCAGTTCCTCCAGAGATTGACGCAGGGCGTCTGGTGCTGCGCCTTCTGCTGCCAGTCGTTGGATTCGACTTTGATGGTCCGCCTGGCTAATTGGCACCGCATTGACCAGCGCAGCGATATCGTCTGGCAGTCTGTAGCCAGGCACCTGAAGCAGGCTGTAGCCAGCCATGATCAGACCAAGGGCGGCACCCAGGGCCAGCATTGCCAGTTCCTTGTCCATCAAGCCCTACCGTCGTGACGGTGGTGTGCCATAGGGGTAGAATTCGGTCAGGTCGACATTCTCGAAGGTCAGGGCATCGACTCGAACGGTCCCGACAAAATCACCGGGCGCGTCGACGACGAAGATAGATTTTGCATAGCCTGTCTCATCAAAGCCTCGACGAAAGTGCACCCGTGACTTGGTCATTAACACGTCATAGTCGTCGGGGTTGACGCCACCGACTTCATACTGGGTCTTCCAGATAACCTGCTCCAGCGCAGGGGTAATGATCAGCGTATTGCTATCGCCAAACTCGACGATGGCGATCTTCTCGAAGCCCATGCCCTCACCGAAGTAGCTGAGCGTGCCTTGCACCCTGACGGGCTTGCCGCTGGAGTCTGCGGCAAAACCGCCGACCATCATGTCAAATGCCTCGCCGACTTCGACTTCGTCCTGTGTGAGTTTGCGGATCACGTGTTCATCGCGAATAGTGCCAAGCAGCACCTTGCTTAATCCCTGCTTGATGACCTCGTCGAGGATATAGGTCGAATCACCATTGCGATCACTGTAGTCAGCAAGAACGACGGGCTTCTCACCCATCTCTATCGCGCGAATAGTCTTGCTCACGGCCTCAGCCGGCATCATGAAGACCTCGCCAAACATACCTTCGCGAGTGCGCCACATGAACTCCTCCATGTCCTCTGCGATGCGGTTTGCCAGCGCCTGGTCGTTATTGGTCATGACCTGCACCGTATGACCCACATCAGGTACGTCAGCCCAGGGAAAGCCAAACGCGACGCTGACGAAGACATCAGTTTCTCTGGCCTCCCAACGTCTCGCCCGCTCCATGATGTCCATAGCCGGGGATTTACCGGTCCATTGCAACACCGTGGGTGTGATCACACCCGGCTTGCGGGTTGCGGTGGTGGGGATATAAGTACCCCGGGCCATTCTCACCAACGCTCTGGCAGCCCTTGCCCCCTGCACGCTGGTGTCGTAATGCGGGTAGCGTTTGGTGACAAATGCCATGTCGGCCCACTTAAGAAATTCCTCGTCCTCATTGGCGTGCAGATCGAAGGTGGCGACGATCGGTATGGCGTCTCCTACCACCTGGCGAATCCTTTTGGCAATTTCTGCCTCTGGGCGTGGTATACCACGCACTGCCATGGCGCCATGCAAGGCGAGATAGACCCCGTCGACGGGCAGGTTGGCCTTGAGGTCGGTAAGCATCAGGCCCATAAAGTGTTCAAAGGTGTCCTGCGTACTCCAGCTGCGCGAGGAGCCGCCGAAAACCCCTTCCGGTGACGTCAGGCCGATAAGCTCGACACCAGAATATTCGCTCATAGCGGCGCTGAAGCCCTTGACGTATCCGCCTGCCTGCAACACCGCAGCACCTTGGTCGGGCGCTCGAGTCCGGGTCCAGTCTTCAATCGTCACATCGCCGCCCGGGCAGAAGGTGCAGGTTTCGTGCTGGAAACGTAGCACTGCGAATTTCAGCGGTTTTACTGTCACTACCGACGTCGCCGAATCAGCAACAGACGCGGGTTGATGCGGCTCACTGCACCCTGCCAGTAAGCTCGATAACACCAGCCATAGACCAACTAGTCTGATTTTACTATTCACCTCTCAATCCCCCCCTTAACTCTTCACGATTCAGCATCAGCGGCAACATTCTACTGCTATTTATACAACAGGATACCGAATTATCGTATCGACACGCACCCTCATTCCGTGTTCAGGCGGATGAGCCTTGCGGTACTTCTTAAGGTAACAGCGCTGCAAGTTTGGGTCGACAGCAGAAGTGTGGTGAAGTCAGAGAGCGTCGAAAATAGAAACAGGACGCGGCCCCGACTTGGCAAACGAAAGCCTGGCCGATGTAAGCAAGCTCTCATTCGATGAAGACGGGGCCTCGAGTTCAAAAGCGTCATACAGCTTATCTGCTGTCAGGCTAAATAAGCAGCGACCATGACTGAAGTGCATCGTCAAGATGCCCTTAACGCAGTTCGGTGGGGTTGTCAGGCTAGGCTGACGGTCATGACCTCAAGAGGAGGCTAAAAACTAACCTTCCTGAAAAGAGTCGCAGTTCCACTAATCCAGAACAGCAGACCAGCAGGGTAGATAAGAACATTTATCGATCATTGTGCGACTTAGAGAATGTGATTCTCGGCCAGGTCGATACTCGGTCAGGGCGATAAAGGTAGATGTCGCCAACTACTGTTTCCAAATGCCAGTCTGAAAATACAGTCCTGAGCAACTTCCATCGAGCGACCTAGTATTTCACAGCCTTCGTGTTTTCCTATCCTGAGAAAAAAAGCGGGGACCTGGCAACACCCTGCCGGGTCCCCGCTCCTTATCATGCCGCTTGTTGCAGACAGCTTTTAACGGCTAGCTTTTAACACTTGGTGCTGAATGCATGGCACTATTCATAGGCCTCAAGTGTGATGCAGGCGCTCGCACCTTCGACAGAGCCGTTATCTGTACTAAAGTGGACACTCAAACTATCCAGTGCCGGGAGGTCTCTGCAGAGGTCGTTGACGTCCAGGTTCGCAAGACAGGTAGCGCCGGGAGCGCCCACAGCTGGCCAGGAACATACAGCGCTGGGAATATTTCCACCACTACCGTCCCCCAAACCAAGCAGGTTTGCACAGTCGGAAGATACGTCCCGCATGAGACGCGCCGTACCTGATCGTGGCGAATTACCCTGTGACGCCTTCGCGACAAAACCGGACACTCTTCCAGCAAACGGTATAACGATGGAGATATCCGCATGGTTGCCTGAGTTAGTACCCAGTCCTACAAACTTACCCTGTGTACCAATCGAAGTCGCTGCTGAGAAGCATAACAGCGCGTCTCCTGCGTCAGACTCTCCTGGTATACCAGGTTCCCCCCGCAGCCCTTGCGGTCCCTGCGGACCGGTTTCGCCCTGTGGACCCGTTTCGCCGTCGAGTCCATCGGCGCCATCAAGACCGTCAGCGCCGGCGATACCCTGTGGACCTATTGGGCCTACATCACCCTGGGGACCTTGAGGACCTGTTTCGCCCTGGATACCCTGTAGCCCCGTCTCGCCTTGCAGGCCGGTTTCGCCCTGTGGGCCCGTTGCGCCGTCAGCGCCGGCGATACCCTGTGGACCTTGAGGACCTGTTTCGCCCTGCAGACCGGTTTCGCCCTGTGGACCCGTTTCGCCCTGTGGGCCCGTTGCGCCGTCAGCGCCGGCAATACCTTGTGG
>Ga0255756_1001430_pt1 | contig 26969 bp, 25 predicted proteins | sample 011ome_20_FD_179956 | JGI IMG/M metagenome (GOLD analysis project Ga0255756, IMG submission 179956) | Coastal salt marsh microbial communities from the Groves Creek Marsh, Skidaway Island, Georgia - 011509CT metaG (version 2) | ecosystem: Environmental > Aquatic > Marine > Intertidal zone > Salt...
GCGGGCATTAAGGCGCATGTGTTTGATGCAAATATTTCGGCGCTTGAGGCTGGCATTGGGGCTTTTCCGCGCCGGATTATGGTGCCAACGAAACGGCTTTTGGCGGCAAAAACGCTGCTTGAGGATGCAAATGAATTTTATGATGATTGATCATGGACGTTTGTGCGGCGGCTGGCAGCAAAACCAGACGAGCCAGCCCCTGTTAGGGGTGACAAAAACATGAGCCAAGATCCAACAATCGGGAATGATGCCAAAACCGGCGATGGCGCACCGCCTGATGGCCTTGATGATCTGGCGGTAACACATGATCATTTGCTTGGCAAAACCGTGTCGGTTATGCAGCCAAAAAGCGGGTTTCGCGTTGGCACGGATGCGGTGCTTCTGGCGGCGGCGGTTGGGGTTAATCGTGGCCGTATTCTGGATATGGGGGCAGGGGTTGGCGGGATCAGCCTGTGTTTGGCACGGCGGCTTGATGCGGTGCAGATCACCGCGATTGAGATTGATCCGGTGATGGTGGCATTGGCACAACGAAATGTCGCGGCCAATGGTTTTGATGACCGGCTTCGTATTCTGCGCGATGATATTGCCAAAATGCCACCCGTTCTGGCGGGCAGTTTTGATCATGTTGTCAGTAACCCGCCCTATCATTACGCAACTGGCACAAGGCCGCGCGACAAACGGCGGGCTTTGGCGCATATCGGCGAAGGTCTGGCGCTTGGTGATTGGGTTAAATCGGCAATCTGGGCGGCAAAACCGCGCGGACGGATCAGCTTTATTTGCCGGGCTGATCGGGCGGATGAGTTAATCCATCTGTTTACCATGGCGGGTGCTTCAGAAATTCTGCAATTCCCGCTTTGGCCGCGGCCAATGGTGCCGGCTGGGCGGGTGATCATTCAGGTGCGCAAGGCGGTGTCTGGCCCGGGCGCGATTTTACCCGGTCTTATCATGCATAATGATGATGGCAGCTTTACCGAAGCCGCTAGCCGCATTATGAATGGTGAAGGTCTGTATATGGTGCATCCTGCCCGCAGGGTCTAGGCGTGATTGCCAGTGGATGATTGGCATAGCGTGATTGGCATAGCGTAATCGGCAGGGGATGATTGGCAGGGTGTGATTGGCAGTGATGCCAAATGAAGGGAAATAGGCGAAATGGGACTTTTGTCCAAAATAATGTTTTGGCGGCGCCGCAGGTCGGTTGTGCCGGTGGTGCGGTTAAGCGGTGTAATCTCGCAATCGGGCAGTCTTGGACGGCGCGGCCTATCGCTTGAATCGGTTGAACCGCAATTGAAAAAGGCCTTTTCGGTCAAGCGTGCCAAGGCCGTCGCCATCATCATTAACTCGCCTGGAGGCTCGCCGGTGCAATCATCATTGATTGGCCAGCGCATTCGTGACCTTGCCAACCGCGCCGATGTGCCGGTTTTGGCGTTTTGCGAAGATGTGGCGGCGAGTGGCGGCTATTGGCTGGCGGCATCAGCCGATGAGATTTATGCCAATCCGGCATCGGTGATCGGGTCTATTGGGGTGATATCGGCCGGTTTCGGTTTTGATAAAGCCATTGCCAAGCTTGGCATTGACCGGCGGGTTTACACCGCTGGCGAGGCCAAAATGACGCTTGACCCCTTTCAGCCTGAACGCGATGAAGAAATTGACCGGCTGAAAGGGTTGCAGGCCGATATTCACAAACAATTTATCAGCCATATCGAACAGCGTCGTGGGTCACGGCTGAAAGGCGCGCATGATGAATTATTCAGCGGCGCGTTCTGGACAGGCCAACGTGCGCTTGAATTGGGATTGATTGATGGGCTTGGTGAATGTCGCCAAACATTGCTTCAACGTTTTGGTGATGACACTGATGTGATGTTTGTTGAGCCAAAGCGCAAATTCCTGCCGCTTGGACTTCCGGCAATGAGCAGCCATCTTGTGCAGGAAACCGCCGATCTTGCGATTGAGCGCGCTTTTTTTTCGCGTTTCGGGCTGTAAAAGTCAAACCGGTTATGTCAGGATAACGCCATATTCGCCGTTGCTGGCAGACCAATCGCTGGCTTTCCGCAAAATCCAGTATCACGCCGGTTGCATTAGGCATGTCGGATTACGCCTTTAAAGGACGCTTGAATCATGGTTCTCTCACTTCCGAAAATCCTTGGTCTTTTTGCCCTGATCTGGCTTGTCTGGATGGGATTTCGGTTTATCGAGGCGCGCCAGAAAAACCGTGCTGATCAGCCATTAGACAAAAATAGCAACACGGCGGGAGCAGCGAAAAAAGACCCGAATGACGCCTCGGTTGATTTGCAGGAATGCACAATTTGCGGGGCATGGGTAAGCGGCGAGACCTGTGATCGGGAAAACTGTCCCTATTAGCGGCAGCAACAGCTTGCCTTTTGATGCGGTTTCCGGCTAATTTCCGTGCATCTTTTGCAATAGGAATCGTGACTGATGCCAACATCACAAAGCGACGAAATTAGAACCGATTTCCAGTCGATAATACTGAATTTACAACGCCATTGGGCAAAGCAGGGCGCGGTTGTCCTGCAGCCCTATGATATGGAGGTTGGCGCTGGTACATTTCACCCGGCAACAACGCTTCGTGCGCTTGGCCCCGATGATATTTGGCGCGCGGCCTATGTTCAGCCATCGCGGCGGCCGTCGGATGGGCGCTATGGTGAAAACCCAAACCGGATGCAGCATTTTTACCAGTTTCAGGTGATTTTCAAACCATCACCAGCGGAGTCGCAGGCGCTATATCTCGACTCGCTAAAGGCAATCGGGCTTGATCCTGACAAGCATGATATCCGGTTTGTCGAAGATGATTGGGAATCACCAACGCTTGGCGCATGGGGTCTTGGCTGGGAAGTCTGGTGTGATGGCATGGAAATTTCGCAATTCACCTATTTCCAACAGGTTGGCGGGATTGAATGTAATCCGGTGCCGCTTGAACTTACCTACGGGTTGGAACGGCTGGCGATGTATATTCAAGGCGTTGAAAATGTCTATGACCTTGATTGGGATGGTGTTCCAGCTGCCGAAGGCGGCAAAACTTACGGCGATATTTTCAAACGCGCCGAGGTTGAATTTTCCGGCTGGAATTTTGAACATGCCGATACGGATATGCTTCTTGGGCATTTCCGCGATGCCGAAATTGAATGTGGCCGCTTGCTGGGGTTGGAGACGCCACTCGCATTGCCAGCCTATGATCAATGTATGAAAGCCAGCCATCTGTTTAATATGCTTGATGCGCGTGGGGTGATTTCGGTGACTGAACGCGCCGCCTATATCGGGCGTGTTCGGAACTTGGCCAAAGGATGCTGCGAAGCATGGATGGGAATAACGGAGACCACAACCAATGGCTGATCTGGTAATTGAATTTGTCTCAGAAGAAATTCCTGCCCGCATGCAGGCTGGTGCTGGCCGTGATCTGGCGCGGTTGATTGAATCGGCCTTAACAACGCTTGGCGTCTGGCATGATGACAGCGTGGCAACCGGCCTTTGTGCGCCGCGTCATTTGCTTGCCTATGTCACCAATATCGCTGCATCGCAGCCGGATCGCATTATCGAAAAACGCGGGCCGCGTGTTGATGCGCCCGCGGCGGCGATTGCCGGTTTTTTGAAATCGGCCGGGGTCAGCCGCGAAGAGCTTGTGGAAGAAGATACGCCAAAAGGCCGGTTCTTATTTGCACGAAGCGAAATCACTGGCGGTGATACAGCCGCGCTGTTGGCGCCGATCATTATTGATATTCTGACCCATTTTCCATGGCCAAAAAGCCAGCGATGGGGTCGCGGTAAATTCCGCTGGGTGCGCCCGCTTCACCGGATCAATATTTTGTTTGATGGCAGACCGCTTGCCGGTGCGCTGGATCTGGGTGGCGGCGATGCAATCACTTTTGGCGCGACTAGCTGCGGCCATTATTTTGAGGCACCTGACGACATTGACCTTACCGGCATTACCAGTCTTGATGATGTTAAGGCCAGAATGCGGGCTGGCTATGTGATGCTTGACCAAGATGAACGCCATGACGCGATTATCAGCGCGGCTAAAAAATTAGCTGCCAGCCAGTCATGTCATCTCAATGAGGCTCAGCTTGGAAGTTATCTTGCCGATATTGCTGGTTTGGTCGAATGGCCAACGCCGCTTATGGGGCAGATCGAAGACCGATTCATGGTGCTGCCGCCAGAGTTGCTGCAAGCCACAATTGCAACGCATCAGAAATACATCACGCTGAGTGATGTTGATGGAAAATTCTCGTCACATTTCATTGTTCTATCAAACCGGCTTGGCGATGCGGAACGCGATAAGGTGATTATCGCCGGTAATCAGCGTGTGTTGCGGGCGCGATTGGCCGATGCCGAATTTTTCTGGCAACAGGATCAGGCACGCCAGTTGGAAAGCTATCTTCCCGCACTTGGCGATGTCACATTCTATGAGGGGCTTGGCTCGATCCACGATAAGGCAATCCGGATGGAAGCGTTGGCAGGCGCTATTGCGCCGCATATGCCATCTGCCAACCCAAAAGCCGCATCACGCGCTGCCCGTTTCGCCAAGGCTGATCTTGTCACGGGTATGGTTGCTGAATTTCCTGAATTGCAGGGCATTATGGGCGGCTATTACGCGGCTGCCAGCGGCGAGGACAAAGCCGTTTGCGACGCCATTACCGCGCATTATCGGCCGCAAGGCCCGGCCGATGATTTGCCAGCAACACCCGAAGCCATGGTTGTTGCGCTGGCGGATAAGATTGACACGCTTGTCGGGTTTTTTGGCATTGATGCCAAACCAACCGGCTCAAAAGATCCGTTTGCGCTTCGCCGTGCGGCCTTGGGCGTTATCCGTATTATTGTTGATGGACAGCTAACCATCCCGCTTGGCAAGATTTTGCAGGCGAGTGCCAGCGGCTATGGCTTTGCCAAAGTTGATGCCGATCTGTTGCCCTTTATTCGTGACCGGCTTCGTGGCTATCTTCGTGATCAGAAAATGCGGCATGATGTGGTAGCCGCGGCCTTGGCCGATGATGATGGTGACGATATCTATTTGATGGCGACAAGCGCATCAGCGCTTGCTGGCTTTTTGGCCGCTGCCGATGGCACCGGGTTGATGGCTGGTTGGCGGCGGGTCAGCAGCATCCTTGCTGCCGAGGAAAAAAAGGCCAAAACCGCCTTTGCCGCAACATCTGATCCGGCACTATTTACCGATGTTGAAAAAGCACTTTTTGATCCACTATCGACAATGGCTGTGAATCAAGACAATATTGAGTCGCAGCTTGCCGCGCTTGGTGCGCTGCGTTCCCCCATTGATTTGTTTTTTGAAAAAATCGTCGTGAATGACGATGATCCGGCGATCCGCCTGAACCGACTTGGGCTATTGGCAATGATTCGTGAAAAAATGCTGGCTGTTGCCGATTTCACGAAAATAGAAGGCTAGATAGAGACATGACACAATGGGTTTATAATTTTGGCAAAACAGGAACCGATGGCGATGCATCGCGTCGCAATCTTCTTGGTGGCAAGGGTGCTAATCTTGCCGAAATGAGTGGCATTGGCCTGCCGGTTCCGCCCGGATTTACCCTTAGTACCGATGTCTGCACGCATTTTTATGACCATGACAAAACCTATCCTGACACTTTAGATCAGCAGGTGCGTGACGCCATTGCGAAAATCGAAAGCGAAACCGGCACCCGTTTTGCCGATTCCGCTAACCCGCTTCTTGTTTCGGTGCGATCAGGTGCGCGGGCCTCGATGCCGGGCATGATGGATACGGTTCTCAATCTTGGGCTGAATGACGCTACGGTCGAAGGCCTTGCCAACCGCGCCAATGATGCGCGTTTTGCCTATGACAGCTATCGCCGGTTTATCCAGATGTATAGCGATGTCGTGATGGAGGTCGATCACGGCCTGTTTGAAGATGCGCTTGAGGATATGAAGCTTCAACGCGGCGTTTATGAAGACACTGAATTGACTGGTGATGATTTAAAAGCACTTGTCGCCAGCTATAAGGACATTGTTCAAGATGAGGCTGGCACCGGCTTTCCCCAAGACCCGTGGAAACAGCTTTGGGGCGCGATTGGGGCGGTATTTACCAGCTGGATGAATACCCGCGCCATCACCTATCGGCGGCTGAATAACATTCCTGCCGCATGGGGAACAGCGGTCAATATTCAGGCCATGGTGTTTGGCAATATGGGTGATGATTGCGCGACCGGTGTTGCGTTTACGCGTGACCCATCAACCGGTGAAAACAGCTTTTACGGCGAGTTTTTGATCAATGCACAAGGCGAAGATGTTGTTGCCGGTATTCGCACGCCATTGCCATTAACGGCGGCTGCCCGCGAAAAAGGCGGCGGTGATGCTTTGTCGATGCAAGAAGCCATGCCGGCGGCCTTTGATCAGCTTGATGCGGTTCGCAAAAAGCTTGAGGCGCATTATCGCGATATGCAGGATCTTGAATTTACTGTCCAGCAGGGCGTGTTATATATGCTGCAAACTCGTAGCGGAAAACGCACTGCGGAAGCCGCGCTTCGCATGGCTGTTGAAATGGCTGATGAAGGGTTAATCACCCGCGACGAAGCCCTATGTCGGGTTGATCCGAACGCGCTTGACCAGCTGCTTCATCCAACGCTAGATCCCGATGCTGAAAAGGTCATTCTGGCACGCGGTCTGCCCGCATCACCGGGCGCTGCATGCGGCAAGATTGTGCTGAATGCCGATCGTGCCGAGGAAATGGCGGCTAGCGGCGAGGCGGTGATACTGGTGCGCCTTGAAACTAGCCCTGAAGATATTCACGGTATGCATGCTGCTGCCGGTATCCTGACAGCGCGTGGCGGCATGACAAGCCATGCGGCGGTGGTTGCGCGTGGCATGGGGCGAGCCTGTGTTTCGGGTGCAAGCGATGTGCGCTTTGACGAGGTTAGCGGCAAGGTCTTTATCGCTGATCAGGTTTTGGTCGAAGGTGATGTTATCACCATTGATGGCACCAGCGGTGAGGTTTATGCCGGTAAAGTCGATACGATCCAGCCGAAAATGTCAGGTGCCTTTGCCAGCGTTATGGGTTGGGCTGACGAGGTGCGCCGCATGGAAGTGCGTACCAATGCCGAAACCCCGACCGAGGCGCGGGTTGCCCTTGATTTCGGTGCGCAGGGCATTGGCCTATGCCGAACCGAACATATGTTTTTCGATGCAGACCGCATCATTGCCATGCGCCAGATGATCATGGCTGCCGATACTGAAGGCCGTGAATTGGCGCTTGCCAAACTATTGCCGATGCAGCGCCGTGATTTTGAAGAATTATTTACCATCATGGCTGGTTTGCCAGTCACCATCCGGCTTCTTGATCCGCCATTGCATGAGTTTTTACCGCATTCGGCCGATGAATTGGCCGAAGTTGCCGCCGCCGCTGGCGTCACAATCGAGACGGCACGCCAACGCTCGGTCAAGCTTGCCGAGACCAACCCGATGCTTGGTCATCGTGGCTGCCGCTTGGCAGTGACTTATCCGGAAATCTGCCGGATGCAAGCCCGCGCTATTTTTGAGGCGGCCTGCGCTGTTGCCAAAAACACTGGCGAGTCACCCATTCCCGAAGTGATGGTTCCGCTCGCGGCAACGGCACGAGAAATTTCGCTTTGCAAGGCCGAGATTGACGCGGCTGCGGCTGCGGTTATGGCGGAAACCGGTATCACGATATCATATCTTGTTGGCACAATGGTTGAATTGCCCCGCGCGGCAATCTGTGCGGCTGATCTGGCGGTTGAGGCCGAATTCTTTTCCTTTGGGACGAATGATCTGACGCAAACCTCGCTTGGCATCAGCCGTGACGATGCCGGATCTTTCCTGCATGATTATGCTGATAAAGAGATTTATCCGGTTGATCCGTTTGTGTCGATTGACCTTGAAGGGGTTGGCACTCTGGTCGAAATGGGGGTTGAGCGTGGCCGCAAAACCCGTCCCGATATCAAGCTTGGCATCTGCGGTGAACATGGCGGCGATGGCGATTCAATTCTGTTTTTTGAAAAGGTCGGTCTTGATTATGTATCTTGTTCGCCTTACCGCGTTCCTGCGGCGCGTCTTGCCGCAGCACAGGCTACGATCAAAACCCACCAAACCGATTAACCCTTGCCGGTTATCGGCATAAACCGCCGCTGCAAAAGCGCCGCCGGTTCAGTTGTGGTGCGGTCCCTTGCCATCAAAAGAGGCATTTCGCCATCAAAAGCGATAAGACAAGAAAAAAGCCAGCAATTGCTGGCTTTTGTCGATGGGTAGATTTGGGTTTCAAATCGGGCTGGAACAGCCTTATTTGATGCCAAGACCGCCAAAGCGCTTGTTAAAGCGGGCAACCTGACCACCTGAGTCAAGGATACGATGCTGGCCAGTCCATGCTGGATGGGTCTTTGGGTCAATGTCGAGTTTCAACACATCGCCAGGCTTTCCCCAAGTCGAGCGCGTGGTATGTTCGCTGCCATCGGTCATTACAACGGTGATTTCGTGGTAATCTGGGTGAATATCTTTTTTCATGCCGGTCTCCGGTTTTACGCTTAACTGCCTGTTCGTGATGCTAGATTTGCCATGCGGCAGAATGATCCTCGCCAACAAACAGCGCTGGTGGTATATCCCCTATAGCGATGATAAGCAAGCCCCCCGACGTAGAAAATAAATGGTTCGCGGGTTGGGTGAACGAAAATTGGGGTTGATGAATGAATAACGGGCAGAAAACTGATCAGCAGACAGCATTTCCGGCGGATCAGACCTTGGAAACAAATCGCCGTTACACCAGCCGCCAGCTATTGGCCGTCTTTTGGCCCTATCTTCAGCCGCATCGTCTCCGAATCGCGCTTGCCATTTTGGCGCTTGTGCTTGTTGCTGGTGCGCTTCTTGGAATGGGGCGCGGGCTTGCCTATCTTGTTGATGAAGGGCTTGGCAAACGCGACCCTGCCTTGCTTGACCGCGCGGTGATGGCAACAGCGATGATTGCGGTGGTTCTGGCCTTTGGCAGCTATCTTCGCACCAGCATGGTGAATAAAATTGGTGAAATGGTGCTGGCTGATATTCGCCGTGCTATTTTTGGCCATGCCATTACCTTATCGGCTGGATGGTTTGAAAATGCCCGAACCGGTGATGTGTTATCCAGAATTACAACCGATACCAGCATTGTCCAAACGGTCATGACCTCGACCCTGTCAATGGCAGCGCGTAATTTCCTGCTTTTGATTGGCGGGCTTGTGATGGTGGTTCTATCCAGTCCAAAAATGTCGCTTGTGGTGTTGATCGTTGTGCCGCTAGTTGTGTTGCCACTGATTTTCATGGGGCGCCGGTTACGCGCTGCTTCAAGATTAGCACAAGATCGCCTTGCCGATGTCGGGGTTGAAGCCGAAGAAACGGTTAGCGCTATCCGCACGGTGCAGGCCTTTGGCCGCGAAGATTACGTCAAAGGGCATTTTGAACGGGCAGTTGATCTGTCGCTTGACGCTGGTCTTGCACGAGTTCGGCTTCGCGGTCTGTTAAGCGGCATTGTGATTTTTCTGGTCTTTAGCGGAATTGGCGTCATTCTGTGGATTGGCGGGCAGGATTTGATGGCGGGACGGATTAGCGCTGGCGATCTGTCATCTTTCATTTTCTATGCGTTTCTGGTGGCAAGCTCGACGGGTTTTCTATCCGAGCTTGCTGGCGATTTACAGCGGGCGGCGGGTGCGGCTGAACGCATTGCGCAATTGCTGGACACCAAGGCAAGCCTGCCCACCCCAGCATCGCCGCAACCGATCAATCGGGCGGCTGCCACAGCATGTGAATTTGCCGCTGTTCAATTTGCCTATCCGGCCGCGGTGAACCGGCCAGCAATCAGCGATGTAAGCTTTGCCATCAAGGCCGGCGAACGTGTGGCGATTGTCGGGCCAAGCGGGGCGGGGAAATCAACGATTTTTCATCTTCTTCTCAGATTTTATGATCCGGTGAATGGGGCGGTTCGGGTTGGTGGGATTGATCTTCGTGATTTGTCGCTTGCTGATTTGCGCGGCCATATCGGTTTGGTGCCGCAGGATTCGGCGCTGTTTTCGGCAACGCTTCGCGAAAATATCGCCTTTGGCCAGCCAGATGCCGATGATGCGGCCATTATCGCCGCAGCAAAACAGGCACAAGCGCATGATTTCATCATGGCCGTTGATGGTGGGTATGATGCTTTTGTCGGCGAAAAAGGCGTTCGGCTTTCAGGTGGGCAACGCCAGCGGATTGCCATTGCCCGCGCGATTCTTCGCAATCCGCGTCTGTTGCTTCTCGATGAGGCGACAAGCGCGCTTGATGCACAATCCGAAGCAGCGGTTCAGCATGCTCTGGAAAATCTGATGGCTGATCGCACAAGCCTTGTGATTGCGCACCGCCTGGCAACAGTGGTTCGCGCCGATCGTATTTTGCTGATGGATCGGGGTAGATTGCTGGCGGTTGGAACGCATGAATCGCTAATGGTTGAATCGGCACTCTATCGCACGCTTGCTGAATTGCAGTTTTCAATTCCAAATGTCGGATAATGTCCAAAATAACCCTTTTACTGGCTGGTAAAATGCCCGATCATCATCGCCTCATCTGCGGTTGAAGTGGCGATAAATTGGCCGTTGATCACGGGTGTTTTGGGGTTTTGAAATGCGCCAATCACGCGGGTGTCCCAGCTATTTTCACCTTGCTGATCCAGCCGCAGCATCATAATGGCGCTTTCATCTAAAAAGCTGTTGGTTCGATTGCTGATCTGAAATGCCATACTGCCGCGAAGGCTGTGCATATCGTTATCGCGAAGATCAAGCTCGCGGACATTGGCGGTTTGACTCGTGAAATCCACATTAATCATGCTAGTGCCGGAAAAACGTGACGGGCTTTCAGATCCAAAACAATAGCACAGCGTCTGCATCGACAATGGCCGGTAAAGGCTGGTCGTCAACGGCTTTGGAAATTCTACAATCGGCATGATGATTTGCTGGGAATAAAAGCCAATCGACGGCAGGGATTGTGCTTCAAGCGTGATTTTGTTGATTAAGTGAAGATGAGTTTGATCGGGATAGACAAAATGCAAATTATTGATATCTGGTAACAGAAGTTCGGCTTTGAAACCAACAAGTTGGTCAAAATCGTGACGCGTCAAAACCGCCGTTTCGACCGCCGGCAAATCCAGCACCATAAAGTCAGAGGTTTTGACAATTGCGCGTCCAATATTCGGAAAAGTAAGCATCTGCGGCTCAAAAGCCGTGTTCGGCATGGGCGGGACCGCCACTGCCGCCATGGTGTGTTGAAACCTTGTTTGAGGTGCGTCCTTACCAGGCCTTTCCGGTTTGAATCCAGTGGATATACAACTGCTTGTTGTGATGATCAAAGCGGTCAAAAGGCCGCAAACACGCCCCCTTTGATGCCGCCGGGTCACATGCAGTGGCAGTGACCATCTGTCGGGGGGTGTGCACATATATAAAAGGATAGCCGAAAAGTATCATTTGGCGCAATTATGCGGCAGCGGCGTTGCCTAATGACGCTAGTTGGCGTTGCTATTGGTGATGCGACTTAAAGATGCTAAGGGGCAATGCGACGGGTCAGCATTAATGCCGTTTTGATGTTTTTTTGGCGTTTGGGCGGGGCTACTTTACCGCCACACGCTGGGTGATTTTCAGCTCAATACGGCGGTTTTTGCGGCGGGCATCATCATTATCAGCGGCATCGAGTGGCTGAAACTCACCATACCCAGCGGCGGCTAGCCTGTTGGCTGGCAATCCTTGCTGATTGAGAAAGCGAACCACCGATAACGCGCGCTCGGTTGAAAGATCCCAGTTATCAGCATAGCGGCCAGCGCGGATCGGTATGTCATCAGTATGGCCGTCAACCTGCAAAACCCAATTGATGTCTTTGGGAATTTTGGTGGCGATATCGGCAAGGGCAACCGCAAGCTTGGCAAGCTGATCGCGACCTTCGGCTGCAATTTCGGCCTGACCTTGGGCAAATAGAACTTCAGATTGAAAGACAAAACGATCGCCAACAATCTGAACATCGTCGCGCCCTTTCAATACGTCGCGCAACCGTCCAAAAAATTCCGACCGGAAACGCTGTAATTCCTGAACGCGGCTTGCCAGGGCGTTGTTCAATGACCGCCCAAGGCTGGCAATGGCAACCTTGTCTTGCGTTGCCTGCCGGTCTTTTTCAGCAAGAAGGCTGGTTAATTCTTCAATACGAAGCCGCAAGGCGGCGAGGGCGCCGGTCATTTGTGCGATTTCGGCTTTTGACGCGGTGGTTTCCGCACGCAACGCGTCAATGCGATTGGCGGCGCTTTGGTTCTGGGCTTGCGCCATTGCCAATTGCCCTTCGGCAAGCTGCAGCGCGCCCAACCGGTCTTCAAGACTGTTCCGCGCGGCGGCAAGGGCGGCCTCGGTATCGGCCTGTTTTGCTGTCAGGTTTGCAATTTGGCTATTCCGCGCCGCAATGGCGGCTTGCACGTTTGCCAATTGGGCTTGCAACTCGTCACGATTGGCATTGCTGGCATTTAACTGGTTGGTGATTTGCGCCAGATTGGCGGCAAGATCGGCGCTTGCACGGCGTTCAATATTCAACAGCTCGCCAAGCGAGGCTAATTGCTGGCGCATCTCGCCAAGGGTGGCATCTTGACCCGAAACACGATAGGCCAAATTCACCTGAATCAACACAAAGACCATCAGCACGAAAATGATCACCATCAGCAAGGTTGCTAAGGCGTCAACAAAGCCGGGCCAGGTAAAATTTTCGACCCGTCGCGCATTGCCAATTCGTGCCAGCGCCATTGTGGCTATTCCCCTTTGCCGCGCCGCGTTTTGACGTCAATCATCGCGGCGATTGATGAGGACAAGCCGCGCAATTCACTGGCCACAATATCGGCTTGCCGGTTTCGATCAGCGCGCAAATCTTCGGATAACTGCATGATATTGGCGTTTAGCTGTGCCAGATGGTCTCGAATGCGGCGGTCATCGGCCAAGGCCTCGTTCAAATGCGCCATCGTGCCAGTCAATTGTGAAACCTGTTCCAGCAGGCGTTCACGATTATCCTCGCCATTTGAAATTGATTGCGACAAAGCCATAACTGCGCGGGCGGCTTCTTCGCTCATGCCGTTGGCAAGCGCGCTCTGTCCGGCGTTTGATGATGGGCTGCTATCATTAAACCGGGCAAAGGCCGATAGCCAATCTTCAAGCTCGTTAAAAAACCGCCCCATGGCTTGGCCTAGCTGAAGGTCAAGAAACCCAAGGATCAAAGAACCGGCAAGGCCAAATAAGGATGATGAAAATGCGGTTGCCATTCCGGAAAGCGGCGCATCAAGTCCAATCCGCAATTGCCCCATCATCGCCTCGAAATTATTGCTGTTGGTGTCGATTGAACTCACAACATTCCCAACAGCGCCAATGGTTTGCAACAGCCCCCAAAAGGTGCCAAGCAAACCCAAAAAGACCAAAAGGCCAATCATATAGCGGGAAATTTCGCGGCCTTCATCAAGGCGGGCAGCCACGCCATCAAGAACTGAACGCAGCGACAATGCTGATAGCTGTGCATCATGGCGTGAATCTGCCAGCATTGCATAAACGGTTGCCAACAGAACCGGCCGGCGTTCGGGTGGATCAAGCTTGCCAGTGGATTTCACCGCAAGAAGCCAATTGCGTTCGGGCATCAGCCGCAGGGTTTGCCGGATGATATAGAGAATGCCAATGCCAAACGCGCCAAGAATAACGCCATTTAATGCTGGATTTCCCATAAAGGCGGCTTTTAACGGCGCGGCTAAAAGCGCGGCAATAATGCCAACCCCAAGCAAAAAGATGAACATTCTGACAAGATAACGTCTTGGGTTGGTTTCCATGATCTTATCTCCTAGGCATGGTCGGTCACGGCAGTTTTTTGCGGATGATCGCAATTGTCAGACAGGCACGAACATTCACATAGTGTAAATTCTTGCCATCAAACAATGGCAGGATTGTGAATATTCGCAAGTCTTGCCGGATGAAATTGCAATCACGGCGCGAAAATCACGCTGAGTCTGGACAGCAACAACCAAGCAGCTTTTGGCCGCGTTCCAAAATATGGCAGGAAAAGAAAAGGGCCTATGCCCGCGCCTTGGCAAGATGCTTTAGCAATTCGGCATGGATGGCCGGATTGCCAGCAACGACATCGCCGCTTTGCAAAACGCGGTCGCGCGACGCAAAGTCAGACACAAAGCCACCAGCCTCACGAACCAACAGGATACCTGCGGCGATATCCCAGCTTTTCAACCCATGTTCCCAATAGCCGTCAAACCGCCCTGCGGCGACATAAGCAAGGTCAAGCGCGGCCGAACCAAACCGGCGCACGCCAGCGCTGACCCCCATGATGTTGAATAATTCGCGGGAAAAAAGCGCATGGTCTTCATCACTGCCGCGCCCAATAAATGGAATGCCGGTGGCAAAAATCGATTCGCCCATCTGGCGGCGTCCGGAAACGCGCAATCTGCGATCATTGACATAGGCACCTGATCCAGCCTCGGCAAAGAAATATTCATGGCGAAGCGGGTCAAAGACTAAGGCTGCGGTGATTTTGCCCTTGTCACGAACTGCAATCGAAATGGCAAAATGCGGAATGCCATGAAGATAGTTTGTGGTGCCGTCAAGCGGATCAACAATCCAGCAAGGCGCATCAGGATCAGCACCCGCGGTGATGCCGCTTTCTTCCATCTCAAATCCCCAATCGGGGCGTGCCTTTGATAATTCAGCCTTGATGATGCGTTCGGCATTGGTGTCAACGCGCGAAACAAAATCGGCTGGCCCTTTGCGGCTAACCTGCAAATTTTCGACTTCGCCAAAATCGCGAAGCATATTGCGGCTAGCGGCGGTGGCCGCCTTGTGCATGACATTGATGAGGGCGGAGCGGGTTGCCATAAAAAGTCCTGTAACGCTAAAAATTAATTCTTTGCACGCTCTACATAGCTTGCATCTTCCGGCCGCACAACAATGCGTGTACCAGATTCGATATGTGGTGGTACCATAACACGCTCGCCATTTTCCAAAATAGCGGGCTTGTATGATGATGATGCGGTTTGGCCTTTGACAACAGCATCGGCCTCGACAACTTCCATCACAACCGTATCGGGAAGCTCAACTGAAATTGGATCACCTTCATGGCTGGACATGGTCACGACCATGCCATCTTGCAAATAGGCAGCGCGCTCGCCAACCATGTCTTTGATGATGCTGATTTGTTCAAAGGTTTCGGAATGCATGAACACCAGATGGTCGCCTTCATCATAAAGAAAGGTGCAGGCCGCTTCATCAAGGATTACGCGTTCAACCGTTTCTGATGACCGAAAACGTTCATTCAATTTGGTGCCATCGCGGATATCGCGCAATTCGATCTGGGCAAAGGCACCGCCTTTTCCGGGTTTGACATGCGCCACTTTTACCGCTGTCCAAAGACGACCATTATGTTCGATCACATTGCCGGGTTTGACGGCATTTCCGTTGAGTTTCATCGCTAAATCCTTGTTCGCATCGCTGCGGTTTGCAGCAAAGGTCTATCCGTGTTTACAAAAATTTGCCAATGGCGACGGCATTATCCAACATTCGGCAGGAAAAGCCCCATTCATTGTCATACCATGCCAGCACCCGCACCAAACGCTTGTTCAATACGCTTGTTTGGGTCAGATCGGCAACCGAAGAATGCGGGTCATGGTTAAAATCAATCGAAACAAGCGGGCGTTCATTGATGCCAAGAACGCCTTTCATGGGGCCATTTGCAGCCGCGATGAGTAGCTGGTTAATTTCTTCAAGTGATGTGTCGCGGCTTGTCGTGACCACCAGATCGACAACGGAAACATTGGCCGTTGGAACCCGAATGGCCGATCCCGACATCTTGCCCTGTAATTGCGGCAGAACCTCGCCAACAGCTTTTGTGGCACCGGTTGAGGTCGGAATCATTGACATGGCAGCGGCGCGGGCGCGGCGCAAATCCTTATGGCTTGAATCGAGTGTTGGCTGATCGCCAGTATAGGCGTGGATTGTCGTCATATAGCCGGCCTCAATGCCAACGCTATCAGCCAGAACCTTGGCAACAGGGGCAAGACAATTGGTCGTGCAGGACGCGTTTGACACAACATCGGCATCAGCCGTTAACAGGCTGTCATTGACGCCAAAAACAATGGTCTGGTCGGCGTTTTTGCATGGTGCGGACACAAGCACTTTTTTCGCGCCAGCGGCAAGATGCGCGGCCGATGCTTCGCGGCTGTTGAATTTTCCCGAACATTCCAGAACAATATCAACACCATGTGCGGCATGCGGAATATTGGCTGGATCGCGTTCGCGGCTCATATGGATTTTGCCACTGCCAACATCCATCCAATCGTCGCCATGCGTCACCGTGCCGACAGCGCGTCCATGAACCGAGTCAAATTCATAAAGATGTGCCGAGGTTTCAACTGGCCCGGGGCTGTTGATCAGCACAATCTCCATATCCTGATGCCCCATTTCCTGAAAAGCACGAAGTGTCATCCGGCCAATACGGCCAAATCCGCTGATCGCCAATCTTAATGTCACGCGACTATCTCCTTGATTTTTTCGGCTGACCAATCATGGTTTGGCCATATATTGTCCAGAAATTACGCTGTTTTTATATCGTCTGTTTATCCAATTTGGCGTTTTGCCGCCGCAACAACAGCGTCAGCGGTAATGCCAAAATGATGATACAGATCATCAATCGGTGCCGAGGCACCAAAACCGGTCATGCCGATAAAGCTGTCAGTCTCGTCAAGCAGCCAATCCCAGCTTTGCCGCAGCCCAGCCTCAATGGCAATGCGCGGCGTCTTGCCAAGCACCTGCGCGCGATAGGCCGCATCCTGCATGGCAAAAAGATCAAGACAAGGCACCGAAACAACAGCAGCGTTGATACCGCTATCGGCAAGTTGTTTTTGCGCGTCAATGGCAATGCCGACTTCGGATCCTGAGGCCAGCAAAGTGATCTGGCGTGTGCCGTCACAATCAACTGCAACATAAGCGCCTTTTGCGGTTTTGTTTTCAGCCATATCACCATGCCGGAATTGCGCCAGCCCTTGACGGCTCAATGCCAGAATTGATGGCGTGGATTTGGCTTCAAGTGCGGTTTGCCATGCTTCGGCGGTTTCCACAGCATCGCCCGGACGGAATACGAATAAATTCGGCATCACGCGAAGCGCGGCAAGATGTTCGACCGGTTGATGCGTTGGGCCATCTTCGCCAAGGCCAATCGAATCATGCGTCATGACATAGATGACGCGCTGTTCCATCAGGGCCGACAAACGAATGGAGGGGCGGCAATAATCGGTAAACACCATAAAGGTGCCACCATAAGGAATGGCACCGCCATGAAGGGCAATGCCGTTCATCGCTGCTGCCATACCATGTTCGCGAACGCCGTAATGAATATAAGTGCCGCCATAATTGCCATGATCGAAAATTGTGTGATCGGCAACCCGGGTATTGTTTGATCCGGTCAGGTCGGCCGATCCACCAAATAGGGTTGGGCAGGCTGGCAAAATGGCTTCGATGGCTTTCTGGCTGGCAACGCGCGTCGCCAGTTTTTGTGGGGCGCTTGCCAATTGGTTTTTCCATGCAAGAACCGCCGCGGCAACATCCTTGTCAAAATCATTGGCAAGGGTGGCGTCAAAGGCGGTTTTGTTTTGGCTTGCCGCATGCCGGTCTTGCCATGATTGATGCGCCGCCGCGCCGCGGGCGCCAATAGCGCGCCATTCGGCCAGAATATCGGCGGGGATTTCAAACGCCGCATGTGGCCAGCCAAGTGTTTCGCGTGCCAGCGCAATTTCGGCATCGCCAAGCGGGGCACCGTGAACGCCGGATGTGCCCTGTTTATTCGGCGCGCCAAGGCCGATTATGGTTTTGCAGCAGATCAGGCTTGGCCGGTCATCGACTTGGGCGGCGCTGATCGCGGTGGAAACGGCGTCCATATCATGCCCATCACAGCTTAGCACCTGCCAGCCATAGGCCTCGAACCGGCCGCTTGTATCATCCGATGTTGACAGGTCAGTGCTGCCATCAATTGAAATATTATTATCGTCAAACAGCACGATCAACCGGCCAAGCTTCATATGACCTGCCATCGAGGCGGCTTCATGGCTAACGCCTTCCATAAGACAGCCATCACCAGCAATGACATAAGTGTGGTGATCAACCAGATCATCACCATAGCGTGCCGCCATATGGCGTTCGGCCATCGCCATGCCGACAGCATTGGCAATGCCCTGACCAAGTGGGCCAGTTGTGGTTTCAATGCCCTTGGCATGACCAAATTCGGGATGTCCGGCGGTGCGGGCACCAAGCTGGCGGAAATTGCGAATCTGCTCGATGGTCATATCTTCGTAACCGGTCAGATGCAAAAGTGCATAAATCAGCATTGAACCATGTCCGGCAGATAGCACAAACCGGTCACGATCAGGCCAATCAGGGCTGGCCGCGTCAAATTTCAGATGGTCGCAAAATAGCGCGGTTGCCGCATCGGCCATGCCCATTGGCATGCCCGGATGGCCCGAATTGGCGGCCTGGACAGCATCCATTGCAAGAGCCCGAATCGCATTTGCCATTGTTTGACGTTGAGACGAATTCGGCATGATAGCCTCCAAAGATTGCTGGTTTGAATGTCAGGCAAAATCATGCCCCTTTTTTTGGGCATAATCGACAAGTAATTGATGAGCCGCAATTTGCCCTTGTTGGGCGCGTTCGTCAATGCGTCAACGCCAAGATTACTGTGGTCAAACAGGGCGCCTTTCTGGGTTAAGTCATATTTTGCGCTTTATTTCGATTCGTGAATCAGGCAAGCTTCGCTTGATAACATATTATGTTCTAGAGAAAAAACCGGTCTAATGTTTTGTCTGTTTTGGCGGTAATGCACGCCATGGGAAAACAATAGGCACGGTTAGTAAGAGAGATTTGGCAGGTAATGACGCGATTGCAAAATGCCGAAAAACATCTAAGCGATGCCCTTGCGGCATTGGAATCGGCAGTTGAGTCATCGATCGAGGCGTCTGCATCAAGCGCCATTGCGCCGACTCCCCCAACGGCTGATTTTGCCGCGCTGATTGACGAGGTTAGCGGAATTGAGGCCAAGCTTGGCGAAGCCATGCAGGTGATTGCCGATATTGATGCGGCGCAAACAAACGCGGGCAATGCTGGCGACATCGGAAACGGAGACAGTGATGGGAACCAGTGAATGAGCCAGTCAGTTGTCACCATTCGGTTGAACGGCCACCCCTATCAGATCGGCTGCGGGGCTGGTGAAGAAGATCATGTTGCCAATTTAGGCGCTGAAGTTGAATCGATCATGCAGTCGCTTGTCGGTTCGGTTGGCCAGATTGGCGAAGCGCGGTTACTGGCGATGGTGGCTCTTATTCTGGCCGATCGCGCCAGCACGGCCGTAGCGGCAAATGGCGCATCCAATGCGGCGGCGTCAACTGCGCCGCCAGCAAGCTCATCAGCCGATGATGCGAGCGCCGCCGAGGATCGGGCCGCGGCGCTTTTGGAAGATGCAGCGGCAAAGATTGCCACGCTGACATCAAAGCTTGCATTTGATACCACAAAACCCTAAATGATGCCCTAGGCGACGACTGCTTTTTCGCGATTAGTTTTTCAATCCCTGGGGCCATAAATTTTCTCTCGGGAGCTGCCTCTGGCCGAGCCGTGGTTTGGTTATGTGGCACCCACCTGCAAAGCAGGTCACAGAGGATGATACAACGACGGTTAAGGTGGTTGTCGCCGCTTTCTTGCTATTGGCCATGAGGCTTGCATGTCACAAAAGACGTCTGGTTTGTCCAAAGCCAATCTTGATCCTGCCAAAGCCAAAGCGGCCTGCCGCAAGCTGGCGGCGCAAAACCGCAATCATCTTGCCGCAAGTCAAACCGATGCCGCCACCTTGCTCGCAACGCATGCCGAGCGTCTGATTAATCGGTTTGGCAAAGGCATTTATGCTGCCTATTTCCCCATCCGAAGTGAATTATCGCCGCTTGATCTAATGGCGCGGCTTGCCGGTTTGGGCTGTGCGACCGCATTGCCCATCACGCCAGCCGAAGGCCAGCCTTTGCGCTTTCATCGCTGGGCGGTCGGTGATCGGCTTGATGATGGGCCTTATGGCACCAAACAACCACCTGCAGATCAGCCGCTTTGCCGTCCTGATGTGATTCTGGCACCGGTGCTGGCGTTTGATGCGGCTGGCTGGCGGCTTGGCTATGGTGGTGGATTTTATGATCGCACGCTTGCTGTTCTCAGCGGCGTAGGGCATCATCTATCGGTGATCGGCATTGCCTATGATGGTCAAAAGCTGGACAAAATACCGGTTGGCCCGTATGACATGCCGCTTGATGCGGTTCTGTGCCCAACCGGTTTGTTCACGCCGGTGCCGTCGCAAAATTGATTTGATGACCGTGGTTTGATTGCCGTTTTTGGATGTTTGCTGGCGGTAATCATTTCGGTGATCGTGATATGCCAAGCAATGCTGCAGAACAGCGGCATTGAGCAAGGATAGAGTGTAATGCGCGTTTTGTTTTTGGGAGATATTGTTGGCCGGACGGCGCGCAATTATGTGATTGAACAATTACCACTTCTTCGAGATGAACTGGCGCTCGATTTTATCGTGGTAAATTGTGAAAATGCGGCTGGCGGGTTTGGCATCACGCCGAAAATCTGTGATGCGCTTTTTGCCGCTGGTGCTGATGTTCTGACAACCGGCAATCACGTCTGGGACAAAAAGGAAATTATTGATTATATCGCGTCTGAACCAAGGTTGCTGCGGCCGATGAACATGGCTGAAGGCACCCCGGGGAACGGCATTGTTCAGGTGACGAATGCCGCTGGCAAGCGGCTTGTCGCGGTGAATTTGATGACCAATCTGTTTATGGCGGCAAATGATCCGGTTTTTCCGGCATTGAATGATGCGCTGGTTCGCAACAAGCTTGGCCGTGATGCCGATTTTATCTTGGTTGATGTTCATGGCGAGGCAACATCCGAAAAAATGGCGCTTGGCCATTACGCGGATGGCCGAGCGTCGCTTGTGGTGGGAACGCATACGCATGTGCCAACCGCCGATCACCGTATTCTGGCGGGCGGCACGGCCTATCAGACCGATGCTGGTATGTGCGGTGATTATGATAGTGTGATTGGCATGGATAAAGGCGCGGCAACCGACCGCTTTCTTGGGCGAGGCAATAGCCGTCTTTCGGTCGCACTTGGGCCGGTAACGCTGAGCGGTGTGATTGTTGAAACAGCGGAAACTGGCCTTGCAACCGCAATTTATCCGCTTCGCCGTGGCGGGGTTTTGTCGCCAGCCTAGCTGATGCAGCATCTTTGCCAAACATGATGCCAACCATAATGCCTGCGATAATGGTCTCGACGAAAAATGAGTGGCAAGGCTGGTTCCCCAAGCTTTGATCTGCTATACCTTTGAGCATCGGGTCTTGCTGTTGGCTTGAGCCGAAAAAAGCAAACCCGACAAACAAGCAGATAAGCAATAAGAGATCATGGCAGGCCATTCCAAATTTAAAAATATCATGCATCGCAAAGGTGCGCAGGACAAAAAGCGCGCCAAGGTTTTTGGTCGTCTTATTAAAGAGCTGACCGTTGCCGCCCGCAGCAGCACTGATCCTGATTCAAACCCACGCTTGCGCTCGGCCCTATCGGCGGCGCGCGCTGCCAATATGCCCAAGGATAATATCGAACGCGTGCTTAAACGCGCCGAGGGTGGTGAGGGTGAAAATTATGATGAAATCCGCTATGAGGGCTATGGCCCGGGTGGCACTGCGCTGATCGTTGATGCGATGACCGATAACCGGAACCGCACCGCATCAGAAGTGCGCGCCGCCTTTAATAAATTCGGCGGGTCACTTGGCGAAACCGGATCGGTTAGCTTTATGTTTGATCGGGTTGGCCAAATCACCTATCCGGCTGATGTGACCGATGCCGATACAATGTTCGAAGCGGTTCTTGAAGCCGGTGCCGAAAATGTGGAATCAGATGAAAACGGGCATGAAGTGACTTGCGCGCCAGATGATTTCAACGCCGTTCGCGAAGCATTGGAAACTGTATTTGGTGCGCCCGAAGAATCGGGTCTGACATGGAAACCGCAAAATTTGATTGCCGTTGATGAGGGGCAGGCCGCAACCTTGTTAAAGCTTCTTGATGCGCTTGATGATAATGACGATGTGCAGAATGTGTCGTCGAATTTTGACATTTCGGATGACGTCATTGCCAAGCTTGCCTAAGTGGGGACGATGATGCGGATTCTTGGCATCGATCCCGGATTGCGATGCACTGGCTGGGGCGTTATTGCCCTCGATGGTGGGCGGTTGCAGCATATTGCCAATGGTGCCATTCAGCCCAAACCCACGCTTGACGATGCCGCGCGGCTGCAAATCATTTTTGATGGGCTTTGCGAGGTGATTAATCTTCACCAACCCGATCAGGCGGCGATTGAACAGATCTTTGTGGCAAAATCAGCCGGATCGGCGCTTCGGCTTGGCATGGCGCGCGGCGTTGGTATTCTTGCTTGCGGCGTCAATCGGCTTGGCGTTGGCGAAATTTCGGCGCGTGCGGTCAAAAAGGCTGTTGCTGGCACTGGCACTGCCGATAAAAAACAAATCCAAGATATGGTCACGCGCCTGTTGGCAGTCACGGCACAAAATGCCGATGCTGCCGATGCGCTGGCAATTGCAATCGCCGCCAGCAATGAGGCTGGTACAGCGGCGTCAGTCGGGGTAGAGTTGAGCCAAGGACAAATGAGCCAAGGACAAATGGGCAAAGGTCTGTCGGCAGCCATCGCCGCGGCGCTTGTCAGAGATGATGCCAGCAATGGGGGCAAGACATGATTGCGCAATTGCGTGGCACCATAGTGCGAACCGATGATCAGCAGACCATTCTTGATGTTCAGGGGGTTGGCTATGCGGTCAATATTTCTGGACGCACGCAAGGCCAGCTTGGCACCATGGCAGGCGAGGTTACGCTTTTAGCCGAAATGCAGGTTCGCGAGGACAGCATGACGCTGTTTGGTTTTCTTGATCTAGCTGAACGCGATGCGTTTCGGCTTTTGATCACGGTTCAGGGCGTTGGTGCCAAGGCGGCGATGGCGATTTTATCGGTGTTGTCACCAAGCGATTTAACCAATGCCATTATCGCAGGTGATAAGGCAATGGTGGCGCGTGCCGATGGTGTTGGTCCCAAAATTGCCCAGCGTGTGGTCAATGAACTTGGCGAGAAAATTGGCAAAATCACCAGCCTTGGCGGCGCCTTGGCGATTGGTGATTCGGGTGCTGGCACGGCTGGCGGTGCGGCGGGCGGGCTTGATGGTGCCGCCGCTGGATTGTTTGGTGATGCGGTTTCGGCGCTGGTCAACCTTGGCTATGGACGCGCCGAGGCACATAGCGCGGTAATGCGGGTTCAGGCAAAAGCTGGCGGCGACAATCTTTCAGATGTGATTGCGGCGGCCTTGCGGGAGATGGGAACATGACCCAAGCAGATGATGCCAGCCGCCTGATTGGCGCTGATAGCCAAGAGAGAAGTGATAATGCTTTGCGACCAACCTCGCTTGCCGAATTTATTGGGCAGGGCAATGGACGGCGTAATCTTGAAACATTCATTCATGCCGCGCGTGATCGTGGCGATGCGATGGATCACAGCCTGCTTCACGGGCCGCCGGGTCTTGGTAAAACAACCTTGGCGCAGATTATCGCTGCTGAATTGGGTGTTGGCTTTCGGGCAACATCGGGGCCGGTGATTGCGCGGGCGGGTGATTTGGCAGCGCTGCTTACCAATTTACGGCCACGCGATGTGTTGTTTATTGATGAAATTCATCGTCTTGCGCCTGCGGTTGAAGAAGTGCTGTATCCGGCGATGGAAGATTTTCAGCTTGATCTGATCATCGGCGAGGGGCCGTCGGCGCGTTCAGTACGCATTGATTTGCCGCCATTTACGCTTGTTGGTGCCACCACAAGATCGGGGCTATTAACAACCCCGCTTCGTGATCGGTTTGGCATTCAAATGCGGATGCAGTTTTATACCCCTGATGAATTGTCACTCATTCTGACTAAACAGGCGATCAAGCTTGGGCTTGATCTTGGCGCTGATGGGGCGGCCGAAATTGCTGGGCGTGCGCGCGGAACGCCGCGTGTGGCGGGTCGGCTATTGCGGCGGGTTCGTGATATTGCGGCGGTTGAAGCCGCGGGAACCGTAACTGCAGCGGTTGCCGATGCCGCTTTGCACCGGCTTGAAGTTGATGCCAATGGCCTTGATCAGATGGATCGGCGTTATCTTGCCTGTTTGGCTGAATCCTATGCTGGTGGGCCGGTTGGTGTGGAAACGCTGGCGGCGGTATTGTCTGAACAGCGTGATGTTTTGGAAGAAGTGATTGAACCTTATTTGATGCAAACCGGATTATTGATGCGAACCCCGCGCGGGCGCTGCTTGTCGGTTGGTGGCTGGGCCTATCTTGGCATGACGCCGCCTGCATCGGCTGCCAAACAGCTTGATCTTCTGACGCAAATCGGTGGTGATGAGGCAGATATCGAATAGGGTATGATGGTGGGTGATCGGCAAAAAAATCGGGAAAGAACCCTCGATCATGCCAATCTGGCAGCCGGTGCCGATGCCATGCTTGATGGCCGGTTTGACGCTGGCAATCATTTTTACCCGCTTCGTGTTCAATATGAGGATACCGATGCTGGCGGCATTGTTTATCATGCGCAATATCTGGCCTTTGCCGAACGCGCCCGATCGGCATTCCTTCGATGTCTTGGCATTGACCAGCCAGCAATGCTTGCCGATGACGGATTAGCCTTTGTGGTGCGCCGGATCGAGGTTGATTTTCATCTTCCTGCCAGTCTTGGTGATGTTCTTGATGTTGAAAGCGGCTTACTTCGGCTTGGCGGCGCATCGCTGAAATTAGAACAAAAAATCATAAATCGCGAAAATCGCCATATTCTTGCCCGACTTTTCGTAGACATAGGGCTTGTCGCGCTGGCCGATGGGGTGCAGCCAAAAATATGTCGGCTGCCGGCGGCGGTCAAAGCCAAATTTTCCGATCTGGCTTTATCAGATGGATAACCAGCACCGGCGAAAGGTGCGAACGCAAATGCTATTTGGACGAAAACAGAGGGTGAATAAATGAATTCTGTGGAGTTAACGGTAACCCATTCGAGTGCAGATCTTAGCATCATGGGGTTGTTCTGGGCGGCGGATCCTTTCGTCAAGCTGGTCATGTTGCTTTTGATTTTGGCATCGGTCTGGTGCTGGGCGATTGTGGTGGAAAAAATCACCATCATTCGGCGTGAGCGGCATTTGGCGCAGGCCTTTGAAGATGCCTTCTGGTCAGGTGGGTCGCTTGACAAGCTTTATGATGATACGGGTGCTAATCCGCGTGATGCAATGTCGATTGTGTTTGTTGCGGCGATGCGTGAATGGCGACGGGCAACGTCACGCGGGCTTGCCGATGCTGGCCGTGCCGATTTGCGCGCGTCATTGGTTAGCCGGATTGACCGGTCGATGAATTTTACCATCACGCGTGAAATGGAACGCATGGAACGCGGGATGAATCTTCTGGCGTCAATTGGTTCAGTATCGCCTTTTGTTGGTTTGCTTGGCACTGTCTGGGGGATCATGAGTTCGTTTCAGTCGATTGCTGAGTCAAAAAATACCAGCCTTGCGGTTGTCGCGCCCGGAATTGCCGAGGCGCTTTTTGCCACCGCGCTTGGGCTAGCCGCGGCCATTCCGGCGGTTATTGCCTATAATAAATTTGCTGGTGATCTTGAACGATTTGGCGCGCGGCTTGAAACATTTGCGCAGGAGTTCAGCACGCTATTGGCGCGCCAGCTTGATGAAGGCGGCAAATAATGGGAGCGGGAGTCAAACGACCAACCGGTGGGCGGCGGCATCGTCCAATGGGCGAGATTAACGTCACCCCCTTTGTTGATGTTATGCTGGTGCTGCTGATTGTGTTTATGGTGACAGCACCGCTTTTGACCGTTGGGGTTGAGGTTGATTTACCAAAAACCAAGGCTGGGGCAATCAATGCCGATGCAGCGCCTTTGGTGGTTTCGATCAAAGCTGATGGCAGCCTTTATTTGCAAGAAGCTGCGGTTGAGGCCGAGGTTTTGATCCCGCGCCTGAAGGCCATTTCCAATGCCAATCCTGATGTTCGTATTTTTGTGCGTGGTGATCGGGCAGTGACCTATGGTGATGTGCTTGGTGTTATGGGTCGCATTCAGGCAGCCGGATTTGAAAAGGTTGCATTAGTGGCCCAGCTTCCTGAAGCGAAATAATGGCCGCATGATGGAAATTTGCGTGGAACGCTAGAGATGGATCGTCGTTCGCTGATTATTTCGGTTGGATTGCACGTCAGTGTTGCAACACTGGCGTGGATTGGCTTGCCGTCAATCAAGCGCGATCTTCCCGACGAACAACCCATCGTGGTGATGGAAATGGTGCAATCAGTGCCAACGACAAATTTGACGCAAGGCGATAAGCCGAATACGGCAAAAAAGGAACAAAAGGCAGCAAAATCGAAAAAGCCGCCACCGCCGCCACCGCCAGCCCCACCGCGTGCAAAACCGCCCGCGCCGAAGCCCGTTGCCAAGCCAGCTCCAAAGGCACCTGATCCAAAAGCAGAAATTCTGCCACAAAAAATCACGCCCAAGCCCAAGCCAAAGCCGGCAATTGCCCAGCCACTGGCACCGCCAAAGTCAAAGCCAAAAACCACCGCGACGCTGAAAGCGCCAAAACGCCTGCCGCAATCACCGCCAAAACGCATCAACAAGCTGGCACACCAAAAAGCATTGCAAAAACAGCGCGAAGACGCGTTGAGCGGGGTGATGCAAAATCTTGCCAAGGCCAAGGCCGTATCCGAAGATGCCGAAAAGAAACGGCGCGAAAAAGAACGCAAAGAAGCGGCTGAAACTTTGACCAGTAATTTGACAACAGCGGCCGGTAATGCCATTCGCGCGCCCGAAAAACCGGTTGTTGGCC
>Ga0255756_1001455_pt1 | contig 26711 bp, 8 predicted proteins | sample 011ome_20_FD_179956 | JGI IMG/M metagenome (GOLD analysis project Ga0255756, IMG submission 179956) | Coastal salt marsh microbial communities from the Groves Creek Marsh, Skidaway Island, Georgia - 011509CT metaG (version 2) | ecosystem: Environmental > Aquatic > Marine > Intertidal zone > Salt...
GGCGGCGGGAGAGGCGGGTTCGACCGCGGCGGCGACCGCGGCGGCGGGAGAGGCGGGTTCGACCGCGGCGGCGATCGCGGCGGCGGAAGAGGCGGGTTCGACCGCGGCGGTGATCGCGGCGGCGGGAGAGGCGGGTTCGACCGCGGCGGCGATCGCGGCGGCGGGAGAGGCGGCGAGCGCGTGCGGATGTGGAAGCCCAGCGGCGGCGGCGGCGGCTACGACCAGTAGGCGCTAGTGTTTTATCGTGCGTTGCGTTGCATTACATCAAATTACAAGAATCCTCGGGTTACTCTTACACCGCGGACGGACGCCGTCCGTCGTCCTCCGTCTCGTCAGCGCGAGGACCTCGTGCGCGAGGACCTCGTCTCGTCCACCTCGACGCGGATCGGCACCGGCCGCGCGGAGATGTTGTTCGACGAGTCGACGCCCGGCGACGGCGGCGGCGTGTTCAACCCGCTGAATCCGGCGACGAGGACGCCGGCTTTGTACGTGAAAAATCCGAGCACCGCAGCGAGGGCTTCGCCGTACGCCGTATGCTGCCCGGTCGCGTCGATCGCCTGCGCGGCGTCGACGTGATGCGCGGCGGCGGCGCCGACGAGACCGAGCAGCAGCAGCCGCATCGGCCCGCTCGAGGCGAACGACGTCACGGCGTCGAGCGCGACGGCGGCGACGGGCCGCGCCTCGCCGCCGTTTCCGGCGGCGGCGCCTCCGCCGAGCGTGTCCACGCTCCGCGTGAGCATGTAGAGGTAGATCAACCCCACGCCTCCGCCGGACGCGAACGCTTTCATCGTCTCGAGGCCGTCGCCGCCGTGCGACAGCGCGGCGGTCACGCCGCAGCCGAGGACGACGCTCGCGCCAGTCGCCGCCAGCATTCGAAATTTCAACTCGCCGTACTCGCGCAACCCTTCCTCGCGCATCGCCGCGCGCTGCTCCGCGGTCATCCGCTTAAACTCGGAGGGCCTCAACTCGAGCGCGGCGTCGCGGCCGCCGACGAGGTCCATGCACGGGAACGACATCGTCCCCGCGTTGCCCTCGCTCGCCGCCGAATTCGCCATCGACGACCCGGGGGAGCACGTCACCTCCACCTCCTCGAGGTACCACTCCCCGTGCGACTGAAGCGACGTCGGGGTGGAGTTCAGGGGTGCGTCAGAAGCGGAGTTGAAAGGCAACATCGCGGAGCGTGCGTCGGGATTGTGAGCGCGGGGTGGGCGGAGAGACGCGCCGGGAAGAAAAAACGCGGTCGTACGGGGACCGGCGTAAACGTGAACGCACCTCCGGCGCGATCCAGAGCGCGGCGGGCGCGCCGATGTCCGGCGCGTCGAAAGTCACCTCGTCGACGTCCCCTCTCTCGAACCGCGGGGAGGAGTACAGCGCGACGTCGCGGGAGGAGTCCGACGAGAGCGGCGTGAGTTCGGGGTACCGATCGACGCGTTGCATGAACGCTCGGCCGTCTGCGGGGCGGAGTCGAAAGGCGTCAGTTGGAGTTGAAAGGTGTCGCAGTGCGTCGGGATTGAAAGCGAGGGTTGGGCGGAGAGAAACACTCGCCGGGAAGAAAACTCCTTAAGGAACGGCGTGCACCGCGCGAACGCGGTCGTACGGGGACCAGTGCGAGAACGCGAGAACGCACCCGCGCCGATGAGCATGACTTGCACGCCCGCGTCAGGGGCGGAGAGGCCGCTGCCCATCTTCGAGCCCGTGTAGAAGCGGATCGTGTACTTCACGATCGGCGGCGCGTCCGGGGACGCGTCTGGTGATCACGACGGGGGTGGTGGGGGGAGGGGAATCGGAGGGGCGATCGGTGAGCGACGGCGTCGGCGGCGGCGAGGGGCGGAGGTCGTCGCGGCGATTAAGAGAAAGCGCGCGGGAGAGATATTTTTTTCGCGCGAGAAAAGAATGAATGACGCGCGCGCACCGGAGAGACCGACGAGGGACGTCGGGACGGTGTAATCGCTCGACGTCGACGCGCGCGTCGTCGTCGCGACGCGCGCGCGGCGCGCGATCGCGCGTTTAGAGGCGCGTCTGAACGTCGCGCGGGGCGACGCGAGCGCGGAGGACGCGGCCGTCGCCATCGTCATTTGTGAACGTTGAACGGTCGAAGGAGACGAAAAGCCCGGGTCAATCCGTCGCGAATCTGGCGACGCGGCGCGCGCGATGCGTGCGCGCGGACGGGTCTCGCGCGATGCGTGCGCGGTGCGCGGCGGGGACGCGACGATGCGACGGCGTCGGAGCGACGTGCGACGTCGCGTGTCGCGCGCGTTGGGTTTGACCGGGCCGCGTGGGCGCGAAAACAAAAAGACAGAGCGCTTTTTAAAAGACTTTTACGCGCGAGCGGCGAGATCAGCCACGTGGCACTTCTCGAGGCGAGCGGCCGAATTTCCCAACGGCCGACACGCGAGGCCGGCCACGTCGCGCCTCGTCTCGGCACTCGTCGTCGCGCGCGCCGGCACGATGGCGTCGTCGTCCTCGCTCGCGCGGACGTCGCCGACGCTCGCGCGCTGTCGCGCGCGATCGTCGCCATCGTCATCGTCTTCCTCCTCCTCCCGCCGAGCCGCCCGCCGACGCGCGACGACGACGACGCCGCGCGCGTCGTCCGCGCCGCTCGGGACGCCGCTGTCGCCCCCGACCGAGATCGACCGCGCGCTGTTCGGTGACGGCGCGTACGCGCCGTCGCCGATGGACGCGTCGACGATGCAATCGCAGGGCGTCGTCCTCCTCGTCGTCGGGATCATGACCGCGTACTGGTGGTACGTCCTCGTCCCTGGCGCGAGGGTGAACCTCGCGGTGAACAAGAAGAGCGGGCGGCTCCGCGCGTACCTCGAAGATCTCAAGACGGACGACGGACGGAAGTTGGAGCGCTTCTTCTACGCGAAGTGGCTCGCGAAGGTGGACCCGGAGACGCGGTATCTACTCCGCGACGAGCCCGATGGCGAGGGCGAGGCGGGAGAGGTCGCAGCGAAGACGATGCTGTCGGACACCGAGGGCGTGACTCGCGACGTCGGGGAGGAGAGCGTCGAGGAGATCGTTCGAAGGGCGAAGAGGACGCCCAAGTTTTGGAGCGGCGACAACCCCGTGCTCGTCGGCGCCGCGCTGAGCATCGGCGCCGCGGGGCTCTTCGGCGTGATTCCGCATTAATTAGAGAGTGGTCCGCGCGCGCGTATCATAAGGTAATTATTACTAGTAGTCGTATGAATACACAAAGCGCTAAGTGCTATGATATGATATCGTGTGCGTCGCGCGCGCGCGCGTCGCGCGGTTCTTTCCTTCCTTCCTTCCATCCGCGATGTCGGGTCGGTCGATCGTCGCTCTTCCTTCGCGTCGCGTCGTCGTTTAATACGACAGAGACAGCAGCCCGGCGACGCCGCGTTTGATCCAGTGATTCTGCGGCTTATCCGACGGCACCGTGAGGTTGATGACGAAGTTCGACGAGTGCCCCGTGGTGGCGAGCACGCCTCTGCGCTCCGCCGTTCGGTAGATGGGGCAGAGGTAGTGCGGGAAATCCGCGCGCTTGTCGTTCGTCGTCGGCTTGAACCAAAACACGGGCATCTCCGTGAACAGAACCTTCGGGTCGGACTCCACGAGCGCCATCTTCGTCTCGCTCCACTTGCATCCCTCGAGGAACATCCCGTCGCAGTACGCGCCGTCCGCGGGTTTCTTCGTGAAGTCGTCCGTGGACTTCATCGCCTGAAAGTCAAAGACGACGGTGTCGATCGGCAGCTTGTATTTCCGCGCGTAGTTTTGAAGCACGCCCGTCAAGAACGCGTGCGTGAAGAAGAACCCGGTGATCCAAAACATCGGCGGCGACCCTTCGTCGATCCACTTCTGCAACATCGCGATTCGTTTCAGCAACTCCGTGACGTACGCCGCGAGAGGTTTCAGCGACGGGTAACTCTTCTTCGCCCACATCGTCGGAATCTTCCCGTCGTACATCGCGTGTCCGAGCGCGTCGAGGTCGCCGGTCATCACGATCAGACCCTTCAGCGCGAGAGAAAAGTCGCCGATGGACTTGTGAATCACCGAGAGCAAGCGGTTAAACCGAACGAGCTCTTGGCAGAGCACCGAGTTCATGCTCTCGTAGTAGTCCACCGGGTACTTGTAATTCGCAACCTCGAGGTCGAACACGGGCGGGATGCTGTCTCGGATTTGCGCAGCCACCTCTGCCAAGACCTCGTCTTTGCTCTTCCCGCCGCCCGAGCTCGCGTTCCCTTGCGTGCTCAAGATGGAATCCAAGATCAAGTCCGTCTCGCCCTGGTCCTTCGTGATGTCCGCGTTGGCGTGAAGTCCGAAAACCTCCGGTTCCACCGCGATCGGCAACGATTTGAAATACTCCAAGTACGACTCGTAGTCCCCCTCCGGCGGCGCGAAGAAATTCTTGCTCGGGGAGAATGCGTACGCGTCGTCCATGACGTTGACGTGGAACGGGCCGCCGTCTTCGTCCGTGAGGATCGTCATCAACGTCCGACGGTCGTGGCCGTCCGTGACTCGACCGCCGTAGTTGCACTCGCCGACGAGGTACACGAGCGCCTTCAACGGCACGTCGAGCGGCTGGTCCGGGGACGCCTCGTTCAAGAACATCCGGAGCTGCCGCAGCGAGATTTTCAGGTCCGGGTCGTTGAAGCCGTACGGGATGTTCCATCCGAGCGGGCCAAAGTTTTTCCGCTCTTGAATGAACGCGTGGAAAAACGCGAGGCCGACGAGGAGCTTCTTCCACTCTTTCGGCCGCGAGCATCCGTCGAAAAACGCCGGGTCCGACACCGGGTCGGACGTGAACGACTGCATCATGTTCGCGCGCATCCCCTTCGGAGGCTCGTTCGTCATCTTGATGCCGTTCTGAAGCACCGCGACGGGGAAGTGCGGGGACGGATACGACGTCAGCCAGATTCGAAACGCTTCGTGCGGCGGCTCGTCGTTGGTGACGAACTCCTCGCAAATCCGATCGAGCGTCGTCATCCACGACACCGCGAGGTGACAGTTCTGCAGGACGACCCACGAGCCCTTCGCGGACGCGTCCTTGATGAGCTTCTCCGCTTTCGCGCCTTGCCCTTGCCCGAGCGACAGCGACTCGAGGTGGATGCCTTTCGAATCTCCGTACTTTAGAAGCGCGTCCATGGGGTCGGACCCCGGGGAGAGCACGAACACCAGCGGCGTGAAACACGTCGAGTCGGCGTAGCACTGATCCAGATCGAACGGCGGCGGCTCGATGAACTTTCGGCCCATGCTCGCGTCGACGTAGAGCTGAATCGCGCGCGTGAGCTTGTCCGGGCGAATCGTGCGCAGGACGAGGAGCTTCTGAAACGCGTCGAGGTCGGATCGCCACGGCTCCGGGATGTCCTCCGTCTCGGGCGTCGCGCTGTCGTAGACGTGCTTCCATGCCGCGGGGTCAGCCTGGAACATCTCGCAGAACGACGGCTTCTTCTCGCGCGCGTCATCAGGCTCCGGCTCGGGTTCGGGATCCGGTTCCGCCGCGGGCGCGTCGGCCGGGGCGTCGCCGTCCGCGACGGCGACGTCTTCGGGCGTCCCCGGGGTCTCCTCCCGCGGGAGCGGCGGCGGCGCGCCGCTAAACTTCGGCAGGTCGCTCAGGCGCATCATCTCGAGCCAGAGCTTCTCGCTCAACCACTCGCACGGGATGTTCTCCGACCCAGCCTTGTTCCCCAAACCGCCGGTCAACAAGAACCGGTACTCGGTCGGGTCCAGCGTCCCTTTGTACCCGAAAATCGTCGCCGCGAGCGTGAACGAAAACAGCAGCTTGTCCTTCTCGAACAACGACCGGCAGATGTTCTTGTACAGCGAGTACGTGAAAAAGTCGATGAGGTTATCGAGACGTTCGGTCAACTCGGACGACTTCTCCGCGTGCTCGATCGCGTGCGTGAACAGGTTGACGTACCACGCGAGCGAGTACTGGTACATCGGCTCGATGTTACACAGCTCTCCGACGTTGAAGAAGAGGTGCGCGACGTGAATCGCGACGGGGCGGTATCCCAGGCGCGTGGCGTCAATCTTCTCCTCCGTCTTCGCGGCGATCTCCTGCTTCCGGTTGATCTCGTTCGAGAGCTCCTTCGCGCTCGAGATGACGTTGATCGCGGTCTCGGACTCGAGGATGCTGCCCTCGCTCGAGCCCAAGACTTCGATGATCTTGTCTTCGACCTCTTTCAGTTGCCGCGCGTTCTCCGCGCCCTGAAGCACGAGCTTCACCTTCTCCTCTTCGAGGTCGGGACGCTCTTTCGCGACCGCGATCCCGAGGAGTTGATCGGTCAAACCGTCGATCGTGATCATCATGTTCAGCAGCGTGACCTTGACCGAAGTCTCGGGGAGGTAGTGCGGGTTGCGGAGCTTGGACGTGATGTAGAACCGAAAGTTTTCGTGGTACTCCACGGTGTTGTCTCCGAGCTTGATGCACATGCTGCCCCCCTGCTTGAAGACGCTCTTCAAGAGGAGCGGCTCGAGCGTCGGGTCGAGCTCTTCGCCGACGTTCTCGAGCAGCACGGGGAACCCGAATTGGATCGAAGATTCGAGCTTTCGTATGAAATCGCCGTCGGTCAGCTTGACCACCGCGAGCGAGTTCTTCTTCTCCATGTTTCGAATCCACTTGTTCGCCTGCCCCTGCGGGTCGATGATGAGCGGCCACCGCCGCGACTTGCTCATGACGATCGCGTTGTCCACGCTGAACGAGTCGTTCGGTAAGCCGTCGATCGTCCAGTCGCGGATCTTCACCGGCTCGCCGAGCACGGTCGCGAGCTTGAACGCGCTCGCGCACGGCACCTCCTTCTCCTCAAGCGCCTCCTTCCACGATTGCAAAACTTCTTCGCGGTACGGGAGCGTAAACGCGCCGAGATAGGCGATGTACCCCGCGCATATGAGCACGTCCCCGGTGAGGTTGGCGTAATCCACCGCGAGTTCCGCGGCGACTTCTTTCCATCGCTCCTTCTCCCCGCCCAACCCGCCGATGAGCTTCTCCGCGCGCTCGAGCTTCTTTTCGCACATCACGACGTCGTTCTCGAGCTGCACCTTTTTCGCCTGCATCGCCTCGAGCTTATCGTTCAGCGCCTGAAGCTTGTCCTCCACCTCTTGAAGCTTCGCGCGCTTCTCGTTGAGACCGTCCATGAGCACGTTGTACTCCGCCTCCGCTTCCGCGAGTCTGGCCTTCTTGGGGGCGACGACTTTCGCGACGCGGTCGTACGCCTCCATCGCGCGGGCCCAACAACATAAACCGTACGCGGCTTTGGACGCCTTCAGGATCACCTCGGGCTCGAACTCCGGCATCGCGATGAACGGCTTGATCGCCTTGATGATTTTCGGGTCCATGTTGTCCTTGTCGTACTCGTGCAGAGACGGCAGGAAGCTCGTGTCGCCGAGCAGTTTCTGCGACGGACCCCAGTAATCCGGGACTTTCTTCAAGCCGCCCTTCGGGTCCTTGACCATGTCCGGTTTGATGCCTTTCAGGATGCACACCGCCTCCATGACGAGCTTCACCCCCGACGGCGGGTTCTTCATCGCCTTGACCTCGGTCACGTCCGCCTTGGTCAGCGTGTTCAGCGCCTCGAGCGCGGCTTCGAGCATCGGAATCGCGACGGAGAGCTCCTCCTCGCACTCGTCTTTGATCGCCTTGGCCTCCGCGGCTCTCTCCGCGGCGAACGCCTCGTCCTTCGCGACGACTTCTCGAACCTTATTCGCCTCGACCGTCTCCTCGGCGACGATGACGAGGATCTCGTCGGTCTCGACCTGCGTGCGTTCGAGCACGGGGCCGAGCGCGATGAGCTCTTCTTTCATGACGCCGACCTGGTCCTCCGCGTCGAAAATTTGCGCGAGACCGCTCTCGTAACGGTTCCGCAACGCGCTCACGGACGAGCGTTTCTCCGCGAGTAACGTCTTGTACGTCCCGATGAGCTCGAGGTACGACGTCGGGGTGACGTAGTAGAAGCGGCCTTGATCGGAGAGGAATTTTTCCGCGAGCGTGCGCACGGACTGGTGCATCATCTGACAAATCTCGATGCACGCGTCGCGCGTCTCTTCTTTTTCCATCTCGACGTCTTTGAGAAACTGCGACGCGACCGACTGCAGCGCGTCGGACGGCCACTCGCTGAACCAGTCGATCGTGCAGCAGTTGACGAGCGACGGGAACTTCCGAAGGCGCTCGCGGAACGCGTCGCCGACGGGGGACATGCACAGCACCATGTGCAAGTTCGCGCGGCACTGCTGCACGAAATATTGGAAAAGCTCCGCCATCGTGCCGTCGGGCGCGCCCGCCTTCTTCGCCCTGACCGCGACCATGTCGCACACCTGCGCGGTCTCGTCCTTCGCGAACAAGTTGGGCACCTCGCCGGTGTTCAAAATGTTGTTGATGTCCTCCAGGAAACTTTCGAGCTTGATCTGCGTGTCGTTGAACAAAAACACCGTGGGTTTCCCCTCCCCGCCCGCTTTCCTGAGCACGCTCTTCAGGTCTTCGTGCCACTCGAACACGCCGTACGACTTCGAGATGGCGATGCTGTACACCGCGTACTCGGACATGTACGCCGCGATCCTCGTCAGCGATTGCCTTCCGGACCCGCCGACGCCGACGAGGAGCGCGTTCCCGAGGTCTTGACGAATGACGCGAGAGATCCGGCAGATGTGCTCGGCGGCGTAGAGAAAGAGGACCAAGTCCATTCGCGTCTTGGACTGTTGGTTGTAATCCACCAACTGCTCCTCGACGACGGAGAGGAGATTGGGAACGTCGAGCACCTCCGCGTAGGCTTGGTCGCCCTCGACGAAGTCCGCGAACATGAGCTTGCGGAGTTCGACGATGTCGATAATGCCGTTCTCGTCCGCGTCGAGGTGCGCGAACACCTTGTCGAACTTCAACCCGCTGTGCTTGTCGACCATCTTGCGAATGAAATCGAAAAACCACAGCCGGTCCTCGTCGTTCACGAGCCTGTCGTGAAACACGCGCAAATTCTCGTGCGCCCACAACCGGACGAGCTCCGGGACGTCCTTCGGCGGCGCGCCCACCATGGACACGCCCTGCCACACCTTGGATATGTCGCGCATGTTGTACGTGTAGTGCGACTTGGCCGGCGTCGGCAGAAGCTCTCTCTTGATCGTGTTGTAAATCTCCAACGTCGCCTTGACGAGCGTCGACGCCTTCCCCATGACCTCGGACGAGAGCTGCGCGCGGTCTCCCCACCACTCCACGATCGCGGAGTACACGCGCGTGAGCGACGCGTCGTCGAAATCGCACACGGATATCGTGTTGAAGTGGCGAAGCAGACGCGGGGTGACCGGGTTCCGCCCGCCGCCGGGCGGACCCATCGCCGCGGCGAACTGAATGTCCACGAGCTTGCGCATGACGAGCTCGCTTCGGTCGTACCACCCGCCGTGATCCATGAACTGCCGCAAGAGTTCTATCGGCGGCTGCGCGCCGTACTCCTCGAGCTGCGGCATGTTCAAGTCGTCGATGAAGATGACCGCTTTCGTCCCGAACGGCGGGCCGAAGATGCCTTTGCGTCGCTTGTCGAGCTTCCCGTCGATGATGTCCTGGATTTGGTTCGCGTTCGTCTGCGCGCTAAACGTGCTGCTGATGCTCGTCCACTTGCTCCGGTCCTGCGAATTCAGAGCCTGCTTGATGTACACCGTCTTCCCCGTGCCCGTGGGGCCGCCGAAGAGGACGTGCTTGCCGTGCGTCGTGAGTAAGTCGAACAGGTAGCGATACCGCACCGTGTCCACGGTGGTCACGACGATGTTTTGAAAGTCCAACTCCGGGTTCAACGGCTCCGCCTTCGTCGTCTCCAGCCACGGGCGCCAGCCCATGAGTTCTTTGTTGAAGAAGAAGTTGTACACCGTCCCGGCTTTCGCCGCGGGGAGCGGTTTCCCGAGCTTCTTCGCGGGAGGCGTGATCGTCAGCCCTGGGCCGAGGTCAAAGTCCTTGCGCTCCTCGGACTTGTCCACGCGGTTTTCGACGAGCGCGCGGAAAAAGTGGTCAAACTTGATCCGCCCAGCCGTCTCCGTCGTGCCGCCTATGGACCATATCGTCGCGAACAAGAACGAGCAGTCGATAAAATTGATCTGATGCTTCTCCTCGACCTCGCAAGGCTCGGCTTTGAACTCGTCGATCATGCTCTCGAAGATGTTCATCAGCGCGAACGGGAGGTTGATGTCCGACGTCGGAATCAGCTCTTTGCAGTTCTTTCGAACGAACCGCATGCACGGCTCGACGAGCCAGGCGAATAATTCCTCGATCCGCGGCTTGTGCTTCTCGAGGCTCGCGGGGAGGGTGTTCATCCACGACTCCTTGAGAGGTTCCCAGCCCATCATCGACGGCTCGACGTACACCATCCCGCACCGCGACACCGTCGCCGGGGACGCGACGGCTAAATCTTGCACCTCGAAGATCATGTTCATCGAGTTGCTCATCGCGATGATCTCGCCAGACATGAGACACAGCTTCTTGTTGTCGTCCAACACCGTGTTCATGTTCTCGATCCAGATCGCGTCTACCGGTCCGTCGAACATGACCCACTTGCGGTCCGGCGACGTGTCCACCGCGCACTGGCGGTACTTCGTCGCGAGGATGCCGTCCTGCCACTCGTGCGAGACGGGATCGAACTGTCCGTAGAGCTGCCCCATGTAGATGCTCTTCGGGTTGATGACGACGATTTTCACCTTGTTCTCTTCGAGTAAACCCTTCCCGTTCAGATCCTTCAGCGCGCCCGCGAGCATCCTGTACATGGACGTCTTCGCGCCGTAGGAGTATCCCACGAGCATCAGACCGTGGCGCACGAGAATCATCTCGTACAGCTGGAACGTCTTCTCCATGAACACCGGCGTCGGCTGCAGGTTCGCCTTTTCGCACTCCGAAAGAAGCGACGCGCGCATGTGGTCGTAGTCCGGCTCCGGGAGCTCCACGCCAGGGAACAAATCGCTCAGGATGTTGTTAAACAGCGGAATGTCCGGCGCGAGAAACTTCGGGAGGTTGACGTCCTTCAACGAGATCAACATCAGGATGCTCTCGTCTTGGTCCGGGTATTTCAACTTCACCGCGCCCGCGGCTCTGAGCACGGAAATCACCGCGCGCATGCCGTAATCGTAATGCGACTGACTCGAGAGCTGCTCGGAGCACAGTTTATACGTGGCGACGAGCTTGATCGCGAGCGCGCGCGCGTCCAAGTACCCGCACGAGTACAGCATGATCTCCGCGATCATCGCGTAGTCGGGGACCATCATCGCGACGGTGCGAAACAACGCCTTGAGGTTATCCGGCAGCTCGGAGCGGCCGGCGTACCCGGGGTTCATCGTGATGAAGACGTTACACGTCCGCCGAAGCGGCAGCATCGTGCCTTCGAACTCGAACACGAGCTGTCGCTGCGCTTTCGCGCGCGTGATGGTTAAGATCTGCTGCGCGATGACGGATAAAACCTCGAGGTCGATCCGGTTGAACTCGTCGAAGCACGCCCACGCGCCCGACGCGGCGAGGCCTTTGAAAAATTTCGCCATCGCCAGGTAGTCCAACCCGTCCGAGCAATTGAACACGACGCACTGCATCGCGATCGCTTTCGCGAGATCCTTCGTGGTCTCCGTCTTTCCCGTGCCCGCGGGGCCCTCGGGGGCACCGCCGACGTCGAGGTGCACCGCGCCCATGAGGGTTCGGTAGCACCGATCCGTCAGAGGCGTGATCACCAGCCGCGACGAGTTGCCTAAATATTCGTTCCCGTAGGGAATAGCCGCGTTGATCATTCGCACCATGACCGCCTTCTCGCCGTCGATCGTGTCCCAGGTGTACCGTAACTGCGACGCCCACTCGAAATCGTCCGGGGTGGGGACGTTCTTCGCCGCGAGGTCGGCCACGACGTCTCGAGCGTGGACTTCCAACACCACGAGCGCCGAGAGCGTCTTGCGCTGCAACTTGGTCAGGTTCCCTCTGACCTTCTCGACGATGTCCATGAGCTGATCGCTGCACATCTTCGCGTGCGCGGGCATCTCGCCCTTCGTGATCGCCTCCTCCGTCTGCGCGGTCCAGTACAGCGACCCGATGCACAACACGACCTGACCGGGCCACTTCACCATCCAGTCCGTGCGCTTCGACGTCGCGTACGCCTCGGAGGATTTCACGCACACGTCCGCGACGGTTTCGCGTTGCGCGGCTTCGCACTCGATGAGCCACTTCTCGACGTTCCCGCCCGCTTTTTTCGGGTTGAAGCTGTTTTTGAACTTGACGCGTTCGCCTTCTTCGGATAACATCGCGGTGACTTCGAGGTTTTTTTGAAACTCCAGGAGGTTGATCGCTTCGAAGACTTTCTTCAAAAAGGGCTGCACGCGCAGCGGGTCCTTCGTCTCCGAGAGAATCTCGAGGAGCTCGTCGTTGGAGAGGAAATAAAAACGCGGAAACGCGAGGCGTTTCGTTTCCAGGTACTCCGACAACCCCTTGTTCACCTCGTCGAGCAGCCCGTTGGATTTGTTCAGTGTCGCGAGGAGCTCCTCGTCGCTGCCGACGATGATAACCTCCGCGGTGACTTCGAGCTTGAGCATCGTCTTCCGCCACGTCGTGTCCACGGTTTTGAACTTTCGCCCCTCGGTCGGCATCTGCGACATGATGTCGTCCGACCCGAAGATGGGCTCCAGGTACAGCCATCCGTTCTGACACTTCAACCACGCGTCCATGACCTCTTGTATCGTGTTGATCTTCGCCTCCCACAGCTTCACGCGGTCTTCGAAAGGACCGATGTACGGCGACGAGCGCATCGACTGCGTCTTCACGATTTGGTCGTCGAGAAGCATTTGCGTCTCGTCCAAGCCCTTGAGGATCGTGCTGCCCGTCTCCCTCCACGGCGCGGTCTCGAACACGATCCCGGTCCAGTCGCCTTGCATCTTATCCAGCGTCCTCTCGAGCGAGTACTCCTTGCTCGCGTTCTCGGAGACGCCTTCGATGACCTCGAGGTGCGCGGGGAGATCCAACTGCAACGCGCGCGCGATGCTAAAGTCCTTATCCGCCTTCACCGCGAAGCCAACCTTCTCGCTGATCGTCGCCCAGTGACGGTCGCGGAGACCGGGGTTGCGCATCGCCGCGATGAGCGGCATGCGCTCGCGGAACTCCTCGATCTTCCCCTTGAGCGTCTCGCCCACGGTAAGCGGCGGGCCCTTCAAGTTTTTGATGATTTTCAAGAGCGCTCTGTACCAATTGTCGATCTTGTTCGACATCTTCTCCGGGTCGAGCGACGTGAACGGCCCCGTCATCCACTGCGGGACCGTGTTCGTGAAGTCGCCGCACAGCGCCCACATCGTCTTGTACGGCTCGAACGCTTTCGTGATCATGACGAGCTGTGGATAGTCCGTCTTCGGAAGCTCGAAGAGTTCTTCCCGCGACGCGTACAGCGCCGCCTCCGCGCCGAGTCGTTTCAAGACGTCGTCGATGTCCTGCGATTTGATCACGCTGTCCTCGACGTCATTGAAGTCGCCCGTGCTCACGAACTTGTCCACCTCGATCCCGATCTCGTCCGTGTCGTCGGAGAGCTTCCGCTGATCGTTCTTCAGCTGCTTCTTGAACGTCTTCTTCCACTCCTCCACCTTTTCGTCCGTCCCGGCGAGAAGCTTGAGCATCACCGCTGGCCACATCACCGCGGACCAGTACGTCTCGACGCTGTCGTTCGACAGCACGTGACCGTTCGTTTCGAACACGTCGTTCATCTCCCCGCAGACGATCGTCTCTTCTCTGATCTTCGCCATCTCCTTGTGCGCGTTGATGCAAAACTTCATGAGCGCGTCGAGGTCCTCCGCGGTATCGCAGTCGACTTCTAAACCTTTCGCGAATTTCGTAAACTTGTCCACGATTTCGCGGTTGATCGCGTCGAACTCGTCGTTCAGCTCGGTCAAGAGCGCCGTTCGGCGACCGAGCGCGGTGTCCATGAGCGACGTCTTGATCGGCTTGCAGTCCGCGCCGATCATGCGGAACGGCACGAACGTCTCCGTGTGTCGGTCCACGGTCACCGCGAGCGCGGCGAGGCGCTTCACCTCCGCGTCGATCTCGGGGAGCGTGAGCTTTTTCTTCTCCTTCGCCGCGGCGGCGGCGGCGTAGTCGTCGTCGCCCTCGTCGTCCTCTTCCTCCTCGACGACGGGCTGCGGCGGCGGCGGCGCGGCGGCGGCTTCGCCTTCGGCCGCGGGCACGGCGTCCGCCGCGGGCGCGGTGTCGCCCTCGGCGGGCTTCTCCGCGCCGGCTTCGGCTTCGGCTCCGGCGCCCTCCGCGGGCGGCGGCGCCTCCGCCGCCGCCTCCGCGCCCGCCTCCGCGCCCGCCTCGCCCTCCTCGACAGCTTCCGGCTCCGGCTCCGGCTCCGGCTCCGGCTTCTCCATGAGCTCCTCGAACTGCTCGTACGTCTTCGCGAGCTCCCTCGGTCCTTTGAAATTCTCCGCGACGACGTCTCGAATAATCTCTCGAGCCTCTTTGATCGTCGGCTCGTCGTCCGCGGGCGTCGCCACCGGCTCCGGCGGCGCCGCGTCGTCGTCCAGCTCCCCGCTGTCCTTCGCGAGCTCGTCTCTGACGTCGGCGATGCCTCTGACGGCGGCGAGCGCGTCGTCGAACAGCGCGAGGACGACGTCCTGGACCGTCTGCAGCGGCGGATCGAACGCGGGCGCGCCGTCGCGGACGACGAGGTCCACCCTCAGAAACGGGAGGTGGTAGTTGACGACGGCGGCGACGGCGGCGTCGCCGCCTTCGAACCGCGACCAAAAGTCGCGGAACCCGGTCACGCTGTTGAGCACCACCGTGCGAATCTGGTCCTTGATCGTCAGCGATATTTGGCGGACGAACCGCGGCATCGTTCGCTCGCGCGCCGCCGCGCTCGCCGCCCTCGCGTCGCGGTCCTTCTTCGGAATGGACTCGTGGAGCATGAGCGCCTCGTGCTCCAAATCTTGCAGCGCGCCCACCGTCTTCGCCACCATGCTCGACTTGAGCGCGTCCTCGCACGCCTCGAGGTGGTTCCGTTGGTACTCCTCGTACGTCTTCAGCGTCATCGGCGCGCGGAGTTTACTCAGCGCCGAGCCCGGGGCGTCGTCCGCGTCGATCAGCGTGAGCTCTCTCGCGTCGATGTCTCGGTAAAACTTTTGCGCCGTCGCGAGGTACGTCTCGTCCGCGACGGGTAAAGACGCGATGACGTCGACCTGCACGTCGTAGAACGGCCGCTCGCCGTCGTATTCCGCGCACGCGCGCGCCGGCGTCGGCGGCGCGAACTTGATCTGCTCGACGCCGTCTCGCTCGCGCATCCGCTTCGCCTTGTTCGCGACTCGAAGATCTAGGTCCACGACGGATCGCTTCACCGCGCGGCGGTAGTCCTCTCGCGCAGCCTCGATCTCCTCGTCCACGACGTGCGGGAGCGCGCACGCGAGGTCCCAGTCGCTGCCGCGCATCACGCGGCGTTTAAACTCCTCGTTTAATATCGCGCGGTCGTCGTTCGTAAACGGCTGCTTCTCGACGAAGGCGTGATACCGACTCCGCGCTTCGTGCCGCTCGCGCATCGTCATCGCCGCCGCCAGCCTCGTGCGGAACCGCGGGCGCGACTCCGCGTCGAATAGTACGTTCAATCGCTTCACCTTCTTGCGCGACCCCGGAGTTTTCTTCCACTCGATGAGAAACGTCTCGTCCGCCTCGTCGTACGCGACGGCGTAGCACGGCTCCCAACTGAACTGCCCGTGCTGCGAGTAATACCGCGACTTCGCCGCGCTCCCGGGCGCGTCGCGCTCTTTATCCGCCTTCTCCAGCCAGTCCGTCATCGCCTTCGACGTCTCGAACTCGGGGTCGTCGAACCACTCGAGCGGCGCCGCGGTGTCCACGTTCAGCGGCAGCTCCGCCGTCGTCGGCCGCACGCGGTGGCCCTCCTCCGCGCCGTCGTCGCTTGGCACCCATCGAAACGCGCCGCCGAGGATCGGATCTTCCGACGCGTCGCCACCGGCGACGGCGCGCGAGGGCATCGTCGCCGTGTGCGGCGCCTCGGTCCAGTCGCCGGGGAGTCGCGGCGGGAAGCGGCCGACGCGCCCCATCGACGCGTCGAACCCGGCGTCCGCGGTCGGCCGCTCGTCGTCGTCGCGGTCGCCGCCGGCTATGCGTTCGCCGCCGCCGGTCGCGCGTTCGCCGCCGCCAGCTGTGCGTCGCGTCGTCGGGACGTGCAGGCGCTCGATCGACCCGTTCACGAGCCCCGGGTAGTTCTCCTCGCTCGAGTCGGACGGCGAGACCGACGAGCGGCGCGCCTCGACCGCGGCGGCGAGCCGCGCGCGTCGCGTCGAGGCCTCCGTCGGGGTCGTCGGCCGCACCGTGCCCGTTCGGAACTCCGCGGGGAGCTTCACCTTGTACACCGCCATGTCGTTCGCGACCACGCCCTCGACGCCGCTGCGGTGGGAGGACGGCGCGGCGCGGCGGGTGAGAGGAGGACGGAGGAGGGACGATACGATCGCGCGCGAGGGGCGCGCGGAGGACGAGGAAGGACGAGCGATGGACGAGCGATGGACGATCGCGGACTGCGAGGCGAGGGAGGGAGGAATGCGCGACGCGCGGAGGATCGATCGGATCGCGCGGGATGGGGCGCGCACCGTCGGCGCTTCGCCGCATCGCGCTTCTGCTGGAGGCTCTGGCCGATCATCTCGGCTCAGCGCGCGCGACCTCAGCGAACCGGGAGGTCTCGACCGCGCGCGCTCGACGCGGACGCGCGCGCCCCGCGGTCGCGCGTCGTCGAAAACGCGAAGAAGACGTCCGCCTGGCGCGACTGGGGTCGCCGCGGTCAAGTGGAAGCGCCGAGCCGACCGCGCGCGAGCGTCTTGGCGTTCGGCGTCCACCCCGCGCGCGCGACGTCGCTCGTCCCGCCCGGTCTCGATCCTAATCTCCGCGCGACCGTCGAGGCTCGCGGGGGGCCTCAACGCGCTGGAGTGTGCCCTGGCGCGGCGACCGTCTTGCCGTTGATGCTCATTTTGGGCGTCGTCGCTGCAGTGATGAGCTTGGCCAGAGACCACGCGTTCTGACTGGTTCGCATACGAAAGGGCGGAGTACACGGATACATTTGTATGCACAAACGGTGAGGTCGACGTTACGCGTTTCGTTTCGAGGAAAACACGCACGCGGCGAAAAGTGTCGACGACGATTGAACGCGCGGCGCCCGCGCACTCTCGCGCGCGCTCGACTCGCTCAAGGTGCGACCCCTCCCGTCGTCCCCTCCCTCCGCCCGCGCGCGTCCGCCTCTCTCCCCTCCCCCCTCGCGTCGCTCGCGCGCCGACGTATCTGGGGAGCGCTAGGCCGGGTCCCTAGGGAACCGCGCGAATGCGCGCTCCCTTCATAGCTCGGCGCAGATTCAACGTAGGGTACGCCGCGACGAGCGCGCGGGGCTTTCCCCTCGCGCGCTCTACTTCATCGCGACCCACATCACTCGCGCGCGCGCGGAGAACGCCGGCGTCGTCGTCGTCGCCGCCGCCGCCGCCGCCTCGTCGTCCCGCCGCTGACGTCGCTCGCGACCCCCCGCGTCTTCGCCTCGATCCTCGGCGCAGCGGCGGTCACAAAAGTCGGCGGCGGCGGCGAACGAGCAGAGAAGAGACTAAGCGACGCACGATGTCGTCGTTCGCGTGCCGCGCCATCGCCGCGCGCCTCGTCACCGCGGCGACGAGGCGCCGCGGCGCCGGCGTCTCCCTCGGGCGCCGAACGTCCCCCCCCGTCGCCATCTCCACCTCGCGCGGGCTCGCCACGACGTCCCGCACCGCCGCCGCCGCGGACGGCGACGCGGCGACGAAAAGCGAAGGCGCGCGTTCCGAAGACGCTCAGCAGACGCTCGCGGAGGTCACGAAAAAGCTCATGGACTGCCGCAAGCGCAAAGCCGCGGCGAACGCGGTCGATCTCCTCGTCGGCCTCGGCCACGCGGGCATCCAGCCGGACCTCCTCGCGTCCACGGCGTGCCTGGGCGCGTGCGTCGCCGCGGGGAAGATGGACCTCGCGTTGAAGGTGTTCGAGGAGGTTTTCGACAAGGGCGTCGTGAAGCCCGACGAGGTCGTCTTCACCGAGCTCATCCGCGGGCACCTCCGCGCGGACCCCCCGGCGTGGGCGCGGATCACCGGGCTGCTGAACCGCATGCCCGAGCACGGCGTGAACCCGACGGCGCTGACGTATAACCTGCTGCTCGCGAGGTGCGCGGACGATAACGAGCTCGAGCGGGCGGAGGCGCTCGTGGATCGAATGGCGGACGACGGGATCGAGCCGGACGGGTGAGACTGCTTCCCATACGACCCCGTTCGCGTGGTGCACGCCGTTCCTTAAGGACTTTTGCCGTCGTCGCTCTTCACCCGCGCTTCCCTTTCAACGTTTGACCGGTAAGACGTTCGACTGACCGATCGCTTCACCCACCCAGCCGGACGCTCGACGCGGTGAAGAAGCGGCGGAGCATTCGATCGTACGCGAAGAAGGTGTTGACGCTTTAGGGTGGGGGGTCGTTGAAGCTGCTTTAGGACATCACGTATCGATCGCGCGACTTGTTAGTAATATCCCTTCGCGCTTGTATTAATCTGGTATTAATCGTTGGAGGATGAATCACCGCGCCGCCGCGACCGCCGTCGCCGCGTCGCTCGTCATCACGCGATCATGGCCTCCGGCGCGTCCGCCGCCGTCGCCGCGGCGTCGCGGACCCACACCTTCGCCTTCCTCCCCCCCGGCGTCTTCGGCGCGGCGAACGGCCTCGCGTCCGCGCGCATCAGCGCCGCGGAGTTGGACGCGGCGTCGTCGACGATGCCGACGCCCCTCGTGAGCGTCGGCGTCTTTCCGCCGAACGCCTCGAACGCCCCCTTTCCATTTCCACCCTCGGTCGCCAACTTCATCGCGCGCTCCACGGACGTCGCGGACGCGAACTCGATGATCACCGCCCCGCCGTCGGTCGTCACGACGTCGCTCGCGCCGCCGCCGATCGCGGCGCCCTCCACGCGCGAGCGCCTGACCGCGCCGCACCTGGAGAAGACTTTCTCCGCCGCCTTCACCGTCGTCCCGCGCGGCAGCCCGCTCACGCGAACGCCGCACTGCGCCGGCGTCGCGTTGACGTGGTCGATGACCGCCTTGTATACGGTCTGTTTTCGCGTCATCTGCTTCATCTGGTTCGACACGATCTTCATGCGTTTCTTGATCTCCGCGAGCTCCCGCTCCGCGTCCGTTCGATCGTCGTGGTGATGGCGCTGGCGCTTCTTGGCGTTCGTCGTCGCGTTCGACGACGTCCCCGCCGCCGCCGCCGCCGCCGCGTCGTCGCCGTCGTCGCCGCGTCGTTTATACTCGGGCTCGTAGTCGAACCGCGCGTCCGCGTGCGGCGGCGCGGGCGCGTTCTTCGCCGCCGCCGCCGCCTCGGTCGTCGCGGAGCGGAGAATATCGACCGCCGCGCGCGTGCGCGTCGGCTCGCGTCGCGTCCGACGACGATCGTCCTCTTCCTCGTCGGCGTCGGCGTCGGCGTCCATCTTCTCGCCGCCGCGGAAACCGCCGCGTCTGGCCTCTCGCCCGCCCTCCTTGAACGCCCTCGCGAACATCGCGGCGCCGCCCGCCGCGGCGGCTTTCGACCGCGCCCTGCGCTCGATCTCCTCCTCGTCGTCCGTGCCGTAGTCCGGCACGAGCGCGTCGTCGTCGCCGCCCTCCGCGAGGGGGAGCGCCTCCGCTCGAAACCCTCCTCCGTCTCCGTCTTCCGTCTCGTCTCCGCGATAATGCCCGCCGTGCTCGCGCGGATCGCCGGCCCCCCTCGCGTCGCTCCACCGCGGGCCCCTCTGGTCGCGGTCGTCGTGCCCGAGTCCGCCGCGGCTTTTGCGGCGGACGACGACGACGCGAGGCGCGCGTCGAGACGCCGCCGGCGGTTTAAACGAATCTCGGTCGTCGCCGCGTCTGCCGTCGCGTCGGTCGCGCGAGGACCATCGCCTCGCGCCGCCGCCGCCGCCGCCGCCGCGGCGGCGGCGGTCGCGCTCGCCGCGCGACTGCGACCGACGTCGGCGCGACCGCGACCGCGACCGCGACCGCGACCGCGACTCGGACGCGCTGCTGCTGCGCGAGCGGCTGGACGAGCGCGAGGATGCGCGCGGGCGTCGGCCGCGTCGGATCGCGTCGTCGAAAACGTCGTCTTCGTTCTTCTTCTTCTTCTCCGAGTCCGTCTCCATCGCGGCGCCGTCGCCGCCTCTATCGCCTTCGCCGGCGCCCTCGGCGCCGCCGCCGTTCAACTCCGCGTACGCGCTCCTCTCCTTCCACAGGTGCGTCCAGAGCCATCGCGCGAACCCCGGGGCGTCGTCGCCGAGGAAATCGTGCAGATCCTCCGCCGCGCGCTCGAAGTGTTTCCCGTGCTGCACGAGGACGACGACGTACTCCGCGAGCGACGCGTCCGACTGCGCGCCCAAGACTTTCTCGAGCTTCGCGTTGACGACGCCGTGGAGCTTCGCGGCCGCGGCCGCGGTCGTGAACTTCACCGGCGGCGCGCCCGTGTACGACGCCATGGCGTTGTGACGACGACGCGCGAGCAGGGCGAGGCGAATCTCGGAAGAAGACGAAGGACTTCTGTTAGAGTTTGACTTCTGAAATGAAAGGACTCATCAGATCTCGTCGACGGCTTCTTCCAAAGGGGCGCGCGCGCGACGGTCTTCTCTCCGCGGTCGACCCCACCCACCCCTCCTCCTCCTGCTCCTCCTCCGCGCTGTTCCGATGTTCGGCCGCTTCGGGGGCGGCGGCGCGTTCGTCGCGCAGTACCGCGTCTACCCCGTGTCATTCATCGACCGACCGCAGCTCGAGAACGGCGACAAGGTCATCCTCCCTCCGTCCGCGCTCGATCGACTCACGCGCGCGGGGATCGACGAGTTCCCGATGCTCTTCGAGATCACGAACGTGAAGCAGAAGAAGAAGACGCACTGCGGCGTCTTAGAGTTCGTCGCGGACGAGGGCGTCGTCTACCTGCCGTACTGGATGATGCAGAACCTGCTCCTCGCCGAGGGCGACGTCGTCAAGTTTCAGAGCGCGAAGCTCCCGAAGGGATCGTACGTGAAGCTGCGGCCGCACACCAAGGACTTCATGGACATCTCCAACCCGAAGGCGGTGCTCGAGACGACGCTGCGCTCGTACACGTGCCTCACGAGCGGCGACTCCATACTCATCTCGTACAACAACAAGCGGTACTTCATCGACATCGTGGACGCCAAGCCGGCGCCGGCGATATCCATCGTGGACACGGATTGCGAGGTGGACTTCGCGCCGCCGCTGGATTACGTCGAGCCGGCGTTCGAGAAGCCCGCGGAGGCGCGGGCGGCGGCGGCGGCGGCGGCGGCGGCGGCGGCGGGAGGAGGAGGCGCTGAGGGTGCCGATGGGGGTGCCGAGAAGGGCGGCGAGATCGCGCCCGCGGAGGCGGCGGACGACGCGCCGAAATTTCTCGCGTTCGCCGGCGGCGGCCGCCGACTCGACGGCAAGTCCGCGCGCGACGACTTGAAACCCGTGGAGGTGGAGCTCCCGACGACGTCGCTGAAACTATCGAAAGATTTCGAGCAGTTCATCCGCGGGCCGAAGCCGGTGAATGAGGGGAAGGAAGGCGGCGCGAAGGCGAAGAGCGAGGGAGGCGCGAGCGGGTTGCCGCGAAGGAAAGCGGGGAAGCTCGTCTTCGGGGGCGCGCGCGGCGGCGGCGGCGGCGGCGGCGGCGGCGGCGGCGAGGCGAAGGCGGAGGAGGCGAAGAAGGAGGACGAGAAGAGCGGCGGGTTTAAGGCGTTCCAGGGTTCGGGGAACAAGCTGAAGTGAGCGACGACGACGTCGACGCGCGAGCGAGGATAGAACGCTGAACGAGAGTTGAAACACGCAGAGCGAACGAACTCGAACGAACACCGCACCGCCGAGGCGACCGCGCAGTTCCACTCGCTTCGTTCGTCGCTCGCCCTAAATTTTGCAATCGTCGGCGTAGTCGCCACATCGCGACGCCCGCTGCCTCACACGCGGCGCGGTTGACACGACGCGGAGGCGTGATCGCGCGACGACCGACGCATGCGCTCGAAGTCGATTAGGTGATCATCGCGTCTCGCTTCCCTCGCGCCCGAACCCTCGCGCGAACGCGCCGCCGTTCGGTCGGTTCAATTCGTTCGTCCGTCTGGTCGCCCCATCAGCAACTACTGCAACGGCGCGAAGCGTGCCAGGCGCGTCCGGCGCTCACCCGCACACCACGAACGATCACAGGCACCGCGCGGCGGAGTGAGCGGAAACGCGCGCGGACACTAGGGCGGCGGCACATCACATCAGATTAAGCATCGCGCGGCGACGTCACCGGTTGGTCCCCTCCCCGCGTTTCGACACCGCCCGCCCGTCGGATCTCGCGTCGCTCGCGCGATCTGCTGCGGTGATAGGTGATCGGACGGCGACGCGCGAACCCTCGCGTCCGTCGACTCAACCCCGCCGCGTTCGCTTTCCTCTCATCGTCGCCAGCCGCCGCGCGGGCGTGGACACCGCCGCGCGTCGTCATGGGGAGGGCCGTCGCGAAGAGCCCGAAGAAGTCGCCCGCGAAGAAGACCGCAGCCGCGGCGTCGTCGAAGGGCGACGACGACGATAAAGACGAAAAGGAGCGATCGCTGCGCGAGAAGGTTCGCGAGCGATTGAAAGCGAAGCAAGCCGGCGACGCGTCCAAGCGCGGGCGCGGCGACGATAAAGATAAAGATAAAGACGACGACGCAGACCGCGGCTCGAAGCGAAGGAAGAAGGACGACGACGACGACGAGAGAGCCGCCGCGAAGGCGGCGGCGGAGGCGAAGGAGAAGAAGAAGGACGCGGCGGAGATGGAGTCGCGAAAGAAACGCCTCGCGGAGTTCAAAGCGAAGCGGCAGAAGGAGAAAGAAGACGCGGAGAAGGCTGCGTCCACGGCGGCGTCGGACTCCCCCGCCCCAGACGCCGACGCCGAGGAGAGGCCGCGCGCGCGGCGGACGACGATGGACCCGGACGACGAGCTCGGCGGGATCGCGTCCGACGACGACGCCGGCGGCGCCGCGCCGAAGGACGACGACGACGACGACGACGACGTCGACCCGCTCGAGGCGTTCATGGCCGCGAACGATAGCGTGATGGACACGGAGAGGGAGGCTGCGGAGAAGCGGCGCGCGGAGAAGGACGCCGCGGCGGCGAAGCGAAGAGAGGAAAAGGAAAAGATCGTCGAGGCGGCGACGACGGCGGCGGATTTCATCGCCGTCGCTGCCGCGGCCGCGAAGGCTGCGGCGAAGGCGGTCAAGGGCGCCGACGGCGACGCCACCGAAAAAGCCACCGACGCCGCCGCGGACGACGACGACGACGATGACGACGCGAAGTTCCCGTCCGTGGTGAGGAAGGAGGAGGACGAGGATGTCGATCCGCTGGACGCCTTCATGGCGGCGAATGAAAAGAAGGCGACGGCGCTCGCCGCCGCCGCGCTCGCGGAGCCGCCGAGACCGACGCCGATTCCCAGGCCGACGCCGATCGTGGGCGGGCTCCTCGTGAAGAACTCGTCGGGGTTCTTGAAGGGGCTCACGATCAAACGTCCGGTCGGGTCTTCCGCTGCGGTGTCGAAGCTGGCGAAGAAGGCGCCCGGGGCGAAGAGCGGCCGCGGGGGGGGGAAAAGCGCCGGCGTCGTCGCGCGACGGTTCTTCGACGCGGACAGCGACGCTTCGTCTTCCTCCTCTGGCGATTCTGATTCCGACGCGGACGTGAAAGCGTCCTCCGACGACGACGACGAAGCTTGGGCGCGGAAGCAGAAGAGCAAGCTGTCCAAAGCGGACAAGCTCGGCCTCGCGGATCACGCGTCGATTGACTACGCGCCGTTTCGGAAAAACTTTTACATCGAGTCGTACGAGATCGCGAAACTCACGAAAGAACAGACGAAGGAGCTCCGAGCGGAGTTAGAGGGGATCAAGTGCCGCGGGAAGGACGTCCCGAAGCCGATAAAGACGTGGGCGCAGGCGGGTTTGAGCAACCGCGTCATGGAGCTCATCCGACGAAGCGGTTTCGAAAAGCCGATGCCGATTCAGTGCCAGTGTCTTCCCGTCATCATGTCCGGGCGGGACTGCATCGCGGTCGCGAAGACGGGGAGCGGGAAGACGCTGGGGTACATCCTGCCGATGTTGCGTCACATCAAAGACCAGAGGGAGATCGCGCAAGGGGACGGCCCGGTCGGGATGATCATGGGCCCGACGCGCGAGCTGGTGACGCAAATCGGGAAAGATTGCAGAAAGTTTGGCCGGTGCGCCGGCATGGTCGCCGTCAGCGTCTACGGCGGCAGCGGCGTCGCCGCGCAGATCGGCGAGCTCAAGCGCGGGTGCGAGATCGTCGCGTGCACGCCAGGGCGAATGATCGACATCCTCACCACCGGCGCGGGGCGGATAACCAATCTGCGACGTGTCACGTATTTCGTCCTCGATGAAGCCGATCGCATGTTCGACATGGGATTCGAGCCGCAGATCACGCGCATCATGAACAACCTGCGCCCGGACCGGCAGACGGTGATGTTCAGCGCGACGTTCCCGCACGCGATGGAGGCGCTCGCGAGGGCGGCGCTGACCAACCCGATCGAGATTCAAGTCGGAGGGAGAAGCGTCGTGAACTCGGACATCGAGCAGCTCGTCGAGATGCGTCCGGAGGAGGATCGGTTCTTACGCGCGCTGGAGCTCCTCGGGGAGTGGTACGAGCGCGGGAAGATCATCATATTCGTCGCGTCGCAGGACAAGTGCGACAGGATATTCCGCGACTTGCTGAGGAGCGGGTATCCGTGCCTGTCGCTTCACGGGGGGAAAGAGCAGACGGACCGAGAGTGCACGATCGCCGATTTCAAGTCCGACGTGTGCAACATCCTCGTCGCGACGTCCGTCGCCGCGCGCGGTCTGGACGTCAAGGATCTGCGCTTGGTGATCAACTACGACACGCCGAACCACCTCGAGGATTACGTCCACAGGGTCGGACGCACGGGAAGAGCGGGGAACAAGGGCACGGCGGTGACGTTCATCTCAGAGGAAGAGGAAAAATTCGCGCCGGATCTCGTCAAGGCGATGACGGACGCGAAGCAGCCGGTTCCCGCGGACTTGCGGACGATGGCGGACGCGTACTCGAAGAAGAAGAAGGAGGGCCTCGTCGGCGGCCGGAGCAGCGGGTTCGGCGGGAGCGGCTTCAAGTTTTCGCGCGAGGAGCAAGACGCGGAGAAGGCGGCGAAGAAGGCGGCGGCGAGAGCCGCGGGATTGGAAGTGGAAGACTTTGGAGAGAAGGACGACGACAGCGACGACGAGAGAGGGCTGTGGGACGACGACGGCGAGCCGATCTTTGCTACGCGGGGCGGTGCGGCCGCGGCGGCGTTGGAGCAGAGCGTCGCGGCGGCGGCGGCGCGGCAACCGCCGCAGGTTTCCGTCGGCGCCGCGGGCGCGGGCGCGCCCGCGATCGCCTCCTCCGCGACGCCGGTCATCTCCGACGACAAGACGTCGATCCTCGCCGCGGCCGCGAAGGCGGCCGCGGGGAAGATCTCCTCCAGCCTCGGCGTCGCGCCGTCGGACGCGCACGCGCCGCCGCTCGCGGCGCCGTCGGCGGCGTCGTCGCAAGCGTTGACGCTCGCGCAGGCGGCGTCTGGCGCGCTCGTCGCCGGCGCGACGACCGGCGCGGCGCGAGCCGCGGCGTTCGCGGCGGCGCTCAACGCGCAGCACGCCGCGGGCGCCGGCGCCGCGAAGAGCGGGATCGTCGCCGGGGAGAAGCACTTCGAGTCCGAGCTCGAGATCAACGACTTCCCGCAGCAGGCGCGGTGGAAGGTGACGCACAAAGATTCGCTGTCGCAAATCTGCGAGTTCACGGGCGCGGCGATCACGACGAGAGGGCAGTACTACGCCCCGGGGAAGCCGGTCCCGCCGGGGGAGAGGAAGCTGTACTTGCTCATCGAGGGCCCCACTGAGCGGTGCGTGCAGAACGGGAAGCAAAAGCTGAAGGAGACGATCGAGGCGGAGGTCAATCGGCAGGCGCTCCCGGGAGGGTTCACCGTCGGGAAGTACAAGGTGTGAGACTGGTCCCCATACGACCCCGTTCGCGTGGTGAACGCCGTTCCTTAAGGACTTGTGACGCCCCGACGCGACGAGAAGATGATCGACCGACCGACCGACCGACCGACCGACCGACCGGCGTCGTCTCGCGGCGACGGACGAAACGGGGAGGACTACTAAACTTAGCGATCTAATAGAGGTTTCTCGTCTACCCGACGCGATGAAGCCATCGCGCGTGTGCGTACGGTGCGCGCGCGCGTTTCACTTATCCTTCTTCGTCTCCGAGGCGACGTCGGCGTCGCCCGAATTCTCTTCTTCGCCGCCCGCGCCCGCCGCCAGACCCGTCGCCGCCGCGCCGTCCTCGCCCGTGAACCCGAACTCGTTCACGCGCGTCTTGTCCACCTTGTATATCCACCGCTGGTACAGCATCGCGAGGAAGATCACGTCGTCTCTGAAAACGCTGAGGCGATGCATCAACGGCATCTTGATGACGAACGCGAACAAGTCGTCGATGATCGTGTTCAAAAACTTGTACGTCATCTGTCGCCACGGAAGATGCGCCACGGACTTCAGCTTGTAGTTTATATACAGCTGCGGCGTCATCGTTATGAATCCGAAGAGGTACACCGCGCCGACGAGGACGTTTAACACGAACGAGTACCAGCCCTTGTGCTCGTTGTACAACACCGCGTACACCGCGTAACACCCGACGAGCGGATACAACGCGTAGGATAAGTACCGCATCGCGACCTCGTCGTGCTTCGCGGTGTCGG
>Ga0255756_1001456_pt1 | contig 26707 bp, 27 predicted proteins | sample 011ome_20_FD_179956 | JGI IMG/M metagenome (GOLD analysis project Ga0255756, IMG submission 179956) | Coastal salt marsh microbial communities from the Groves Creek Marsh, Skidaway Island, Georgia - 011509CT metaG (version 2) | ecosystem: Environmental > Aquatic > Marine > Intertidal zone > Salt...
AACTGGGAATTGCGCGAGCATTCGGGGCCAGTGCAGCGGCTCTCGCAGTCACGTGCAATCGCGCTGGACATGGAAAGTGCGACGATTGCCGCGAATGGTTTTCGATTTCGCGTACCTTACGGGACCCTGCTTTGCGTTAGTGACAAACCCCTACATGGCGAACTAAAGCTGCCCGGAATGGCGTCAGATTTCTACAAAACACAGGTTGCCAGTCATTTGCGGATCGGAATTCAGGCGATGGAAATTCTGCGCGAAATGCCACTGGAGCGTATTCACAGCCGCAAGTTGCGGAGTTTTGAAGAAACCGCCTTCCTTTAATTTACCAAAAACGAGGGAAAATGCATATTTTCATGGTTTTTTTGCACACTAATCGTTGTGGTGGACCACAAGATACAGTTAACTGTGCCCACATGAGGCCCCATAAGTCGGGCACAGAGATGGAGACCAGAAAATGGCAAAACCAATGACAAAAGCACAGCTCGTCGCAGCACTTGCAGACGAAATGGGCGCAGACAAAAAAGCTGCTGGTGCAGCACTCGATGCAGTATGCGCACTGATTACACGTGAAGTCTCCGGCGGCGGTGCTGTCACTCTTCCAGGTGTTGGCAAAATCTATTGCCGTGAGCGCCCAGAGCGTATGGTTCGCAACCCAGCCACTGGTGAGCAGATCAAGAAAGACGCTGACAAGGTTGTCAAAATGACAATCGCGAAAGCACTTAAAGATTCAGTTAACGACTAAGTCGTTTAGCGTTAAAAAGATGTGAAAGGGTCGCCTCAATAGGCGGCCCTTTTTCGTTGCGTCACCTTCACATTTCGGCAAATGTCGCGCCATGGATATCAAAGCAATTTTCATGGGCCTCGCCTTCGCGGCAATGTGGTCATCAGCCTTCACATCCGCGCGGATCATCGTTGAGTTCGCGCCGCCCCTGACGGCTCTCGCATGTCGTTTTTTGATGTCCGGTATCATAGGCATTTCCATCGCAAAGATGCTGGGTCAAACGATGCAACTATCTCGCCGTCAATGGACGGGAATTGTTGTCTTTGGCATCTGCCAAAATGCGCTTTACCTCGGTCTCAATTTTGTCGCGATGCAGACAATCGAAGCATCACTCGCCGCGATTATCGCATCGACAATGCCGCTCCTTGTAGCACTTTCCGGTTGGTTATTCATGGGTACGAGGCTCCGTCCACTTGGAATTGCAGGCCTCGTTGCAGGTGTCATTGGTGTAACGATTATCATGGGTGCACGGCTCAGCGGCGGAGTGGATCTATACGGATTGATCCTCTGTATCGTCGGAGTTGTATCTCTCACGGCTGCGACATTGGCGGTTATGGGCGCAAGTTCGGGCGGCAACGTATTGATGATTGTTGGTCTGCAAATGCTAGTCGGATCAGCGCTCCTTTGGGGGCCAGCGCTTGTGTTTGAAAACTTTGACATCACGTGGAATTGGCAACTTATTGTCGCATTCCTTTACACAACACTCGTGCCTGGATTGCTGGCAACATGGGTCTGGTTCATGCTCGTTGGGCGTATCGGGGCAGTTAAGGCCTCGACCTTCCACTTCCTCAACCCGTTCTTTGGGGTCGCCATCGCGGCCGTTCTGTTGGGTGAAAAGCTAGGTCTGATCGACGTCATCGGCGTGATGATCATCGCAGGCGGTATTCTCGCGGTGCAGCTTTCAAAACAACCCGTTACCAACCGCTAGCTGGTACATCCAATTCGCTTGCGAGTTGGTCCAGAAAGTCGCGCAAGACATTCGCGCGGTCTTCGGCGAGTATGCGTCCCGTTGCGGTTTGCATCGTGGCAGGGAGTCCCAGTAATTTGATCTGAAAATGATCGACGGCGTAAGCCTTGTCATCGAGCGGACGATCCGCCCCGAATGGGTCTAACCCATGAAACAAGGCGCCGCCCAAGACGCCCGTGGTTGCAAAGCAACGCGCAATTCCGATCGCGCCCAAGGCTTCGATCCTATCCGCATCCTGCAATATTTTTGCTTCCAAAGTTTCGGGCGGAATGTTCGCTGAGAAGCTATGGGCGGATATAGCGTGGACAGCCTTGGCGATTTGATCGTCCGTTAATCCATATTCGCGTAGGATGGGTGCAGCGGCCTCGGCGGAAAGGGCCGAGGCCCGCGCGCGATCGGGGCTATCTTTCGGTAAAGTTACGAGGTCATGGAAGTAGCAAGCAGCCAAAAGCACAGTCATGTCGCACGGCGCTTCGCCATCTGCAATCACCTGCGCATTCGCCCAAACACGATCAGTATGTGCGACGTCATGCGCAGCGTCACCTTCGCCAACTGCGGTCAAATGCCCGCGTAAGTCGTCGCGCAAACTCACCCGATTTTGCCGCGCACGCCACCTGTCTGGCCGCGATCCAGCAGGAGGTGATCAAGGATCACACAGGCCATCATGGCCTCTCCAACGGGCACAGCACGAATACCGACGCAGGGATCATGGCGTCCCTTGGTGATCACTTCCATCGGAGAGCCATCCATACGGATCGACTTACGTGGGGAGAGGATCGATGAGGTTGGTTTAACGGCAAAGCGCACGACCACATCCTGCCCTGTGCTGATGCCGCCAAGGATACCACCTGAATGGTTAGACGAATAAACAGGCTGCCCATCATTCCCCATGAAGATTTCGTCAGCATTATCGCGACCTGTCAGCGCGGCGGCATTCATACCCTCGCCGATTTCAACGCCCTTCACAGCGTTAATCGACATCATCGCAGCGGCCAAATCAGTGTCTAACTTGCCATAAACGGGCGCACCGATCCCCGCAGGAACGCCACGTGCAACAACTTCGATAATCGCGCCGACAGAGTTGTGATCGTCTTTGCGCAGCCATGCCAGATAATCGTTCCACTCGGCGGCAGCATCCGCATCAGGACAAAAGAAATCGTTGCGATCAATCTCGTCCCAATCGACCTTTGCACGGTCCACCTGCTTTGTCCCCATCTGGGTCATGTAGCCTTTGATTTGCACATTTGGTGCAATCGCACGAATGGCCTCTCGCGCCACACCGCCCGCAGCCACACGCGCCGCAGTTTCGCGCGCAGACGAGCGCCCGCCGCCACGATAATCACGGACGCCGTATTTCTGATGATACGTAATATCGGCATGGCCAGGACGGAAAGTATTGGCAATATCACCGTAGTCCTTCGACCGCTGATCGGTGTTGCGGATCATCAACTGAATCGGGGTTCCCGTCGTGACGCCTTCAAAAACACCCGACAGAATTTCGACCTCATCAGCCTCTTGGCGTTGGGTGGTGTTCTTGTTCAAACCCGGGCGGCGCTTGTTGAGCCATTGCTGGATCATCGCCTCATTGATCGGCACATTCGGCGGGCAACCGTCAATCGTCGCCCCAAGTGCTGGCCCGTGGCTTTCGCCCCAAGTGGTGAACCGGAAAAGATGGCCAAATGTGTTCATCGACATATGAGATGCTCCTTTACTCTCCCCGATACGGCAATCCGGCGGTTTGGAAAAGCCCCAGCCGCTTGACGAGCCCCCGATATGTGGCCGAACTACCGCCAAAGCGATCCAATCAAGCTAAGCAATAGCGATCTTGTTGAACTCACCGCCTTTCGTTGCAGCCTGCGTAAAACGTGAGGGCGACTTTAGCTCGTTTATTTATTGTCCTTCATGCAGTTTTTAGTTTGAACGACAAGTTTCGGAACTTGGTTGAATTGGATACCTGATAAATAGCGTAAAAACTAATGCAAAAATATTGAGGTAAAGCGTTTTTGAAAAGGGCTCTCAAAATTCTAACCTAAACTGAATTTTAGAAAATCTTTCGCTTCAAGTTGTTCTACGGGCCATACCGCCATGGCTGAAATGACCGAAACCGAGCGATCAACGGCCCCGAATCCTGCCGCAAAAGCGGGTTTCGGGGATACAGTCGTTGACCGTAACATTTCGCGGCCTCCCTGACGATCCTGAGACGAAATCAATCGCTCAAAACGCCATGTCGCCGATTGGTATCATGGATGGCAAGTGCGGCTTGCCAATGCGCTCCTCTGAAGACTTCGGCGTCTTTGGGTCAGGCGCTAACCATGCGTCGTTGCACAATCCTGATTACAAGTTTCCCTATGCCCTCATCCCAATCGGTTGCCGCTAATTTTAATCAGATCGCACGTGGTATTTTGAGGTGACGTCAACGTTGCTCTCTGATTTTTGCACCCATAAACCTCGCATTGGCGTGAGCGTTTATGGGCACTAGTCTTCATTTAAGAACCTGACTTATCCCTTTGAGAACACGGATTTGTGTGCGAGCCTCGCCGTATAAGTGAAAAAGGAGCGGAAAATGGTAGCCCCAAAGACAGGCGGCAAAGGGATGTCGTTAACGATGAAAATTATGATTGCCATGGGACTGGGTATCCTCGTGGGAGTTATTTTCAACCAGATCAACAGTGAATTTATCGACAAAAACATCGTGTCGGGATTGTTTGCGATGATCGGTAAGATGTTCGTAAATGCTCTGAAAATGCTTGTTGTTCCGTTGGTGTTTTTCTCACTGCTTGGCGGCGTCACGGGTATCGGTGACATTGGCGTACTTGGTCGAGTCGGCACGAAGTCATTCGCTCTTTATTTGGGGACGACGGCACTCGCGATCACAGTTGCGATTACATTGGCGACCATAGTCGGGCCTGGCAAAGGGTTCGATATGGCGGGTCTTGATTTGACAGGCGTCTCAGGCAAAGAAGCGCCTTCGGTTTGGGATGTGTTTGCTGGTATTGTGCCGACAAACCCGATTGCCGCTTTTGCCAATGGCGAAATGCTGCAAGTGATCTTTTATACCGTGGTGTTGGGTGTCGGTGTTTTGATGCTCGGCGCCCGGTCTGAACCTTTTATCGCGGCTTGTGATTACATGAATGACTTGATGATGAAAGTTGTCCAGATCGTTATGCATTTCGCGCCATACGGTGTGTTCTGTCTCATCGCAAAGACATTCGCGGAGCAAGGTTTGGACCTGTTCATGCCAGTCATCGCCTATGTCATTACCTTGGTCGCGGCGCTGTTCATCCACTTGTTCATTACGCTGCCCGTCATGTTGAAGCTTCTGTCTGGTCTCAATCCTGTCGCGTTTATGCGTAAAATGCGGCCCGCGCAGATATTTGCATTTTCAACGGCAAGTTCTAACGCGACTATTCCAGTGACCTACCGTTCGGTAACGGAGCGTGTTGGTGTCGACGAGTCAGTGGCGTCGTTCTGTATCCCGTTTGGTGCGACCATTAACATGGACGGCACAGCAATCATGCAAGGTGTGGCGACGGTATTCTTGGCGAACGTCTATGGGATCGACTTGGGCTTGAGTGGTTATCTGACCGTAATCGGTATGGCTGTGTTGGCTTCGATCGGGACAGCGGGTGTGCCTGGTGTCGGTCTGGTCATGTTGACGATGGTGCTTAGCCAAGTTGGTCTACCGATCGAAGGCATCGCCATCATTCTTGGTGTTGATCGTCTCATGGATATGATTCGCACTGCGGTAAACATTACCGGTGACGCTGTTGTTACCGCGATTGTAGCTAAGGGAGAGGGTAAGATCGACATGGCAGTCTTTAATGACCCTGATGCGGGCCTTATCAACGACGATGATGTGGAGTTGCCTCATCAAGCGTCTGCTTAGTCGGAATTGCATTTAAAACATAGGGTTGCAGGGAGGCCTGCAGCCCTTTTATATTCTCATGCCGACGCGTCTAAACTCTATGCAAAGGTGTGGAGTGTGGGTTAGATTCTCGGATGAACCATTGGTTCCCCTAGGCTTATAACATTCTCATCTGTAAGCGGCCTAGTCGGCTGCTGCGTAAATTGCGCCACGCTGACGCCAAAAGGATTTTGGATCGTTGCAGTGTCTCGCGCAGAACTAATTCACTTTGGCCTTACAGAAGCCTTGAGAGCAAAAGCTCTCTAAACTGTCACCCTTGCCATCCGAATCTTTCCGCTCTACCAAAGTGGTACCTCGGGGGGCCAATCTGGCTGAGATGCGCAAGCGGACCCGTTGAACCTGAACCGGTTAAGACCGGCGGAGGGAAGGTCCGGCAATCATGCTGTCCCCCAATCCGCTCGTCGCATTTGGAGGATATGATGCAAAAACCAATCATTCTGACAGCTGCTACGGCCTTTGCTCTGGCGACACCCGCCATGGCTGAGACACCCGTGCTGACTGTATTGACCTACGATAGCTTTACCAGCGAGTGGGGCCCTGGTCCTGCGGTTGAGGCGGCGTTTGAAGAGACCTGCGGTTGCGATCTGCAATTTGTTGGCGCTGGCGATGGCGCGGCTTTGCTCGCACGGTTGCAGTTGGAGGGACCAAGCACAGAGGCGGACGTCGTCTTGGGGCTTGATACAAACCTGACGGCCGCCGCGCGTGAAACGGACCTGTTCGCGCCGCACGGCGTCACCGCCGAGCTGTCCTTGCCAATCGCATGGGATGACGCAAATTTTCTGCCCTTCGACTGGGGCTATTTTGCATTTGTCGGCAACAAGGATTTCGAGGCGCCAACATCCCTTCGCGCCCTCGCGGACAGCGACATCAAAATCGTAATCCAGGATCCGCGCTCGTCCACTCCAGGCCTTGGCCTCTTGATGTGGGTGCAGGCGGCATATGGAGATGACGCCCCTGCGCTTTGGACCGATCTCGCGGACAACATCGTCACTGTTACCCCAGGTTGGTCAGAGGCTTATGGGCTCTTCCTCGAAGGTGAAGCAGATGCGGTTCTATCTTACACAACTTCCCCTGCCTATCATCTGATCGCGGAAGAGGACGACAGCAAGATGGCGTGGTCCTTTGACGAAGGCCACTACATGCAGGTCGAGGTCGCGGGCAAAGTTGCGGGAACAGATCAACCAGAACTGGCGGACAAGTTCATGGCATTCATGGTGTCAGATGCGTTCCAATCCATCATTCCAACAACCAACTGGATGTATCCCGCAGTGACGCCAGCGGACGGTTTGCCCAAGGGATTCGACACCCTTATCACACCCGCGAAATCGTTGGTCTTCTCTTCCGAAGAGGCGCTTGCGATCCGCGCAACAGCACTCGACGCATGGCGCACAGCCCTGTCGCAATAAACCCACGCTGGCCCGGCGGCATCGTCGCTGGGCTGGTGCTGGTACTCATGCTCGGCACAGTCTGTGCCGTGGCGATGCGTGCCGAATTTCAGGCGGGGCTTGGGGCTGCCGATTGGGCCGCTATACAGTTCACGGTGTCCCAAGCTTTCGTTTCCGCCGCGACAAGTTGCCTGCTCGCAATCCCTGTTGCCCGCGCACTCGCGCGACGGCAATTCAGGGGCCGCTCGGCATTGATCACGCTACTTGGTGCCCCTTTCCTTCTCCCCGTTATCGTTGCAGTGCTGGGCCTCGTCATGGTCTTCGGACGCAATGGTCTGCTGAACGATGCACTCGCTTTTCTGGGACTCCCCCCAATCTCAATCTACGGCTTTCACGGCGTCGTTCTCGCGCATGTGTTCTTCAACATGCCTCTCGTCACGCGACTTATCTTGCAAGGCTGGTTATCTGTTCCGTCCGAGCGGTTCCGACTCGCGGCGTCCTTGAATGCGCCGATCGGGCGAGTTATCGAATGGCCAATGTTGCGAAGCGTTCTGCCCTCTGCCTTCCTCGTTGTCTTCCTTATTTGCCTCACAAGCTTCGTCGTCGCCCTCACTCTCGGCGGCGGGCCAAAGGCAACTACCGTCGAGCTCGCAATCTACCAAGCGGTGCGGTTTGATTTCGACCTAGGGCGGGCCGCGCTTTTGGCGATGGTTCAATTCGGCATTTGCGCCATCGCAGCGATATTTGCATGGCGGATCACCAGCCCCGAGGCGTCTGGCGCAGGCTTTGATCGCGCAGTGCAGCGGTGGGACGGGGGTGCGGGGCGCGATACTTTGGTCATCAGCCTTGCGACGTTCTTTTTACTCCTACCGCTCGCCATGATCATCTTGCGCGGCACGTCGGGTTTGCTCAGCCTACAACCCGACATCTGGCATGCGGCACTGCGCTCGGTGATTGTCGCGCTTTGCTCATCCGCGCTTTGCACCATTATGGCGCTGGCCCTCGCTTTACGCGCTGGGCGGCTGGTGGCGGTGACAGGCGTTCTGCCACTGGCGTCATCTTCGCTTGTGATGGGCACGGGATTGTTCCTGGTCGTCTATCCCTTCATCAGCCCCGCGCGATTGGCACTGCCGATCACGATGCTGGTGAATGCGGTATTGGCACTTCCCTTTGTATTGCGTTCGATCTCGCCAGCGGTCTCGAAAATAGAAACAGATTTCGGGCGTCTTGGAGTTTCATTGGGCATGTCGCAAGGCATATGGCTTTGGCGCATTGTTCTGCCGCGACTGCGCGGACCGATTGGGTTCGGCGCCGGCTTGGCTGCCGCATTGTCGATGGGGGATTTGGGTGTCATCGCGCTCTTTGCGGGCGACGCCCAAGAAACATTACCACTCGCCATGTACCGCCTGATGGGGGCCTATAAGATGGAAGCGGCGTCGGGAGCCGCTCTCTTGCTATTGACCCTAAGTTTCGCGCTATTCTGGGTTTGTGACCGAGGAGGGCGCGTGAATGCTGACCTTTAAATGCGTCGATATCAGGCAAGGTGAGTTTAGCCTGAAGGCCAATTTTGATGTCGGGACAGGCGTCACGGCTGTAATGGGGCCATCTGGCGCGGGAAAGTCGACACTGCTCAATGCCGTTGCGGGTTTTGTTGCTGGAGAAGGCTCGATTATGCTGGACGGTTATCGGATCGATCTTTTGCCTCCTGCCAAGCGGCCAGTAAGCATGTTGTTTCAGGACAATAACCTGTTCCCACACCTGACGATTCGCGAGAATGTTGGGCTTGGGTTGCGTCTGAACCGGCGTCTGGGAGCTGCAGAGCAGGCACAGGTGACGAATGTTCTAGCGCAAGTCGGGCTGGCTGGCATGGAAGAACGCAAACCTGCCGCGTTATCAGGGGGGCAGCAAAGCCGCGCGGCATTGGCGAGGACGTTGCTGGCGGGTCAACCTATTGTTTTGCTGGATGAGCCATTCTCGGCGCTTGGTCCGGGATTGAAGGATGAGATGTTAGATCTGATGCAAACCATCCTCACCCATAGGGCAGACTGCACCATCTTGATGGTGACCCACGATCCCAACGACGCAAAGCGGATTGCCAGTCAGGTGATATGGGTCAATGACGGTGTCGCGGCAGCCCCTGTTGAGACGGCGGAGCTATTTGCCAATCCGCCCATGAGCCTGCGGACTTACCTTGGGGAGATGGGTTAAAACCCATCCTACCTCGATACGAAAAAGGCCCGCCAAATTGGCGGGCCTTTTCATGAAAACATCGGAAACGCTTAGTCTTCTTTGTGCTTATGCGGTGCCCAAATGCGTTTGTTTGTCAGATACAAAAGAACGGACAACAGGCCCAAGAAGATCACGCCAGTCAAACCAGCTTGCTTGCGCGCCATCATCTTTGGCTCGGCAGACCACATCAGGAATGCGGCTACATCTTCAGCTTCGTGGTGCAGCTCGTTGGAGTGACCATCGTCAAATTCAACATCGGCGCCATAAAGCGGCTGACCCATAGAAATCCAAGAGCCGGGCACGGTGTGATGACCATGCTCGTCCTTGCACTCTTCTGGGAAACCGCCAGGCGCGAAAGCCGAGTTGTATGACCCCGGGAAATCCTCGGGCGCACAGGCTGGCGCCTCTTCGTAGCCGACCATCAACGACGCGATATATTCGGCGCCGCCCATGCCCTTGAAGAGTTGGTTCATGCCTGTTCCGTATGGTCCGTGAAAGCCAGCGCGTGCCTTTGCCATCAAGGAAAGATCAGGCGCGCCGGCGCCCGTGTTAGCAGGGAACTTGTCTGCAGGTGTCGCCGGGCGGAAGTCGCCTTCGCCGTCGTTCATTGACTGATCGAAGACTTCGATGCCCGCCGCATAAGCGCGCATCTGGTCTTCAGGGAGTGACGGGCCGCCTTCATCATGCAAGTTGCGGAACGAGACCAGCTTCAAACCGTGGCATGCAGAACAAACCTCGGTGTAGATTTTCAAGCCGCGTTGCAATTGGTTCTGGTCGTAAGAGCCAAACGGTCCTTCAAACGAGAAATCGAAATCTTCGATATGCGTTTCAGATTCAGCGACTGCAACGGAGGCTGTAACAGCCAGAGCAGCAGCGAGGGTGAGTTTGCGGAACATCATCATCTGTCCTTTCCTCACTCGGCCGACTTAGCGGATTTACCGCCAGCTTGTGGACCGTAGTGCGCATTAAAGTCATCTTCGATTGTTGCTGGCATTTGCAGCGGCTTCTCGATCACACCCAAGAGCGGCAGGATAACGAGGAAATATGCAAACCAGTAAGTCGCGCCGATCAGGGAGATATAAGGGTAGATCCCATCCGTTGGCATCGCACCAACCCACATCAAAACAACGAAGTCGATGGCAAGTAGGGCGAACCACCACTTAAACATCGGACGGAAGCGACCAGAGCGGACCGAAGAAGTATCGAGCCAAGGCGCCAAAGCCATCACAAAGATTGCGCCGAACATCGCCAGAACACCAAAGAATTTCGCATCAATGATGCCAAAGCTGAGGAAGTTGACGATCTGAACGACCCAGACGTCAGCTGTGAAAGCACGCAAGATCGCGTAGAATGGCAAGAAGTACCATTCAGGAACGATATGTGCCGGTGTGACAAGCGCGTTTGCGGGGATGTAATTGTCTGGATGGCCAAGGTAGTTTGGCATAAAGCCAACAACCGCCATGAACACAGTCAGGATAACAGCCAGCGCAAAGAGGTCTTTGATCACGAAGTAAGGCCAGAAAGGCAGCGTGTCTTTCTTGGCTTCTTCTTTGCTGCCACGACGGACCTCAACACCCGTTGGGTTGTTGTTGCCCGTGTTGTGGAATGCCCAGATGTGAACGATCACAAGACCCGCAATGATAAACGGCAGCAAGTAGTGCAGCGAGAAGAAGCGGTTCAACGCAGGTTGACCAACAGCGCCAGCACCCAAGAGCCATGTCTGAAGCGATTCACCGATGAACGGGATCGCGCCGAACAGGCCAGTGATAACGGCTGTACCATGGAACGACATCTGACCCCATGGGAGAACATAACCCATGAAACCTGCACCCATCATCATCAGATAAATGAGCATGCCGATGATCCAAGTGATCTCGCGAGGTGCCTTGTAGGAACCATAGTAGAGGCCGCGGAAAATGTGCATGTAAACAGCGAGGAAGAAGAGCGACGCGCCGTTCATGTGGAAATAACGGATCATATGGCCGCCGTTTACGTCGCGCATGATATGCTCGACCGACGCAAAGGCCATATCAACGTGGGGCGTGTAGTGCATTACAAGGACGATACCTGTGATGATCTGCAGAGCCAATGTGAATGTCAGGACAATGCCCCAAATCCACATCCAGTTAAGGTTCTTTGGCGTCGGCGCCATGATTGTTGTGTACAATAAGCCAAGGATTGGAAGACGTGCTTCAACACCTTTGGTGAAGTTTGACTTCGGCTCGTAATGGTCGTGGGGAATACCGGACATAGGTTGCTCTCCTTAACCGAGTTGAATTGTTGTTGGGTCTACGAAAGACGCAACAGGAACAGGAAGGTTGCGCGGAGCAGGACCTTTGCGAATACGGCCAGACGTATCGTAGTGCGAACCATGGCAAGGGCAGAACCAGCCGCCAAAGTCACCCTGCTCGCCCAACGGCACACAGCCGAGGTGGGTGCAGACACCCATCTGAACCAGCCAAACACCGTCTTCAGAAAGCGCACGGTTTTCGTCGGATGCATCAGCACCAGCAACCGCGTTTGCATTCTCGGCATTCTGGTCCGGCAGGTCCGCCAGATTAACAGCACGGGCAGCTGCAATCTCTTCCTCGGTGCGCGAGCGGATAAATACCGGCTTGCCCTGCCACAGCACAGTCAGCTGTGTTCCCGGATCAACGGCGCTGATATCAACGCGGATAGAAGCTAACGCAAGGACGTCAGCCGAAGGGTTCATTTGGTTGACTAAGGGCCAGACAGCAGCGCCTGTAGCTACTGCGCCCGCACCTGCGGTTGCGTAGTAGATAAAGTCGCGGCGTGTGCCCTGATGGTCGTCTGCATGTGACACGAGTGCATCTCCGATGTTTGGGGCCCGTCGACCCGCACGAAAAATCAAATAATGGTTACCCACTATCCATTGTCGCGCTGTTTAGCTTTCAAAACCCGATCCGTCCAGCGGACAATAGGGCGCAGGTGTGATAAGACTACACAGATGAGGCAAAAGGACAAACAGATGATGAACGAAAGGCATCATGTTTCCGGTGAATTCCTGTCTTGCTTCGGTATTTTGCAGAATTAGATGGGTCTTATCGCTTCTTACGGCTTGGTGGCCTCCATACTGGCACGCTTAATAAAATCAGAATGCCATTCAGCAAGCGCATCATTCCCGTGACGCCAACCGCGTGCATCATGGCGAAGGTCGAGATAGTCAAGTGCACAGGCCACGCCGATTTGTGCCATGTCCAATGGTCCCGCAAGGTGGCTCATCCAGCGTTCGTTGACTGTGGAAACAGACCGGGCAACTTTGCCCCATTGCGCGTCCGTCCAGCCTGAAAATTGCTTCTCTTCAGGGCGCCAGAGCCCTTCGTAAGTGATTGAAACAGCCGAATCCATGATTCCGTCGCCAATCGCTTCCAATGTCAGAACGTCCCAAATGCGGGCCTGGGGATAAAGTCCACTCCCTGCGCGGTCATCAAGGTAGCGTGTAATGACACGGCTATCAAAGATTGCGGGGCCGTCATCGCGGATCAGCGCGGGGATTTTCCCCATCGGATTCGCAGCGACAACTTCTGGAGCCGATCCAAGTGGACTTGTTGATACAGCGACCTCTTCCACAACATCTAAAAGGCTCGCTTCGCGCAGCAAGACACGCACTTTGCGCACGTAGGGGGACGTTGGGGACATTAGCAGTTTCATCTACACGCTCCTTTTGGGGTCGTTAGAAGAGAACGCCATCCTCGCCCTCTTGCCAAGGGGGGTATTTGCCCATGACGGCGGCAAAAGCATCAGATTCGGTAAAGGCATTCAACCAGCGTGGCAGGTTTCCCCATTTCTGCGCGTCAAACCACGCACGATCCGTATTCGCAAATTGCCTTACGAATGGCAGAATCGCCATGTCGGCCAAGGATTGAGAGCCATAGAGCCATTCTTGTCCGGCAAGCATTCCGTCCAGCTTCCATAAAAACGCGGCCCCTTCGGATCGCGCGGTTTCACGCGCGCCGTCCACATGCCGGATGTGGTATTTGTAGCGGTCGAGGGCAGATTTGAACGGGCCGTCGGCCTTTGCGATCAAATCGAATCCCTCTGCGGGCATTGCCAACCACGTTTGTGGATCACTTTGCGCGAGCGCCCAGCGCATTACATCAAAGCTCTCGTCGATGATGACCGCCTCGGTTTGCAGGACAGGCACCGTGCCCTTTGGCGAGGCCCCCAACATCGCGGCAGGTTTGTCCCGCAATAGGATTTCGCGTAACTCTACCTGCACACCGCTCGCCTTAATTGCCAGCCGCGCACGCATCGCATAGGGGCAGCGTCTGAATGACCAAAGGATCGGTGTTTGTGGCATAGGGTAAGGCCTCCGGAGGGAGTATTTAGGACGAGGCGAGAAGTTGGGTGCCGCGCAGGCCTGCGATTGTGGTCTGCACGATCTGGCTTTCGGGTTGGTCGATATCAAAGCAAACTTCGGTGAATTGTTCGGTGCGGCCCATGCGTGGATTTTCCATGAGGACTTGGTGAACTTTGCCGATTTGTGCGCTCAGGTGGTTCGCGACCTGCGCATCCCCAGCAGCACGCAAACGCGCAGCGCGATCTTTGATCAGTTTGCCGTTCACCGCAGGCATGCGCGCGGCAGGGGTGCCTTCCCGCGCTGAATAGGGGAACACATGCAGCCACGTCAGATTGCAATCCTTGACCAAGGCAAGCGAGTTCAGGAACATCGCTTCGGTCTCCGTCGGGAAGCCCGCGATAATATCCGCACCATAAGTCATATCAGGGCGCAGCTTGCTCGCCTCTTCGCAAAACCTGATTGCATCGTCACGCAAATGCCGACGCTTCATCCGCTTGAGAATCATATCGTCGCCGTGCTGCAGGGAGAGATGGAGATGGGGCATCAGGCGGGGCTCGGTGGCTATGGCTTGCATGAGGTTTTCATCCACCTCGATGCTGTCGATTGAACTGATCCGCAGGCGGGGCAGACTGGGGATCAGCTTGAGGATACGCATAACCAAATCGCCGAGCTTGGGCGCAGCAGGCAGATCAGCTCCCCATGACGTCAAATCAACCCCTGTCAGGACAACCTCGTTATAGCCCTTATCAACCAGCCGCTTGATCTGATCAACAACAACGCCCGCAGGAACCGACCGCGAATTACCGCGACCATAGGGGATAATGCAAAACGTGCAGCGGTGGTCACAGCCGTTCTGGACCTGCACATAGGCTCGGGACCGCGTGCCAAACCCGTCGATCAAGTGGCCTGCAGTTTCGGTCACCGACATGATATCGTCAACCTGCACAGCCTCGGTCTTGCCAATCAGATCAGGCGCAAGCCCTGCCCATGTCGCAGGGTTCATTTTTTCCGTATTGCCAATTACGACGTTCACTTCAGGCATATCCGAGAACGTCTTAGGCTCGGTCTGCGCAGCACAGCCCGTCACGATGATCTGCGCATTGGGATTGGCGCGACGCTGCTTGCGAATGTCCTGTTTGGCCTTACGCACGGCCTCTGCAGTCACAGCGCATGTGTTTACAATAATCGCGTTCTCGACACCTGCCGATGTCGCGAGTTCCTTCATCGCTTCGGTCTCGTAAGCGTTCAACCGACAGCCGTGGTTGGAGAATATCGGCGCGCTCATAGCTTCCACATGCCGTCAAACACATGGGCCGTGCCGCCCGTCATCCAGACGCCGTCGTCGCGCCAGTCGATCATCAGCGTGCCGCCATCGAGATCAATGCGGACCTGACGCCCTGTGATCCCGCGCCGCGCCGCAGCCACTGCCGTCGCACATGACGACGACCCAGAGGCAAGCGTCACGCCAACACCCCGTTCCCAGACGCGCATGCGCAAGTGGTCAGGGCCAACAACAGATGCAAACTGCACATTCGTGCGCTGCGGATAAAGCGGATGATGCTCTATCTCGGAACCGCGGGCGGCCAAATCGACAGCCTCGGCATCATCTACGAAAAACGTGCAGTGCGGGTTGCCCATACCGGTGGCAGTCGGTGCGCCCTCAATCGGCAGCGACAGCGTATCCATTTCGGACGCGAGCGGAATCTCATGCCACTCCAATTGCGGCTGCCCCATATTCACCGAAACCAACCCATCGCCCGCATCAACAGCAAACAACGTGCCCCGATCCGTGGTGATGGTTAGCGTATCCTTGCCCATCTCATCCATCAGGTACCGCGCAACACAGCGAGTCGCATTGCCACACGCGGCAGATTGGGAGCCATCCGCATTCCAAAACGTCAAATGCACGTCAGCACCGATCTGATTGGTCAAAACAGCGAGCTGATCATAGCCCACACCGCGATGACGATCCGCCATAGCAATCGCAATCGACGAATCGACGATCGGGGTGACGTCACGCTCATCAACAACAACAAAGTCGTTGCCAAGGCCGTGCATCTTCATAAATGGCAGAAATGGCGAAGTTTTTTGGGTCATAAAGGCGCATATAGACCCTCACCTGAAATGAATCCAGTAGAACGCGCATTTGTGGGGTTGACCGCAGGCCCCCGCTTTTCTAGATAGCCGCCTAGTGGGCCGGTAGCTCAGTTGGTAGAGCAACTGACTTTTAATCAGTAGGTCTCGGGTTCGGATCCCGACCGGCTCACCATTAAATCAAAGGCTTAGGCAATTTAGCCTGAGCCTTTTGTTTTTTAAGCGAGACGCTCAGCGAGACAAATCAGCGTATCATTGCGTAACGACCCCCCACAAACATTGACAAGTTATCCCCAAATGCTCACGCGCATACCGGCGCGGTGCCGTGTCGGCGTGTGTGTGATTGCCCCACCACAGCCAAGCTAGCCATTCGCGCAGATGATGGCTGTCTGCTGCTGCATTGCTGAAGTGGTCCGGCAAATTCGGACAGCGTGCTAAGATGTATCCAACCCGATTGAATGGATACAAAAATGACAAAGCGACGGAATTTTTCAGACAAGTTTAAAGCGACTGTGGCCCTTGAAGCATTGCGCGGAGACAAGACGGTGCAGGAGATTGCCTCGAAGCGCCAGCTGCACCCTACGCAGGTGAGCACGTGGAAACGGCAGGCGATTGAAGGCATGGCCAACGTTTTCTCGGACAAGGTCAAAAAGGCTGAGAAGAAAGACGGCGAGATCAAAGAGCTTCATGCCAAGATTGGTCAGCTGGCGGTGGAAAATGGTACGGGGGCTTACGCGGCCCCGCCGGGGCCACGGTCCCCCTAGCTTTGTCACAAGGGCTGAAGCGATGAGCCCGTCTGAACGCCGCGAGATGATCCGCAAGGACAACACCGACCTTAGCCTGACGCGCCAGTGTAAGCTGCTCAAGATCAGCCGTTCCTCAATCTATTACACGCCTGTTGGCTTTGATCAGGCGACGATTGATCTGATGCATGAGATTGATCGGATATTTACGAAGTATCCGTTCTTTGGCAGCCGCCAGATCGCGGCGTATCTGCCCCAATCAGGGTTCTCGGCAGGACGGCATCGCGTGCGTCGCCTGATGGGCATCATGGGGCTGCAGGGCATCTACAAAGGCCCTAACACCAGCAAGAAGCACCCGCAGCATAAGATCTGGCCATACTTATTGAGAAAGCTGTCGATTACGCGGCCCAACCATGTTTGGTGCAGCGACATTACCTACATTCCAGTGAAGAACGGATTCCTGTATCTGGTGGCAATCATGGATTGGGCAACACGCAAAGTGCTGTCCTGGCGGCTGTCAAATACGTTGGATGCCAGCTTTTGCATTGAAGCACTGGACGAAGCCATCGCCAAATATGGCAAGCCCGAGATCATGAATACGGATCAGGGTAGCCAATACACGGGCGCGGATTGGATCAAGATGCTGACGAAGGCCGATATCAAAATCTCTATGGATGGGCGGGGCCGCTATCTGGACAACATCTTCATCGAGCGGCTCTGGCGGTCCCTGAAGCAGGAGGCAGTCTATTTGCACGAAATCACTGACGGGTTCCACGCAAAACGGATCATCGATGACTGGATCGCGTTCTACAACAGCGAACGCCCTCACACCGCCCTCGACAAGCGCACGCCAGACGCGGCATACTTCGAACAAAGTGAAACACGAAAAGCGGCATGAACATAAACCAGATGCATCTTAGCAAAGCCGCAAACCTGTCCTAAAAAACAGGACCACTTCAGTTTGTCAAAACTTGAAGAGGATTTCGCTTGGGGCCCATTTTGTCGTCGCGGGGCTGTACCCATCATATTCCTATGATCTCGCCACGCGGCGTCAGGCATCAAATTTTGTTATGCCGGATAAGAGTTTACCGACTATTGGACCAAAACTGTGGTCCACCTGATCGCGATTGGCGTGAGCATAATCAACAGCAGGATCGGCATCATGAACGCCGCCAAGACGGCCGACATTTTGACGGGAAGCTGATTCGCTTTTGCCTGCGCCCTTAGCTCGCGATCCTGCCGCAACTCTGCCGCAAAGGTTTCGAGCGCCTGAGATACGGGCGTCCCAAATTCGGCCGATTGCTGCATGACATTCGCAAATGACGCCATTGAGGGAACGCCAGTCCGGCGCTCCAATTCCAGAAACGCGCGCTCTCTTGGCTTGCCCGCCTGAATTTCGAGTTGCAGAATTGTAAACTCTTCGGAGATTGGTCCACAGAAGGGGCCCAACTCCTTGGCGATACGGTTCATGGCGGCATCGAACCCCAATCCGGCCTCGATGGCGACCTGCATCAGATCAAGCGCGCCGGGCATGCCGCGGACAATGGCCTGCCGTCTTTGGGCAACCTTCGACATGAGCCAGATGGACGGGCCGTAAAATCCCAAGACGACGAGTCCAACGGACATCAAAAACAGTTGCTGTATTTCGATAGATCTCAAACTCTCAATTTTTTGCGCAATCTCTGGGGGCAGGGACTGGTTGAACCAGGCGGCTAAGATAAGCAGACTGGGCAATAATATTGCGAGAACGGCGCGAACGAGGAAAAATTTGCGCAGGGCATTAACGCCATGAAAACCGGCTTGGCGCAGGCGGGCGGCAACCTTACTGCGCTCGGTGCCTGACAGCGGGATGAACAGGCGCAGCGCGCCGGTTGGGTCGTTGTCCCAAGGGCGCACAATTTGACGCTCTGCGACGGGCGTTGCAATCGCGTAAATGCGGCGGTGTTGCGCGGATTGGCTGGGCCGCAAGGCCGAGACAATACCAAAGATCGTCAGTAAAAGCCCCACGCCAATTATCAGTTGCAGCACTGTCTGCGACCCGACGGACGCGCCGATTGTGGTCAGAAGTCTATTCACCTGCTCCATTTTTGCACCCTAAAAATCGAAATTTGTCAGACGGCTCAGGATCACACCCTGCAAAACAATCATCAGCCCGACGACGATCGCAACGGGCATGAAGATCGGGTGATCCTTGACGTCCAGAAAGAAACTTGGCGTTGAGCTGTAGATCGTCCCGACGATGAGAAAAGGCATCATGGTGAGGATCATGCCGCTCAACCTGCCTTCCGACGAGATGGCGTGAATTTTCTTTTGCATGGTGATGCGGTCGCGAATGACGCGGGACAGCACGAGCAAGACGCGCCCCAGATTGCCTCCCGTACCATGCTGGATGCCAACGCAAACACTCAGGTAGTAGACGTCTTCTTGGTCGACGCGGTCGGCAAATTCACGAAAGGCAGTCGCCAGATCGACGCCGTGGCTGTTACGGTCTTCGATGATCCCGAACTCAGAGCCGATCGGATCAGGCATGTCGCGCGCAACGCGCCGCAAAGTGACGCTAATCGGATGCCCTACGCGCAGCCCGCGCGCCATCAGGTCCAGCGCATCGGGAAGTTGCTCGGAGAGTTGTTTGAGCCGCTTTTCGGCCAGCCGCAGAATAATTGCATAGGGGACACCAAACCCCAAGGCGAGGGAGAGCACTGCGGCAGACGGCAGCGGTGCCCAGCGGGATGCAAGGATGAAGATCACGACGGATAACGTGATCAGAGCGGCACCGAAGGCGCCCATTCCTATTGGCAAGTTCGCATGTGCAAGCGCGCTTCTGAACTTCGCGATTGGGCCGGCATCGCGCTTGCTCCCCATCACATGGTTGCGAAACAAAACCTCGTCCATTTTGGACTTTTCCAGACCCTGTGCAATCATGCGCATCCGCCGGTTCTTATGGTGGATTTCTCCGGCATGACGGCCCACGATTTGCCGCATCCCTTCGAAGATCAACAAAGCCCCAAAGAAGATCATCAGGTAGAGGATGACTTCCTGAGGGAGCAATCCGCGCAGAAAATCAATGGTCATGATGCCCCCCTTCGACGTCGAAAACGCTTGTTGGCAATTTCACGCCCGCTGCGGTCAGCCTGTCCATGAATTGTGGCCGGATGCCTGTGTAAACCAACTCGCCAAGGACCTCGCCCGTCTCGCTTTTGCCGCGTTGGTGAAAGGTGAAGATTTCTTGCATGGTGATGACGTCACCTTCCATGCCGTTGACCTCCGCAATACTCATCACGCGCCGCCCGCCGTCACTATGGCGCGACAGTTGCACGATAATGTCGATCGACGAGGCGATCTGGCTGCGGATTGTGACCATGGGAATATCTGCCCCCATCATCGTCACCATTTGCGCCAGTCTGCTCAGGGCATCCCGCACCGTGTTGGCGTGCACGGTCGTCATTGATCCGTCGTGACCGGTGTTCATGGCTTGTAGCATGTCAAAGCATTCCGCGCCGCGCACCTCGCCCACGATGATCCTGTCTGGCCGCATCCGTAGGGCATTTCGCACAAGCTCACGCTGTGTAATGGCACCTGTGCCTTCGATGCTTGCCGGACGGGTTTCGAGCCTGACGATGTGGTCTTGTTGGAGTTGCAGTTCCGCAGCATCCTCGATGGTGACGATCCGTTGGGTGGTGTCGATAAAGGCTGACATGGCGTTGAGCATCGTTGTTTTGCCAGAGCCTGTCCCGCCAGAGATCAACACATTAAGCCGCGCCTCGACCAGCCCGCGCAGAATGTCGGCGGCGGGTTGGGTCAATGCCTTTGCCTGCACCAACCGGTCCATGGAATAGGGCTTGGCCGAGAATTTGCGGATCGACAACGATGGCCCGTCCACAGCGCAAGGCCGGATAATGGCGTTGACGCGGCTGCCATCTGCAAGGCGCGCATCGACCCATGGTTGGGATTCGTCCACGCGCCGCCCCATCGATGAGACGATCTTGTCGATGATCCGCAGCAGATGGCGCTCGTCGCGGAACCGGACGTGCGTGCGCTCAAGTTTCCCAAAGCGCTCGACATAGACGTTCTGATGGCCGTTCACGAGGATGTCGTTGATCGTCGGGTCCGCCAGCAGGGGCTCCAGCGGCCCCAGACCGGTGACTTCGAAAATCAGCTCTTCGATTAGCAATTGCACGCGATCTGGGCTCAGTGTGCGGCCTTGGCTCGCCAAGAGTTGGGTCACAAGTCCAGCAATTTGTCGCTTGAATTCCTGCGGATCCATTTTGTCGATAACGGACAGGTTGAGCCTGTCCAGCATCGCTTCATGTAGCGAGCTTTTAAGCTCCAACCAGTTTTGCAGTTCCAAGTTGATTTCTACAATCGGCGACGGTTCGGGGCGCGCGTTTGCAGGCTTGATTTGGACGACGTTGGCAGGTCTCTTTTTGTGACGGTCGAGGAAATCATTGAACATCTGTGACCCTTTCAAGCGGTTTTGTGAGGAGTTGACGTGGCAATTGAGAGGCTCTTTGCGAGCTGGCGATAGGTTTTTCTTCCCTTGGATCGCGACAAAGCTGACGGGCGTCCCAAGTCGATTGCGCGGCGCTCTGCACTCGGATCATCCGGCACCCAAGAGGCGACTTTGAGATCCAGTAGCGCTTCGGCATCGCGGATCGTCTCGGACCCAAAAAAAGGTTTCTTTTCGCGGTTCATGACCAGATCGACGGGCAAAGTGAGCCGGTTTTCACGGTAAAGATCGATCAATCGTTTGGCCTGTCTGATGCAGGGAACAGAGCCGTCCGACACCATAATCAACCGGTCGGTCGCCAAGATCACGGGCGTAATCCAATCCATTGTCGCCCGTGGCAGATCAATGACCACATAGTCATAGGTGCTGCGGTAGACGTCGATCATATGGGCGACAAATTCGGTGGACAGCGAGGTAAGCGGCACCATGACCGCAGGGGTTGTCAGCACATCAACGCCGTGGCCGCTTGGCTGGACGGCGTCAAGAATGGCGGTGCTGCTGGGCAGCGTATCTTGGCCTAGAAGCGCATCAAAGGCGCCGTTGTCTTCGATATCGAGATAGGTGCCTGCGTTCCCAAATTGCAGGTCCAGATCAAGAAGAAGCACGCGCGGCGGGGGCTGCTTTCTTTTGGTTCGCACTGCCAGAGAGCTTGCCAGATTGATCGCGACCGTTGTGGCACCTGCGCCGCCGCGCGATTGGGCAATGGAGAAAATCTTTGCGTTTTGGCCTCTCGGGCGCGCGTTGGGCACATTGGATTGCGCGCTGTTGGTCACATCGGCCAAGGCCTCGACGAGGGCTTGGGCCTCGATGTCCACTGGCAAGACCTCGATTGCGCCCGCAACGCCAAGTGCGCGCACTTGGCTCAGGGGCAGCGACTTGTCGACCAAGGCCACGAATTTTGTGCGTCCGTCTGCGACGGCGACAAAGTGTTCCAGCGCCGCCAGATCGGCCTCGGAAACGTCTGTCTCAAACAAGATAACCGCATGCTGTGCCACGATTTGTTTAGCAGAGCCGGCCAGATCATGCAGGGTCGGTGCGGGTGCGGCGACGGCGGTCAATTGGGCAGAAAGCGGCGTGTTCTGGCAGGTCGTCACGATGTCGGGCGCGCCGACAATCAGAAGTCCACCTGAGATCGCATGCTGATGTTTCATAGCCCTATTCCTATCCATTGGTGCCGAGTGCCAAGTCTTCGGCAGGCAAAGTGATGCTAAAGACGCGGTATTGCGGTTGACCCGAAAAACCGCCCGATCCGCCACCAGCAAGATTTGCAAGGGCGCCGATCGGAAACGATAATTGAAAAGCCGGCAGCGTTAATTCGACTGTCACCAACGGCACATAGGGGCCACCAAGATAGCCAAGCTTCGGATCCGCCGCGTAAATGAAGCTCAGATTTGAAATCTGTGTGCCGCTGGGCAGGGTGGGCGATATGCGGGTCCATATTTCGTTTGCCGTCGGATTTGTGGCCGCGCCCGCGCAGCTTACGGTGGTTGGCATCGCGCAAGCATTGGGCACCGCCCCGCAAGAGGTGCCAAAGCGCGGTTGTGGTGTTGCAGTGCCACGGGTGTAACGCTCGGGCAGCCCAGCACAGGCGGTAGGGCGGACCGTGGCAATACGTGCTGCCATTTGCGTCGCTTTTTCAGCCATCAGGTTGTTGGAGGTGAAAATGCCGAAATCAATGATCTGAAAGACCATCAGAAAGAATATGCCGACGACCATCGCGAATTCGACCATGGCGGCCCCAGTCTCGTCGCGCGCAAAGCGCAGGAGGGAGAAGACGCGCCTCATTGCCCCAAAATCCTCGCGCTATCCGTGACGGTTGTGGAAAGCGCGCCCAAAGGCGTGCCAAATAACCCGAACAGAGAGCCAAGCGGAAACTGCACGTCGATCTGCGCTGCGACAGTCGCAACCGGCGCGGGCGATGTCCGGAAAGAGCCACTTACGCAGGCATAGGTGACGTCAACACTTGTGACGGTAAACTGGGACGGCAGCACGCTATTGGCGGCGCGGTCTTTCTCGATCTTGTCTTTGAGGATCGCACCATAGGGGCTCAGGCTGACGCTTGTGGTGCAAATATCAATGGGTGCGATGCGCGACAGGTAACGGCTGGCATCGCGCACCCCCATCACGGTTGCCTGATACCCCAGAAAGAGCCGGCCAAACTCGATGACGATCGCAAACAGCAAGATCATCATCGGCACGCTGAGCACAAATTCGACCACTGCAACGCCGTCCTCGGACTGCCTGAACCTCTTGATCAATGTGGCGGGGGAAAAGGCCATGGTGATCACCGGTAAAGCTGGACGACGTCGCGAAAGACGCCTCCAGTTCCCACTGAGCTATAGCCTGCGACACCCGCAGAGCCGATGACTTCAACCCAAAGATCAAAGGACGGCGGTGATCCCGCGCCGGTTCCGACAGGGTTTGTCATGAAAAGTTCGACGAATTCAGCAACAGGCAAGCCAGTTGCCGCACCTGCAATCGGATTTGCAGCGCAGTCGATGGCTGCCGCAATCAGGACGCGGCGCTTGGGGTCGGTCGAAACATTCGACGAGCATTGCGCAATCCCTGTCTCGTCGCGCCCGTCCAGAATAGCGCCAGCAGGCAGCCCCGCCGTTTTGGCAAATTCGATCTCGGCGATATAGACGCCGTAGCGGGTGCCCGCATAAGCGGCAGGAATATGCGGTAGCAAATGGGCGTCTTCACCTGCATCGAAGGTGCCGTCGCCATCACCATAGTTCATGTCGATATAGGTACCGTAATCCCATGTCCCGTCGCCAAATCGCGTGCATGTTCCAGAGCCAAAGCAAGTATCATGGGGCAGGCCGATAGAGTTGCTTGACGCCGATACGTTGTTCCAGCCGCAAGCTCCTTTGGGGACAAAGCCGTAAATAATGTTGGGGGCGACGGTATAGGCGGCATCATTCTTTTTGCTGTTCATCACACTGCTGAATTGATCAAAGCGGGTGTTAAACACCGCATTCATCAATCCGACCTTTTGACCGGGCTCGATTGTCACGCCGCGCTGTGAATAGCAGCTCGTGATATTGCCTTCGGCCCCGATCAGGCATCCAACAAGTTGGGCCCCGTTGAGGCCCGCGCAGGTCGACCCTAGCGCGCTTGTTGTGACGTCAAGAAAGCCGAAATCGCCAGGCCCCCAAGCCGTGCCTTGGCCGCCTGACCGCAGCAGAATACCGTCGCCAATTGAACTGGCTTGGGTCGCGCTCCATCCGGGTGGTTTGCAAAACATGAGCGGGGTGACATCGCAGGCCTCCATCGTGAAGCCCGCGATGGCTTCGGCGGATACTGTGGCTTGCGCGGGGCCGCCGCCGCCCACAAGCGCCCGCGTTGCACGCAAAAACAGTGGGTCCAAGGTGGCGGGGGTTGTCACGACCCGTGCCAAAATCGCGTCAAACGGATCTGTCGTAATGAAAGATGCGGGATCGGTCGTGTCTGCGGGGGGCAACCCGCTCAGGAAGGTAAGTGTATAATCCCCCGCGCCAGTCAACGTGCCGTCACCGCCGTAAGCCTGAGGGTTTGAAATCAGGACCGCAGCGGCATTGGTCGCGCGCGTGATGCTATCGGACGCCCCGTCAAGCTCTGCGGCAGCAGCCAAGGCGACGTGATCGGCAAACCGCTGCATGTCTCCATGCGCGATTTGGACGCGCCCAACATCAAAGACAAGCGCGATGATCCCGATGATCGCGACAAGGGACATCATCCAGAGCACCAGAATGCTCCCAGCCTCATCACCGGCGAAACGGGCCGGCTTTGGGAAGATGACATGCCCGCGCGGGGTCATTTTAAAAAGACTTGTTCGGTGTCTGTCCCGCGACGCACGATGACGCTCGAACGCACAGGCTCGGACACGGCGTCAATGACCTCAACGACCTCGGGTTCGGGCGTGTCGAACAGATCAGAGAGTTGGATTTGCTCCAGCGGTTCAAGGTCAGGTGCATCCAGCTCGCGCAGGCTCAGGCTCAATTGTCCTGCTTTTTGCGCAAGGGCCAAGCGCTGCCCTTCGTCAGGCAAAACCTCGACGGTGATCGTGCGCACAACCTTGGGTGCGCCTTGTTGCTCTTCTGACGTCTGGTCGATGCCCACGACGCGAATGTTCTGAAGCACAGTGACCGCGCGTAATTCCGTGCCGTTTCCGGCAGTCATCACGATATCCACGAAATCGCCCGGTGCGACAAAGCCGCCAACGGCCGTCGCCGCGTCAACACTGATCGCGACGGCGCGGTGTCCGGGCGTCAGCTTTTGGACAATGGTAACACGCTCGCCGGGCAGGGAGAGTTTGGCGAGCATGATCGGCTCGCCGGGAAAGATACGCCCGATCGCGCGGAGCGGTTCGCCTGTTTTGAAGGGGTCCATACTTGTATAGAGCCCCGCAATGACGGCGGATTGCGGCCACTTTTGGGTCATCAATAACGGCGGTTCAATTGATTGGCCGTAGGCAATTTCTGTGCGGGCAACGATCACATCAACCATGATTGCGTCCTGCATGGCCGTCTCAGATCCAGGGCCCACGGCAAGGTTCATCGCGGCAAAAGACCCTGCACCGGCTATGGCTGTGCCTAATAGGATTGTTGCAAGGGTTCTAAATTTCATCGGAGCCTCCGGTCATGAATGATGAAAAGGCGCAGCATCGCATGATGCGGACCGGAAGCCGCCAAAATGAGAGGCTTCCGGTAGGGTATTCTGTGCAAGCAGGGCGCTCGTTAACAGTTCGTGTCTGTGCCGCCAGTAAGCGCGCCACAAGCAGCAGTCGCATTCGTCGCAGCTTGGCTCCCCATCGTTGAGAAAGTGGTGACGCCGATGGCGGCCGCTACGAGCAGCGCAATCGCATACTCAACCATAGCTGCGCCGCTTTCACTGTCGCGGAAGTTCTTGATCAATTTAAACATTATATCGTCTCCTTTGGTTTCATAACACTGGCGTCAATACCGCCATAATTTACGTCGGCTTCAGGCGCCGACCCCCACGACGGTACGTTGCTCTGGAGTCAGGTTTTCACATGCCTGAAACAACATCAGGCTTGCGCCAGCGAGTGTCATTGAAATAGCGTGTTTCATGTTAGTTTCCTTTATTGTTAAGCAATTGAAGTGCCCAAACGTCTGGCGGGCAGTGATGATATCGCATTTGATTTGGACCGCAGATTTTTGCTTCATGTCACTCATGCGTTATCTTGAGTATATCTTTAGGCTGTGGATTTGCTTTGGAATTGATTTTTATCAATCTACCAAAACGAGGCGGCGAGGTCTGTCAAAACACACTTGTGTTCGATCACTCAGAACTCGCTTGATCTTGGCCCAAACGCTAAGCTGCTTGCAGCAAAAAGGGCGTCTCAGCCATTGCTCAAACGTCCCAATTTTTTGAAGTCACGACGTGTCCGTTGTCAGGTTTTTTCGAACCAAGAGCTGCGTAAACCAAGAGAGAGTTCGGCTCATCTGGTTGTTTTGATTAGGCAACGCGTTGTCTGTAATGCAACCGCCGCGTTTCGAGTGTCTTCCGTTTGATCCTTTCGCGTTGCTATGAATGACTTTGTCTTGTCCGATGTGGGCGTCAGATGGCGTGACGTTGTTGAGGCTCTCGTCGGCATAGGCAACAATATTTCACCACCGAAAACCGCAGACCGTGGACAGTTAACGTCTGGATAACAGAGTGGAGCGGGCAGGGTGGCTTGCTCTAGCCGACGCTCCTTTCTTTTTGACCGAGTATGGGGGCTAACCCGGCTTGCGCTCCACACGGGAGAAGACAG
>Ga0255756_1001472_pt1 | contig 26579 bp, 26 predicted proteins | sample 011ome_20_FD_179956 | JGI IMG/M metagenome (GOLD analysis project Ga0255756, IMG submission 179956) | Coastal salt marsh microbial communities from the Groves Creek Marsh, Skidaway Island, Georgia - 011509CT metaG (version 2) | ecosystem: Environmental > Aquatic > Marine > Intertidal zone > Salt...
TAGATTCCATCCTGTACAAAAGCGCTGGAAGGCGCATTTAGGGACGGATTATGCCGCACCAACCGGTACGCCCATTATGAGTACGGCCGATGGGGTGATCATTGCGGCTACCTATACTTCGGCAAATGGGAACTATGTGAAAGTCCGTCATAACAGCACCTATACTACCCAGTACTTGCACATGAGTAAGATAAAGCCTGGCATTAAAAATGGTGTGCGCGTGAAGCAGGGCGATGTTATTGGATATGTAGGGTCAACCGGCCTTGCCACCGGTCCTCACGTTTGTTACCGCTTCTGGGTGAATGGAAAACAGGTCGATCCGTATAAGCAAAAGCTCCCCGATGCCAAACCTTTGGAGGCCGACCGCATGGAGGCGTATAAAACGTACATGCGGGATTTGAAGAAGGAATTGGACGAATTATAAACGACCAAAGGCGCCCGAAGGGCGCCTTTGGTCGTATGTAAGCTGAAAATTTTTGCTCCTCTTTCGGATTAGCCGATCACAATATTGATAATCCTTCCAGGCACGACAATCATCTTACGGACCTGCTTATCGCCAATATGTTCGGCGGTACGCTCGTCGGCCATCACTGTTTTCTCGATATCCTCTTTACTCATGTCCAGCGGCAATTCTAATTGGAATCGAACCTTACCATTAAACGAAACAGGGTAGTTCTTGCTGCTCTCTACCAGGTAGCTCTCATTGTGCGCTGGATACTCAGCATGCGTCACTGAACCTTCACCGCCGAGTTTTTCCCAAAGCTCTTCCGCGAGGTGAGGCGCGAAAGGTGAAATGAGTCGAACGAGCGGCTCCAACACTTCGAGGTTATTGGCCTTCAAATCCGTCAATTCATTGGTCGCAATCATAAAGGCGCTGACCGAAGTATTGAAACTGAAGTTCTCAATGTCTTCATTGACTTTTTTGATACACGTATGGGCCGCTTTTAATGCTTTTTTATCCGCTGGTGCATCGCTCACGTTGAAGGTATCTCCTTGGTGGAAGAGCTTCCAGAATTTTCTGCGGAAACCGGCTACACCGGAAAGACCTTGCGTGTTCCACGGCTTGCTTTGCTCTAATGGACCTAAGAACATCTCGTACATGCGCAATACATCCGCACCATACTTTTCAACGATATCGTCAGGGTTGGTCACATTGAATTTGGACTTTGACATCTTTTCCACCTCGCGGCTACAGATGTATTTGCCATCTTCAAGGATAAATTCGGCATCCTTGTATTCTTCGCGCCAATTCTTAAATGCTTCCACATCCAACTCGTCGCCTTGCAACAAGCTCACGTCAGCATGAATGGCCTGCGTTTCATGGTCGCCCTTGAGCCCAGCACTTACAAAGGTGTTGGTCCCGTTAATTCTATGAACGAAGGCACTGATGCCTTGAATCATCCCTTGATTGATCAACTTCTTAAACGGCTCGTCAAAGGTGATGAAGCCCATGTCGAATAGGAATTTCGTCCAGAAGCGCGAGTAGAGTAGGTGACCCGTGGCGTGCTCAGAACCGCCGACATATAGATCGACCTGGTTCCAATACGCCGTGGTTTCTTTACCGGCAAACTCCTCGTTGTTGTGTGCGTCCATGTAACGCAAGAAGTACCACGAAGAACCTGCCCAGCCCGGCATAGTAGTCGTCTCCAAAGGATGGCCGTTGTAGGTCCAATCGTTGGCGCGTGCGAGCGGCGGTTCACCGTCTTCAGTCGGCAAGTACGCATCTACCTCCGGCAAGGTTAATGGCAAATCTTCGAGCGGCATCGTCTTGGCAATACCGTTCTCGTAGAACACTGGAATAGGCTCTCCCCAGTAGCGCTGACGGCCAAAGATGGCATCACGTAGTTTGTATTGAGTGGCTCCTTTTCCGTAGCCAATTTCTTCCAAGTGCTCAATCATTTTCGCCTTGGCGTCCATGCACTCCATGCCGTTAAGGAAATCGGAATTCACCATTTTTCCTTCTTTGGCTTCGAAGGCTTCTACGCTCAAATCGCCGCCGGCTACGACCTCTACTATCTCGAGGTCAAAGTGTTTCGCGAAGGCATAGTCGCGGCTGTCGTGACCAGGCACGGCCATTACGGCACCCGTCCCATAGCTCGCCAATACATAATCGCCGATCCAAATAGGCACCTTAGCACCGCTAATCGGATGCACGGCATAGGCGCCAGTGAAACAACCGCTGATCGTTTTTGTATCCGCCATACGGTCCCGTTCGCTGCGCGCTGCAGCCTTTGCTTGGTAGGCTTCTACGGCCTCCCGTTGGTCGGCCGTGGTAATATTCTGAACCAATTCATGCTCTGGCGCCAAAGTCACAAACGTGGCACCGAACAAGGTATCTGGACGCGTTGAAAAGACCTCGATCTGTCCGTCGTGTCCATCAATGTCAAAGAAGATGGCAGCACCTACAGATTTTCCAATCCAGTTGCGCTGTGTCTCCTTAAGTGAGGTGCTCCAATCAATGCGGTTCAATCCTTCGAGCAGACGATCTGCGAAGGCAGTGATGCGCATTGACCATTGCATCATTTTCTTCTGTACTACGGGGTGTCCACCTCGCTCACTCAAGCCGTCTTTTACCTCGTCGTTCGCCAAAACGGTGCCCAGAGCGGGACACCAGTTTACGTTGCTTTCGCTTCGGTAGGCCAAACGATAATTCAACAAAGTCTCCGCTTGCGCTGCTGCGTCCATTGCTCCCCACTCTGCGGCGCTGAAGTTCAATTCTTCCGTCTGTGCGGCATTCAGTCCTTCGGTGCCATGCGCAGCAAAATGAGCTATGAGCGTATCAATATGGCGGCACTTGCCTTCATTGTGGTCGTACCAAGCATCAAAGAGTTGAATGAATATCCACTGTGTCCATTTGTAGTAGGAAGGATCCGTGGTCTTGAATTCACGCGACCAATCCAAGCCGAAACCGATATTGTCGAGCTGTTGGCGGTAGCGTGCGGTATTTATTTCCGTCGTTTTCTCAGGATGTTGACCCGTTTGGATGGCATATTGTTCTGCCGGTAATCCAAAGGCATCATAGCCCATCGGGTGCAGGACGTTAAAGCCCTTTTGCTTCTTGTAACGACCATAAATATCAGAGGCGATGTAGCCCAGAGGGTGACCTACGTGTAATCCTGCACCAGAAGGATAGGGAAACATGTCTAAGACGTAGAACTTTGGTTGGTCCTGTGCTTGAGAGGCATGGTAGGTTCCTTCAGCAGCCCATTTGGCCTGCCATTTTTTATCAATTTCCTGATGATTGTACTCCATGGAATGAAAGAAGTGTTGAACATCGGCGAAATTAATGAATGCAGGGCAGGATTTACTATTTTCGCTTCGATGAGTTCAAAAGAGCAAAAATTTACCACTTCTAGAGTACGCAGTTCGTACTTGAGTGTTGTTGTTTCCATGACCTTGGTGTTGTTTGTGGTGGGTGTTTTAGGACACTTAGTGCTCTCTGCCAAAGACTTAGGGGAAGCTGTACGAGAAAATTTCACCTTCACCTTGGTCTTGGACGAGCGCGTTCCGGAGGAGGAATTGAAGACCATTTTGAAATCGCAACAATTGGCCCCTTATGCAAAAAGTGCTGTGCTGATTACCAAAGAGGAGGCTGCGCAGACCTTGCAAGAGGATTTAGGGGAAGATTTTGTGGATTTTTTGGGATATAATCCACTCTCTCACACCATTGATGTGAATCTGAAGGCAGAGGTGGTGGCCACGGGAGATTTGGAGCAGCTTAGTGCGCAGATCAAGGCCGATGAGTTTGTATCTGACGTGTTGTACGATCCGGATTTGATTGGCTTAGTCAATGAGAACATTGAAAAGATCACCTTATTACTCGTAGGGATCTCTGTGGTGTTGTTGGTGGTTGCCTTGGCACTCATTAATTCCAGCATTCGCCTGACCATTTATTCCAAGCGTTTCTTGCTGAAAACGATGCAGCTTGTCGGAGCGACTTCCGCCTTTATTCGCGGTCCCTATGTATGGACCAGTGTGAGCTTGGGTCTGATCAGCGCTGCATTGAGTACAGGGTTGCTGTACGGATTAGGCATGGGCTTGGAGGCGTATTTCCCGGCGGTTGCCGCCATTTTTACTTTGAAGACCACTACCTTAGTGCTAGCGGGTGTCGTTGCCTTGAGCATTTTGGTACCGGGCATCAGCACGGCGGTAGCCATCCGAAGATATTTGAAACTTAGAACAAACGAATTATACTACTAGATATGGAGAGCAAAGACATGTTCCTTTTTGACCGTCGCAAATACTTGGTCCTGATTGCAGGCTTAGTCATGCTTGGTATTGGATTCGCCTTGATGTTGGGGGGCGGTGCGGAATCACCAGATGAGTTCAACCCGGAAATTTTCGGAACCCAACGCATCGGTATTGCTCCATGGTTTTTGTTCATCGGATTGGTCCTGCCTATCGTGGCCATCATGATGAAGCGCAAAGACGCGTAATCCAAAAGCACTTCTATGACACCTATCCAAGCCATTATCCTGGGCCTTATTCAAGGCATCACGGAGTTCTTGCCTGTAAGTAGTTCCGGACATTTAGAAATAGGAAAACACCTTTTCGGTTTGAATATGACTGGTAGCGAGAGTTTGACTTTTGATGTGGTGGTTCATGCCGGCACGGCTTTGAGCACAGTGGTGGTGTTTCGCAAGGATATTGGTCGAATTATCGCGGGTTTGTTGGAGTTCCGATGGAACGATGAAACGAAGTTCGCTTCCTACATCATCATTTCTATGATCCCTGCTGCCTTTATTGGCTTGGCGTTTGAAGATCAGATTACGGCGTTATTTGAGGGCCAATTATTATTAGTCGGTGCCATGCTCGTGCTTACAGGTATTTTATTGTTTTTAGCGGACCGGGCGAAAGAAACGACGAAGTCGGTGTTCGGACTGGACGCATTCGTGATCGGATTGGCACAAGCCATTGCGATCCTTCCTGGGGTGAGCCGTTCCGGGGCGACCATCAGTACTTCGGTACTGCTTGGAGTGGACCGTCGCAAGGCGGCGCGCTTTTCATTCCTGATGGTGTTGCCAATTATTTTGGGCAAAACCTTGTTGGATACCAAGGATATCATTGCAGGTCAGGCTGCTGGCGTGGAAGTGGATGTGACCACGTTGCTTTTAGGTTTAGCGGCAGCGTTTATTAGCGGTGTCTTTGCTTGTAATTGGATGATTGCCTTGGTGCGTCGTGCCAAATTGAAGTACTTCAGTTATTACTGTTTCGGCATTGCTGCCATCGTCTTGCTGAGCCAATTCTTTGGATTTTGACCGTAGAGGATATCGTTTCGGGCCAAGTACTGTTGGTCGATAAGCCTTTAGAGTGGACCAGCTACCAAGCGGTCGCCAAAATCAAGTACGCCCTTCAAAAAGTCACCGGAAAGAAGAAGTTAAAAGTGGGCCATGCGGGAACCCTGGATCCCTTGGCTACAGGCTTGCTTATTATTTGTGTGGGCAAGAAGACCAAGGAGATTTCGGATTTCATGGGGCTGCCTAAGGAATATGTGGCGCAAATCAAGCTTGGTACGACGACCCCATCTTATGATTTGGAGAGTGCTATCGATGCCGAATTTCCGACGGATCACATCAATCTAGAAGCCATTGCCCAGGCGCTCAAAGCGTTTGCTGGTGAGATTTCACAAGTGCCGCCGATCTTTTCTGCCATTAAGAAGGACGGCGTTCGTGCCTACGAAAAGGCTCGTGCGGGTGAGGAATTAATTATGGCGCCGCGTCAAGTGGTCATTCATGAATTAGAAATTCTTAGTTATACGGACCAATTATTAGAGCTGCGAGTGCTCTGCAGCAAGGGCACGTACATCCGTTCCTTGGCTCATGATATAGGCAAAGCTTTGAATAGCGGAGGACATTTGGTAGGGTTGCGACGTACAAAAATTGGACCCTACGAAGCCTCAAACGGAAAAGGGCCCAACGAGTGGGCCCAATATTTTTTCGATGAAGTCGCTTCCGCTTAGTCGAGGAAACGGCTCTTCCACAAATTCGAACTGAAATTCTTCATGCGGCTAAAGCCGTACAAAGCCGTCATGGCGCTCGTAGCGAAGACCATCCAGAAGAAGAAAATCACGCGAATGTGCATGATGGTGCCGGTATCTTTAGGACCGCGCATGACACTCTCTGGGAATAATAGTGCCGTGAGGGCTGCAAAAACGAATACCGTCTTCATGATTGTTTCGAAATTGCGGAACGGATAAACCAAGATTTTGCGCAAAAAATGTAGGTCGTTCCCCCATTGGGCGAGCTGGTAGTAATAACCGTTGCCCATAGGTACCATTAGGATGGGATCTTTGTCTTTTTCCGCCAGCTTGAACATGCCCGCCGGTGCAATCATTTTAAAACCTTTGATTTCTTTGCCTTGTTTGGCCTCGAAATCTTTGATGGCATCAATGGCCTCCGCAGGGAAGGTGCCGTTGAAGTGCTTAGAATCCAAGAATCTTAAACGGTAATCAATACACAGTTTTTTGATGTCTTCAATGTGGTAAATGCGATTGACCTGCAAAGCATCAAAGTCCAACTGTTCTTCACCGCCGTCAGATTTGAAGAGGTTGCGAAGAATACGCTCGCCTTCATTGGGTTGGTTCAACAGGACCTTGAAACCTTCCAACACTTCAGTGTTAGAGGGTTGCGCGTTTTTCGCGCGGATATCACTAAGCTTTTCGAGTAGATTAACTCCCATTGTTATTGCGCTAAAAAGTTATAGGAACCAATTCCGTGGCGGGTAGTGATAACAAATGTCGGTACTCTATGGTTCAAAGTCAATTGGTTGATTAAAAACTTGACAAGGGGGGTGCCGAAATCGTACCTTTGCGCCTTTCTTATAATAAATTTCAAAGCCCGTAAGCTATGAAAATGAAACTCTCTCACTTTGACTATGAGCTGCCTAAGGAGCTCATCGCTCAAGAACCCACCCTACATCGCGACGATAGCCGTTTGATGGTATTGCACAAGGATACCGGCGAAATCGAGCACAAACACTTCCACCAGGTCATCGATTATTTCGATGACGGCGATGTAATGGTGATGAACAACACCAAAGTTTTTCCTGCACGTATGTGGGGGAATAAAGAGAAGACCGGTGCGCGCATCGAGGTGTTCTTGCTCCGTGAACTCAATTCAGAGAGCAGATTGTGGGACGTATTGGTGGATCCTGCACGTAAAATCAGAATAGGAAACAAACTGTACTTTGGCGACGACGATTCGTTAGTGGCTGAGGTTATCGATAATACGACCTCTCGTGGTCGTACGCTTCGTTTCTTGTTTGACGGATCGTACGAAGAGTTTCGCGCAAAGTTGAAGGAGATGGGAGAGACCCCACTTCCGAAATACATCAACCGTGAGCCCACAGAGGAAGATGCCGAGCGTTACCAAACCATCTTTGCGAAAGAGGAAGGTGCCGTGGCTGCTCCAGTGGCGGGATTGCACTTCTCGAAGCACTTGCTGAAGCGTTTGGAGATTAAAGGTGTACAGTTGCCAGAATTGACACACCACGTAGGACTAGGCACGTTCCGTCCGGTGGAGGTTGAAGATTTGAGCAAGCACAAAATGGACAGCGAGCAATACTTCTTGCCGCAATCTACTGCTGATGTCGTAAACGATGCATTGGCCAATAAGCGCCGCGTATGTGCCGTAGGTACGACTACGGTCCGTACATTGGAAAGCTCGTTGACCACGGGAGGCCGTGTTACCGGAAATACGGGATGGACGAATAAATTCATTTTCCCTCCATATGAAATTCAGATTCCAGATTCATTGATCACAAATTTCCACCCTCCAGGTTCGACCTTGTTGATGATGAACAGTGCGATGGTAGGACACGAATTGGCCATGCATGCCATCAACGAAGCCATCAAAGAGAAGTACCGCTTCTTGGCGTTCGGTGATGCGATGCTGATTATCTAATCCACTAAGATTTATTTGAGGAAGCCCTGCCAGTTTTGGTGGGGCTTTTTTATTGTAGGCCCGCCATGGCCTCGAGGTACTGATTTGCGATTTGGGACCAATTAAAATAGTCCTTCACCCGCGCCTTCGAGATCTCAGCCTGTTCTGCCCGGACTTCGGCTGAGGGACGCTGCTTCAACAATTCCTTGAGTTCATCTTCATCCGACCATAAGGCACCCAGTCCTCCCAAGACACTCGCATTGAAAGGATTGTTGTGTGCCAGGACCATTGCGCCACATCCCATCGCCTCGAGCAATGCTGGATTGGTGCCGCCTACACTGTGTCCATGCAGGTAAAATACCGCTTGAGTACGTAGGGCATTCAAGACCGTTTTATCATATATAGTCCCAGGGAAATAGAGATGCTTCGCATCGAAAATTTTGCGCAGCTTCCGTCCATACCTCGTGCTATAGTCTCCAATAGCCACTACTCTTTCACCGCTTTCTTCCGCGGCCGCAAGAATCTCCCAAATATGGTTATCCGGTTGCACGCGGCCAATATGAACGTGGAAGTTATGGGTCGGAAGGCCTGCTTCCTGTAGGATTTGGACTGCGTTTTCCGGCGCCTCCACCACGTGGCTGCCGTAGGCGATGGTTTGAGTAGGCTTATTGTATTTGGCCAAGTAGCGGGCGATCTCCGGGTTGTCAGCAACTAATAGTTGTGAACGTTTGGCGGCTCTGCGCTCGGACCATCGCAAGAACACTGACAGCAGCCCCTTGTATTTGGCCCTTTGGTGCTCCAATCCGTCCATGTTCGTCATGGTTTTTTTCTTCGGCCACAGGAAGGACCAGATGCCTGAAGTGGTATAGCCCAACTGCAAGTAAATGTCAAAACCTTCGCGTCTTGCGTCGAGGATGCAGAGCAGGTCGTAGATGAATTGGCCCGCGAGTCCGAAGGTGCCCTCGGGATTGAAAACGTGCTTGATGCTCACGCCGGCTACCTCTTTCACTTTATCGGGATGGTCGCTGGTAGTGTAGACGACGACTTCATGGCCCGCCTTGACCCAAAGTGGGGCGACTTGGGCAGCCATCTCTTCGAAGCCGCCGTAGCGGTTGGGAATTCCTCTTGATCCTAGAACAGCAATCTTCACGAGTTAAAAGTAGGATAATTCTTTGGGTCCAATTAATTTATTAGAAACCCCTTATCAAAATTCAAACCCCATGGAAAAACAATCCTTTTATGAAACGACCCAACAATGGTCCACGGCCAAACTTATGAGCTATATCCTCAATGGTGGTGCACGCTACCAAAGCGTGGAAGAATTGGAGCAAGCGTTGAACGAGCATTTTCTCGACTTTAATCGGATCCTGCAAATGGACGAAGATGCGCTGAGGGAGATCAAGGGAATTGGCCCCACAAAAGCGAAGCAAATCATGGCCGTACTCGCCCTACACCAAGCCTGGAGCACCCCCAAGCCTATGGAGCACGCCATCCGGAAAAGCCAAGATGCCTACGCCCACTTCAAGCACCTCGAATTCCCGGCCCACGAAGAATTCCACGTGCTCTACCTCAATAGAGCTCATGCGCCGCTGGCCTGTCACCAACTATTCAAAGGCGGCTTAACGGGTACCGTGACCGACGTTCGACTCATCCTCAAACGTGCCTTGCATTGGAATGCTACCGCTATCATCGTGGCTCACAACCACCCCAGTGGGGCCTTGGTTCCCAGTGAAAATGACAAACGCATGACCCGAAAGTTGAGTGCCGCGGCAGATACTTTAGATATCAAGCTCTTGGACCACTTAATTGTGGCGCGTAGTGGCTACTTTAGCTTTTCAGATCAAGGATTGTTGTAATGGGAGTAGCAGCGTATGCCCGACGTTGGCATTCGTTTTTGGGAAAGTACGATCATTGGCGGTATTTATTCGCTGAATGGAACAAGCGCTTGTACCTAAAATCATACCTCAAACACCATAGCGAAGCGGATAAGGAGCGTTCCATGCACCACGCCGTGCGTTGGCTCATTCACAGCATCAATAGCGGAGCAGATCGCGGGTCGAGCACCTATTACCACCACAGTGGTTGGACCTCTGCCTACCCAGAGACCACCGGGTATATTATCGACACTCTGCTGCGCTACAGTGCAGAATCAAATTTTCCTTGGGCCCGAGAGGCTCGTGCTGCGGCTGAGGACGCGGGGCAGTGGCTGCTGAGCATCCAACACGAAGATGGAGGTTGGCCAGGCGGGTATGTGCATCAGCAGCGCCCTTCAGTGGTCTTTAATACCGGACAAATCTTGCGCGGGCTGTTGCCACTGTACCGTCATACGGGGGATCGCGCGTACGCGGAGGCGGCCAAACGCGCCATTGATTGGATTTGGGACCAGTTAGACGATCAAGGGCAGTTTTCCACCAATGATTTCATGGGCGCCGTGCGGGTGTACGGTACTTATGTCGTTGCACCCATTTTGGACTGGTTGCAGGAATTTCCTGAATGCCGTGATGCTTGGGAAGCCCATAGCCACCGCCATTTAAAGTGGGTCTTAACCCAGCAAAACGAGCACTATTGGTTGGCGAATTGTGATAATACCTTACACAAAAACAATCGCCCCATCATCCATACCATCGCCTACACCCTAGACGGCCTTTTTGATGCAGGTCAACGGTTGGGAGAACAACGTTATATAGATGCGGCCATTGGTGGCGCTGAGGTACTTGCCAAGCGATTCCTTGCGGAGGGGATCTTACGCGGGCGCTATGATGCCCAGTGGCAAGGTTCGGAAGCTTTTATTCCTACGGGAGGAGCACAACTTGCCATTTTGTGGCATAAGATTGGAGCGCCTTGGGCTGTGGAGGCACGCGATACAATGAATACGTTGCTTTCGGTCGTGGCGACCAGTGGGGCACGTGCTTCGATGGACGTGGCCGGAGCCTTACCGGGTTCTTTCCCTATATGGGGGAGGTATGAAAGTTTTGGATTGCCAAATTGGGCCACCAAATACTTGGTGGATACGTTACTAAATGAATGGAACGCAAAGCATGAGCGCTAAAGATATACTTCGATCACTGGTTCCTCAGCCGCTGCTGCAATGGAACAGAAACCGTAAAAAGGCCAAGGTTCGCAAGGACTTAGCAGCCCGTAAAGCTGCGGGAGATGTGTGGACCAAAGCGTCACTCGTGGAAAGTCTTGAAGCTGCTGGTGTGATGTCGGGTAAAGATTTGCTGGTGCATAGCGCCATGAGCTCTATCGGATACGTAGAAGGTGGTCCCGCCACGGTGGTTGGAGCCTTGTTGGAGCTTGTGGGAGAGGAGGCACATTTGCTAATGCCCTCAAGCCCGGTCATTACTTTGCAGGCGGAGCACCCACAAACGGCCTTTAGCGTGGCAGAAACCCCGAGTAAGATGGGGGCCATCACCGAATATTTCCGCCGTGAAGTGGCCGACGCAAGATCGGCGCATCCGCTCGAACCCGTAGCCGTTAAAGGGCCAAAGGCACAGTGGTATACCACCGGTCATCACACCGATGGCACTCCCTATGGGCCGCAAAGCCCATGGACCAAACACCTCGCTTCGGGCGGGCAGTTGTTGTACATCGGGACCACGCTGATCAATAGCGGCACCAGCTTGCATGCAGTGGAAGATGCGATCGGTTGGAAGGATTTTTCGTTCCCCGTGTATTTGCAGGAGAGCAAGACCTTCCCAGTAGAATTGGTCGGAGGGCGTAAGGTGAATGTGGTAACGAAATTGCACAACCCCGCGGTCAGTGCCCAGCGCAAGTGCGATGGTCTTATCCCGTTATTGGAAGCCAAAGGTGCGTTGAAGCACGTTCGCATTGGAGAGGCGCCGAGTTTGTTGGTGGATGCATCTCTGTTTAAATCGGTACTTTTAGAAGAATATAGAACAAACGGGGTGACCATGTATACCCCGGAAGGCATATGAAAAATTTAGTCCTTACTGGAGCAGGAGGGGGTATGGCGAAGGCCATGCTGCCGGAACTAGCCAAGCTTGGCTACCGATTATTGTTGACCACAAGAGCGGTGAATTCGTTGCGCGAGCATTGCGAGCGCGAGGGAATCGAAGCCCAGTGCTTTGGAGCGGACCTGACCTCTGATGAAGAGGCAAGTGCGCTTTTTACTTGGGTGGAGCAGCAAGGCGGTTGTGATGTGCTTATTAATAATGCCGGTATTGCCCATGCCGCCGCATCTTGGAAGCTCGAAGCTTCGGAGATGTCGCGGTTGATGGACATTAATTTCTTGAGTGCTGTACGTTGTACTCAGCAGGCGTTGGTGCACATGCGCACCAAAGGAAGCGGGCGAATTATTTCCATCAGTAGTGTCGTGGCGCATAAGCCGTCTTTTGGCACCAGTGCCTATACGGCCTCAAAGAGTGCGGTAGAAGGATATATGCGCGGTGTGGCCATCGACCTCGCCCAGAAGGGCATCACGGCCAATACTATTGCCTATGGATATATGAATGCGGGTATGTTGCATGAGGTACCTGAGGAGTTGTTGGCCCAAGTAAAAACAACCATTCCTATGGACGCTTTTGGCCGTCCCGAACAGATTGTAGAGGCCATCAGCTATTTGCTGGGCAGCGAGTATACCACGGGTCAAACCATACACGTTAATGGAGGACAATGGATGCCGTAGTAGCCATATATACGACGCAGGATAGTCCGCGGTTTAGGTGGGCGACCAAGGTTTTGCTTAGCAAGGCTATGGGGGTGTCGTATGCAGTGTACAAGGAAGTCGAGGCCTTCGAACAAGCCGAAGGGTTTAAAATCAACTACAGTGCTGCCACGATGGAAGGGGTCTTTCAGATTCTTCCTCATAAACTTATTTGGGAACAGGAAATCGTGGAGCAAGAGCTCTATGCTGGACAATGGGAAGGCATTCCCACGGTATGTCAACGCCAGTTAGGGGATTTGCCCTTCGATCCTATTGCGGCCACCTTTTTCTTGGTGTCGCGATATGAGGAATACCTCCCTTTTATTGCGGATGTACACGGACGCTTTCCAGCCAAGGAGAGTTTTGCGTACAAGAATGATTTCTTGGAACGTCCAGTGGTTAATGAATGGGCTCTGGCATTAGGCAAACTTTGGTTTGGGGCTGCTTTTGATTTATGCCAGCGCTACCAATACTTGACGACCGTTGATATAGATAACCTTTTCGCCTTCAAAGGGAAGGGAGCCTTGCGCACCTTGGGAGCTGTCGCTAAGGATTTGGCCGCCTTTGATGTTAAACTGCTGCGGATGCGGTTGGGGGCATTGTGGAATTGGCGCCGCGATCCCTATGATACGTTCAGAAAGCAGCGCAACTGGAACAAGAGCGCAGGGGTGAAGGCGTTGTACTTCATGCTCTTTGCGGAGTTTGGGCCGAAGGACCGCAATGTGAGTCCGTACAGCACGGATGCGGCCATTACCTTGAGGGAGATTGCGGATTGGGCCATGCTGGGTATTCATCCGAGCTACGCATCCAATAGCGATATAGAGGTGGTGGGCAAGGAACGCAAAATGTTGCAGGATGTGGTGCGCCGACCGGTCACGCAAAGCCGACAACATTACCTACGCATGCGAACGCCGCATACGTTTAGAAATTTAATAGAATTGGGCATCAAAGACGAGCACAGCATGGGATATACCGAATTGCCGGGATTCCGTGCGAGCATCGCTTCGGCCTACACCTTTTACGATGTGGAACTGGAGATGGAGTTGCCGCTCAACCTTCATCCTTTTGCCTTCATGGATGTGACCTATTACGGGGAAACCTATTTAAATGTGGATGCTGACGAAGCCTTGGCGGCTATGAAGCAATGGGTGCCGGTAGTGAAAGCCGTTGGCGGCACGTTGATCTCGGTCTGGCATAACCGCACCTTTAGTGAATTTGAGCCCCAATGGAAGGGCTGGGCTGAGGTCTATAAATCATTCATTGATGCGGCCAAACCTTAAGTATATCCAACATGCTGCCATCGATTTCGAACGTTGGGATCGATGTGTAGCCGCTATCGCACATCCTCAACCTTATGGGTTTAGCTGGTACCTGAACTGGGTAGCACCAACCTGGGATGCGCTGGTCTATGGCGATTACGAAGTAGTATTTCCCTTGTTTCCTCGAGAGAAAAACGGCATCACTTTTACCACTCGTCCCTATGGGACACAAGCTGTAGGCCCGTATTCCACTATTCCATTGTCGGCACAGTGGGTAGAAGCGTTGATGGAGGAGGCGATGAAATATTTTGCCTACGGTGAATTCTTTCTTTCTCCTGATGTGGCTTTGCCGTCCTATTGGACCAGCGAGAAGTATTCGAATTTTATTTTGTCTACCAAGGCCTCGTATGAGGAATTGGCCGCTGGATATAGCGCACAGACCAAGCGCAACCTGAAAAAGGCACAAAAGAGTTCCTTGGAATCTGCACAATGGGCCACTGCCCAAGATGTCGTGCGTTTGTGGAAGCAATATACCCAGGAAAAAACCGCTATTACCGCTGAAAATATCGATAGTTTGGCCAAGGTCTTGGAGTTTTGCCTGTACCAGAAAAGAGGCGTCCTACTGGCCGTATACGATGAGGGAAACACCCTTGTCGCTGGACAGATTTGGGTCCAGTTCCAAGGTCGTTCCACGCTCTTACTCAACGCCAGTTCGAGTTACGGCAAAGAATGTGGCGCACCTACCTTGCTCATCGATCAAATGATTCAGTTGCATGCAGGCTCAGACCATATATTAGATTTTGAAGGAAGCAGTATTCCTGGATTGGCCCGATTCTACAGCGGCTTTGGTGCTCATGATGAACCCTTCTATTTCCACGTAGAGAATAACCTGCCTTGGTACCTGCGTTGGCGCAAACCCAAAACCACACGTTCGTGAAATACAAACATCTCTTCTTTGATTGGGATCACACCCTTTGGGACTTTGAGAAAAACTCTGAAATGTCCCTGCGCAACCTCTATGCAGATTTAGGATTGCCGGGTTTAGGGTTGCCAAGTTTCGAGCAGTTCTTTGATAAATACATCACCATCAATGATCTGAAATGGGATCTGTACCGCGACGGTGCCATTGATAAGCAAACCCTTCGTGAAACTAGATTTCGCGAAACTTTCGAGCATTTTGGGGTGAGCGCGAAGGATGTGGCTTGGGAGATGGAACTCCGCTACATAAAGGAGACGCCGTACCAAAATCACTTGATGGAAAGTGCTGCTGAGGTACTGCAAGAACTAAAAGAAGCAGGCTGTGTTTTACATATCATAACCAATGGTTTTTACGAAAGTCAAAACATCAAATTTTCAGAAAGCGGTCTCCAGCCACTTTTTGATTTGTTGCTCTGCAGTGACCAAGTAGGGGTGAACAAGCCGGATGCCAAGATTTTCCGCCGCGCTCTTCAGCTCACCGGTGCCGCGCGCAAGGAGAGTTTGATGATCGGGGATAACCTCATTGCGGATTGCGTTGGGGCGAGGGAGCAGGGCATTGACCAGGTCTACTTCAACCCTAAGAAGGTACCGCACCACGAGAAATTGACTTTTGAGATTGCCCATTTGGAAGAATTGGTCCCAATTATATTAAACGCATAACATGTCTGTCAAGAGAGCCATTCAAGCCTACGACGTGATGATGGGGGAACACCCCCTCAAGCAACCGTTGCCTACGCAACAAGTCGAACAAATAGATCCCTTTCTGCTGATCCACCACCACGCAAATTTTGTGGAGCCGGGCACTGACCGATGGAACGCAGGGGTAGGGCCGCATCCGCACCGCGGGTTTACGCCCGTGACCTTCATGTGGGAAGGCGGGGTGCACCACCGAGATAGCCGCGGGAACAATAGTGTGGTCGATGATGGCGGCGTACAATGGATGGACGTAGGCATGGGCATTATCCACTCTGAACGTCCGCCAGTCAAGCTTTGCGAGGAAGGTGGGATGCAGGAGATCGTACAAATTTGGATCAACCTGCCCAAGAGTGCCAAGGGCATGGAGCCCAAATATATCCCGCTGCAAAAGGACGAAATGCCGGAAGTTAACGGTCATAAAGACCTGCGCATCTCGGCTGGAACTCCTATAGCAGGCGGTCCTAAGGGGCCGCTTCAGAGCGCCTATCCCATCTCTAGCGTGCACGGCACAGCAGATGCAGATGCGGCTGTGACCTTTGAGGTGAAAGAAGGCGAACATGGATTGTTGTACTTGCTCAGCGGCGGCGGTAAATTGGAAGGGTACGGTATGGTGGAGGAGCACTTTTTATATGAATTGGTCCCAGGACATCATACCCTTATTCCTTCTTCGCCGACCAAGCTTCTATTTGTGAGTGCGGCGCCTATCGAAGAGAAACTGGAAACCTATGGTCCCTTTGTGATGAACAGCCAAACGGAAATCATGGAGGCCATGCGCGATTATCAAATGGGTAAAATGGGCTACCTCGTAGAGCGCGATATGCCTTAAGGCTTCGCTATCTTTGCCACATGGAAACCGCCAAAAGGGACATACGTAGCTTAACTCAGGATCAAATGGTCCAATTCTTTGAGGCCAATGGCGAAAAAGCCTTTCGCGCCAAGCAAGTCTATCAGTGGCTTTGGCAAAAGAGTGCTTCGTCGTTCGAAGAGATGACGAACCTAAGCAAATCCACCCGCGCCCTGCTCGAAGCACATTTCTATTTCAACCTCCTAGAGGTCGACCTCATGCAGCGTTCGAAAGACGGCACCATTAAAAATGCGGTGAAGCTGCACGATGGGGCCATGGTGGAATCCGTGCTCATCCCAACGGAGAAGCGCATCACCGCTTGTGTAAGTTCTCAGGTAGGATGTAGCCTCGATTGTACCTTCTGTGCGACCGCAAGCCTCAAGCGCATGCGAAACCTTACCCCAGATGAGATTTACGACCAAGTCGTGGTCATCGATCAGCAAGGCAAGGAATATTTCGACCGCCCATTGACGAATATTGTTTTTATGGGCATGGGGGAGCCGTTATTGAACTATAATAACGTCTTGCAAGCCATTGATAAGATTACCGATCCGAAAGGATTGGGCATGTCGCCAAGGCGGATCACCCTCAGTACCATCGGTGTCCCAAAGCTCATCAAAAAAATGGCGGACGATCAAGTCAAATTTGGTCTCGCCATTTCCTTACATAGCGCCATCGAAGAAAAGCGCGCCAAACTCATGCCGCTCGCGCACAAGAGCACCACGCTCGCAGACTTACGAGAGAGTCTGCAGTATTGGTACGCCAATACTGGTCGCGGCGTTACCTTTGAATATGTGATTTGGCGGGGAATCAACGACGAAGAGGCTGATGCGATCGCCCTCGCAAAATTCTGTGGGGCCATACCGACGAAGGTGAATATCATTCAGTACAATCCCATCGATAATGGTCCGTATACGCAAGCATCGCAAGAGGCCGTAGATATGTACAAGCGCATTCTAGAGGAACGCCGTATTGTGGCGACCGTGCGTCATTCCCGAGGTCAAGACATCGATGCCGCCTGTGGACAGCTCGCGAATAAGCAGGGCGAATAACTTTTACTTTTTCACACTTTTTGGAAGTCTGAGGATGGGGGTCCAATTTATTTGGAAACCCAACGTCCATGCTTATCACTACCTATTCGTGCCACGCCCACACACTTGGCGTCGCTCCGCTCCAACTACAAATTAATATTTCGCGCGGCATAAAATTCCACCTGCTTGGCATTCCCGCACGCTCCGGAAACGAGATCCGGAATAGGGTCTATACCGCCTTGCGCTCCAACGGTTGGCGATGGCCCGGCCAGCGCATTACCATTCAGTGCGAGCAAACGGCCATACCCATCCGACACTTCGAACTCGACTTGGCCATCGCCCTAGGCATCCTTGCCGCCTCAGACCAGCTCCACCTTCCGGATCTCGACCAATACCTCATTATCGGGAATCTGGGTCTTGACGGCACCCTCCTCAAGGCAAAAGATCCGTACAATACCATAGCGCGGGCCATCGCGCTGGGGAAAAAAGGCATCATCTTACAATTTGATGCAGATTTCTCTTTCACGGCCCCCTTGCCCAATGGTTTTCGCATCGGAAGAGCAGCCCATCTTCAGGATGCCATAGAGGTATTACAGGCCGAGAATTGGCAACAAATGCCCATCACCAGCGAGCAACTGCAAATCAGACAACAAGATGCTTTGTGCTTTTCCCAAGTGGAAGGCCACAATATGTTCAAAAGAGCTTTGGAGGTGGCTGCGGCCGGCGGTCACCACCTTTGGGCGGAAGGTTCTCCGGGATTAGGGAAGACCATGTTATTGGAGCGAATGCACACGATATTGCCGCCGCCAAATGTCCGCACCTCGGCCTTGGTTCAGAGTTTAGGTGAGGCTTCGGGCAAAAAAACGGTGGACCGTCCGTGTGAGTCGTTGCGATTAGAACAATCATTGACTTCCATATATGGCAATGCTCCAGAGCTCATGCAATATGCCATCGAAGCGTTCACCACTGGCGCCCAAGATTTGTCCGATGTGCCCGTACATGCTATACCAAGCAAGCCGCAGCAGGTTCCCACGTTGATTAAAAGCTTGGGGGGAGTGCTCATCGTCGATGAATTATTCAAACACAAGGAGCGTTTTCGTGCGGCATTACTAAAGCCTATGGATTCCTATACCTTTCAATGTATCGCTGCTGCCAATCCTTGTCCTTGTGGCCATTTCAATAGTCCGATCCCCTGTAAGTGTACACCTATTGCGCTAGAAAATCACCGCCAGCGCTTTCAAGCGGCCCTGCGCGACCGCTTTGATATTTGCTTGCCTATTACCTCGCCAAGGCAGGAGTTCCAAGCTGCGGAGACGAGCACTCAGATACAAAGGAGAGTACACCAGGCATGGTCCATTCAAATGAGCAGACAAGGCAAGCAAAACGCCCAGCTTTCCGAGGAAGAAATATTGTTTTTGGGACTCGTGCCACAAAATATTTACCAATGGTTGGTGGAGTACTGTGTAGAGTCGCGCATCAGCATTAGAGGTCGCCGCCAAGTCCTTGGTGTTGCTTTGACCATCATGGATTTAGGAGAGCAACAACGGATGGTCCTAGGACACCTGCAAGAGGCTTTGCTCATGCGTGATTAGCGACGCCACTTCATGTCCTTTGGATCCGGTGCGTTTTTAGTCCACTCGATAGGACCGTCGCAACCTATTTCAATGACCATGGAATTTGGCCCGCCGAACACCCCAAGCATATCACTGCGCCATTGACGGAACTCGTCAATATCAGTGGCATAACAACTCATGGTGAGGATGGAAATGTAGTTCTTTTCAATGATGATAATCGCGGGATCCACGTGGTCCACACTGCGGTAATCACGCCCAGGAGTCACCCGTTTGTCGCCAATAAACGTTTTGAACCAAAACTTAAGTGCGTATAAGATTTCATCTTCATCCTCGTAGGCAAAAGTGCTCAGGTGGTATGTAGGCTTGACTTTATTGCCCAATTCATTGACCTCCTTCTCCAATTGCTTGAGCTGATAATATTCGTGTTGTACGAATTCAGTTTCCGGTAATACCCCATAATCAGGTTCGTTACCGTTGATGTTTTTTATTTTGAACCTGTCCTCAACTTCACTAATAAATAGCTGAGTGCGTTGGTTCAATTCTTCTACTTGACCTTGTACGTGCAAGGCGGTGAATGCTATAAGAGCTACAAAGAGGTTTTTCATAATACTAAGTCTGCGACGACAAATGTACTGCCGCCAATAAAGATAAGGTCCTTTGGTTTTGCGTTGTTTTTAGCTGCGTCCCAAGCGTCGCGTACCGAGGGGAAGTGGTTTCCATATCGACCCATACTGGCGGCGAGCTCGCCCAAAAATTCAGGGGCTGCTGTTCGGGGGCTAGTGCTGCTGGTCCAATAAAACTTGGACCCTTCTAAAGGCAATAATTCTACGACTTTTCTAAAGTCCTTGTCACCAGCACTGCCCAATACCCAATGGATTATTCCTTCACTTTCACGCAGTGCTTGTGGGACAAGTTCGGAAAATGCGTGGCCGTTGTGGCCGGTATCACAAACCGTTTTAGGCTCCTCTTCAATGATCATCCAACGACCTTGAAGGCCGGTATTGGCGACCACTCGAGTAAAACCTATGGCCCAAACTGACCGATATTCGGGGAAGAGTAAATCCAAGGCTGTCGCTGCACCATTGATATTATTTTTCTGGTAATCTCCGCGTAAGTCACTTTCGAAATCAAAGCTGGATGCCCAGAATAAAGGTGCCTTACGGTCATGAGCTACGCGCTCAAAGACAGCTTGAGTTTCTGAATCTTTTTGAACCACAACTGCGGGTACACCGGGTTTGATAATCCCCGCTTTTTCGACTGCTATGGCCTCTCGCGTAGTGCCTAACCATTGTTCATGGTCAAGGCCAATATTTGTGATTACAGCGAGTTCAGGCCTACAGATATTGGTCGCATCCAATCTTCCGCCCATACCTGTTTCTAAAATAATCCAGTCCACTTTTTCGTGCTCAAACCAGAGTAGCGCCAGCATCAAGTTGAGCTCAAAAAAGCTATAGCCACCTTTGGTGAAAAAGTCTTGGTGCTTGGTGACAAATTCGATGACGAAGGATTCAGGAACTTTGGTGGCACCAATTTTTGCACGCTCCCGAAAATCAAACAAATGCGGTGAGGAGAACACACCCACTCGCAATCCCATTTCACGCATTCCAGAGGCCATCAAATGCGCTGTCGAACCTTTGCCATTGGTGCCAGCTACATGAACCGTGGGAATATCGATGCCGGGATAGGCCAAATAAGACCACAGTTCTTGTGGGCCTTCTAAACCAATCTTGTAATTCTTGCTTCCGCCGTCGCGCTGAAAATTGGGTACTGCGCTATACAGCCATTGTACAGCTTCGTCGTAGGTCATTGTAAATCGAATCGATACACGATAAAGCCAACGCGTCTGAGGTTTCCGGGATCCGAGCTCCAACGTGAATTGCGCGCGGCGACTCTAGCTTTTTGAACCAAACAAGTGTTGGAACCAAAGTTGGATTTTGATAGACCGGCAGGAATCTGATTGTTTGGGGCCAATTCTGCTTCGAACACCTGGCCTTCCGCATTCACGGCGATCTTAATAACCACGACACCTGCATAATTACAGCCTGTTTCAGGCTCAGGAATATCAACAGGGCGTCCATTCATCCAGTATTGGCCATTATTTCCCACTCCGCCATTTCCAGTCCTATTCGGGCTGAGAATGTCACCATTGGGATCTCCTTGATCACCCCCTCCTTGTGTTTCGCCCTCACCTTGGCCATTGCCTTGGTTTTGAGTGTTGAACATTCGGTTGAGTCGATCTTGTTTACGTTGGCGCTCTAATTCCTCTTCTGTGGGTTGAAGATCGGGTTCAGGATCAGGCGTCATTTGCTCTTGAACAGGCTCTTGAGGTGTTTGAACCGGGTCCGGTTGTGTTTGCGTAGTGGTTTCCTCTGTAGGCTCGCTGATGACCGGTGCTTCATCAATATCCTGAGTCACGACTTCTTCTTGAGCCTGCGGTGCCTCAACGGGCTCCGCAGGGGCTGGGGGAGGAGGCGTAACGGGAGCCGCTTGGGAAGTGTTTCCTGCACCATCGTCCTGATAGCCAAAGTTGATGGCAATACCCTCTTCAGGTGGCGGGTCCTGGTAGGTCAGCCCATAGAATCCAAACCATAGCAATAGCAAGGTATGGAACACTATGGTTCCAATGCGAGCCTTATTTCGGTTTGTATTCTCGTTAAATGCCATTAGTTCGGATCGGTTGCAATGATCATTCTCATATTATTACGATATCCTATATCCAAAATCCGTACCGTTTCACCTGTAGGGATGCTTTGGTCAGCGCGTAGGACAATGACCGGTTCTTCATCAAAAGCTAGTTGAGAAACAGCTGCTTTTAGTCGAGATTCTACTTGGTCATAACTAATTATGGTCCCATTGAGGTCAAATTCAAGGTCTTCATTCACGGTGAGGGTAATGTTCTTTTTCTTGACCGTTTGTGCACCGCTTTTTGGCAAGATGATATCTAATGCGCTAGAGGTGACTAGGGTAGAGGCCAAGATGAAGAATATGAGTAGTAGGAAGACCAAATCTGTCATTGACGACATGTTGACCTCAGCACTTACTTTACTTCTTGATCTTAAATTCATAATGTGTGCCTATTATGCTGGTTCGTGCAACAAATCCAAGAAGGCCATTGCACTGTCCTCAAGTTTATATACCACGCGGTCTACTCGAGTCACCAAGAAGTTGTACCCAAAGTAAGCGATGATACCGACCAACAAACCGGCAACGGTAGTAGTCATGGCGGTATAGATACCTTCCGCCATCATATCTAGCTTGATTTGTCCACCTGCATTTGCCATTTCTTTAAAGGTCAAGATCATCCCAATCACTGTTCCCAAGAATCCGATCATTGGGGCGCCACCGGAAATAGTGGCCAACATAGGGAGCCCTTTCTCCAAGCGCGTTACTTCTAGTTTACCTTGATTCTCGATGGCTTGTGTAATATCACCTAAAGGCTTCCCGATACGGCTAATACCTTTCTCGATCATGCGTGCTACTGGTGTGCTTTCAGCCATACACAGCGCCTGTGCACTTTCGAGCTTCCCGTCCATCACCATGTCTTTGATGTTATTCATGAAGTTTGGATCTACCTTGTTCGCATTGCGAATGGCACCAAAACGCTCCAAGAAAATATATACTGCCATGACACTCAGGATTCCCAAGAACACCATGATCAAGATTCCGCCGATGCCCCCAGAGGTCATCAGCTCCAGAATAGACATGGTTTTTTCAGTAGGTTCTTCGGTTAAAACGGCTTCACCGCCGGCCTGAATTTGAAGGAAAAGTGGGTTCATTTTTATTCTGTCATTTACTCAAATATCCGCAAAAAGAAAGCCCCCGTTAGACGAGGGCTTTGGAGATATCAACAAGTTCGAACGACGCTAAAAAAGCATTCGTTCGAGGATATACACTCCTGCCCCTGCAAAGTATCCAACGAGCGCAAGCAGTGAAATATTTTTCAAATACCAACCAAATGGTATTTTTTCTAGTCCCATGACTGCTACACCAGCGGCAGAGCCAATAATGAGTGCAGAACCACCGGTCCCCGCACAATAGGCTAAGAATTGCCAAAAGACCCCATCAGCCATAAACAAGCCACTGGAGGTTACCTCATACATGCCCATGGTAGCAGCTACCAGCGGTACGTTATCTACGATAGAGGAGAGGAGGCCGATAATGATGCTTACCGCAAACACACCACCCTCAGTGTCCGTTCCTATGCTTGTATCTAGTGCTTTGGCAAGGTCTCCTAGTTGTCCCATGCTTTGCAAGGATGCGACGGCCAAGAGGATACCCAAGAAGAACAATACAGATGGTGTATCGATTTTACGTACAACACCTAATACACTTAGCTCGTGACGAACCTCGCTTGGTTTTCTGCGGTGAATAATATCTGTAATCAGCCACAATACACCCAAAGACAGCATCATTCCCATGAATGGAGGGAGATGTGTGATGGTTTTAAAGATGGGTACAAACACAAGTCCAGCAACCCCTGCGAAGAAGACAAAGTTTCTTTCGAAAGGTGTGGTGGGGTCGGTGTAATGATCGGCACTTTCCACGCGAACGGGACGAGTGACATTGCCTTTTAATCTAAAGGAAAGGATTGCCAATGGTGCTAAAAGGGTGAATAGTGAGGGGATAATGAGATCTTTTACCACCGCTCCAGCAGAAATCTGCCCTTTGATCCATAACATGGTCGTGGTTACGTCTCCGATGGGCGACCAAGCACCCCCGGCATTGGCGGCTACGACGACCATCCCGGCAAAGAACCAGCGGTCTTTTTGGTCTTCGATCAACTTGCGCAACAAGCTGACCATTACGATGGAAGTGGTAAGGTTATCCAAAGCTGCCGAGAAGAAAAAGCTCAACACGCCAATAATCCACATCAGTTTTACCTTATTGGTGGTTTTGATCTTATCCGTAATGACCGAAAACCCTTCGTGTGCATCGACCAATTCTACGATGGTCATCGCCCCAATCAAAAAGAAGAGGATGGACGAGATTTCACTGAGGTGGTGGAGCAAGTGCTCTTCCACGTGGTGAACATCGTGAGCGGTCATGATGTATAGGGTCCAAGTAACCACACCGGTAACCAGGGCCGCGGCCGCTTTATCAATTTTTAATTGGTGCTCGAGAGCAATGGCCGCATAGCCAAGCACAAAGACTACCAGCATTAATGTATATACCATAATTATATCAGCAGTTTTAGGGCGTTTGAATAGGCCTTAAATGTAATGCCTGTTTTTTGGTTATCAATGGCTTTGACGTTAAGAAGTGCAGAATTAATGGTTTCTGAAACATCTGCAAAAATGGCTTCATCATTCACGTTGGCACCTTCTTGCATGAGGTATCCAAAGACTCTGGCCATTCCACAGTTTGAAATAAAGTCCGGAATAACGGCACATTTTTGGTCGGCGAGTTCAGCAATTGGGCCATAGAAAATCTCTTCATCCGCAAACGGAACATTGGCGCCCGAAGAAATCACTTCCAATCCATTGTCCAACAGCTGGGCAAGTTGCATCCTATTGACCAATCTTGAGGCTGCGGCAGGAATAAACACCTCTGCGCCCAGGGACCAAACCTGCTTGTTCACTTCTTCGAAGCTCATCATGTTCGCCGCGTTCAAGGCATTGCCGTTCTTCTCATTAAACAAATCTTGGATCTCTTCAAAAGAAAACCCTTCTGGCTTCATCAAGCCGCCTACCTTGTCGATGATTCCGACAATTTTAGCGCCCATTTGGCTGAGGTAATACGCCGCACCTGAGGCGACATTACCCCAGCCTTGGATGATTACTCGTTTTTCTTGAATATCGCCGCCCCAGATATCATAGAAATGCTTCACACTCACAGCGGTGCCATAGCCCGTAATAAGATCGCCTACCTTGAAGGTGTCGTTGGAGCTAGGCGTCAGTTTTGGGCTGTCCACTGTTAGGCTTACCCCATCTTGGAGTTGCTTGATTTTTCTTGCTTTGGCAAAATCCCCTGGTTGGTAATGTCCATTGAGTACACCTTCCTGCGGATGCAAAATGCCTAATTCACTTGTGATAGGAATAACTTCCGTCTTTTGGTCGACATTGAGGTCGCCTCCAGTGCCGTAGTAGTTTTTCAAAAGTGGGTAAACCGCCTTGTACCAGCGTTCTAATACGCCTTGCTTTCTGGGGTCATTTGGGTCGAAGTCGATACCGCTTTTGGCGCCGCCAATAGCGGGTCCTGCGATGGTAAATTTGATTTCCATGGTCTTGGCCAACGAAAGGACTTCACCTTCCGTGAGTCCCGTTCTCATGCGGGTTCCGCCACCAGCGGCACCGCCGCGTAGGCTATTGATGACAACCCAACCTTTGGCTTCAGTTTCAGAATCGTGCCAGTGGAATACAATCTCTGCCGGGCGCTCTTCAAAAGCGCGCAATTGCTCTTTCATGTGTGCTCTGTTTAAGGGAGCTTAAAGATAGCGTTTCAAGGATAGAAAATACTGCCGGAACTATGCGATAATCCACTTCCCGTGGTGTGGCCTAAAACATTGGGTCGTCCATGAAATCTCTCTGCGGCCAATAGGGCGAATATCATGGCTTCTTTGTAGTCGATGATTTGCTCGGAGGGCACGAGGAGGTCTACGCCTAAGCTGGAGATTCGTGACATGAGGTGCTTGTTTTTGGCGCCTCCACCGGTAATTAAAGTTTTTCTGGGCCCAATTCTTTCCGCAATGACCTGCGCTGCCACCTCAGTGTAGGTAGCTAGCGCATCCACCGGGGAAAGTCCTTTTAAAATTGGATTGATATGCTCCTCCATCCATTCATACCCCAAACTCTCCTCAGTACTATGAATAGCACCCACAAGACCCTTGACCTTATCCTCGAACACCATTCCAGAGGCTGCCAATTTCCCGCCAGCATCATAGGCCTGGCCTAATAATTCTGCCTGCCTATTGAGTACCGCGTTCACCGGGCAGATATCCCCGGCCGCTGCAATGCCCTCCGAAAGAAGGGGTTTGCCGAACGAATAATTCGCGAATCCACCAATATTCAAACAACATTCATACTCTCCGAACATCAGGTGATCCCCCATGGGAACTAAGGGGGCGCCTTGTCCTCCGAGCAGCACGTCCTGCATGCGGAAATTGGTCACCACAGGTATGCCTAAATCTTCTGCAATGGAAGGGAGGCAGCCTGCTTGGTAAGTGAATTTGTTGGCGGGATCATGAAAAATCGTTTGTCCGTGCTGCCCGATAAGGTGTATTTCAAAATCGTGTGCTTGTGAAAAGGAACGCACACAGTCAACCGTCCACGCAGCAAAGGCTTGGTCGAATGCAGGCGATTTTTTGCCTTGCCTATAGGTTTGTTGGGCCAGTTCTTTTAACTCCGGTGTGTAGGGATGAAATTGGACCCCCAACACCTTCGAATCCTTCGAGTTTCCGGGGTGGAAAGCGACCAAAGCAGCATCCATTCCGTCGAGGGAAGTGCCGCTCATTAATCCTAAAACATTGAAGCCTGCGTTGTACATTTGCGTAACCCAATATTAATCAGAATAATCGATGAACTTCAACCTATCAGAGGAGCATTTGATGATTCGGGATGCAGCGCGTGATTTTACACAAGCGGAATTGCTTCCAGGAGTCATAGAAAGAGATGAAAAGCAGGAATTCCCTGCGCAACAAATTAAACAACTTGGC